>OHCI01000393.1_pt1 | contig 19155 bp, 20 predicted proteins | sample 1566751 | NCBI WGS metagenome assembly OHCI01 (sample SAMEA3879609, study PRJEB24766) | human gut metagenome | biome: human-associated habitat; feature: feces | place: USA | collected 1985/1987
CCAATGGGTACCATGGATATCTGTCACTGGAAACAGCGACTTCTAGATATTATGAGAAGCCTTGGGTTGCAGAGGAGACAACTTTAAAAGCTTTCGAAAAATTAGGAAAGGAGGTTTAGTAATGAGACACTTTATTTTGGCAAGTCATGGAACATTCTCACGTGGCATTTACAACTCTGTTCAAATTATTTTGGGAGAACAGCCAAATACGCATATAATTACAGCTTATGTTGAAGAAGGACAAGATGTAAATGATTTGATTGAAGAATCACTAAAAGATATTCCAGATACAGATCCTGTTATTGTATGTACAGATGTATTTGGTGGTAGCGTAAATAATGAATGGATGAAGCGTTTAAGTCGTCCAAATACACATTTAATTACAGGTATGAATCTTGGATTATTGATGAATGTGTTTATGCGTCAAGATGATGATATTGAAAACATGATTCGTCAAAGTGTACAAGAAGCCAAAGATGGCTTGATTTATTGTAACGATCTTCTTTCAAACGACAATGAAGAAGAATTTTAGGAGGAAGAAATATGATTAAGTTATGTCGTGTAGACCATCGACTACTACATGGTCAGGTAGCATTCTCTTGGACAAATGCAGTACAAGCAGACTGTATTTTGGTTGCGAGTGATGAAGTAGTGAATGATGAAATGTGGAAAACAACTCTGAAATTAGGTAAACCAGCAGGTGTTAAGTTGGTTATCAAAGACATTGAAAATTCTGTAAAAGCATTAAACAGCGGTGTTACAGATAAGTACAAGTTACTAATCGTAGTTCAAACAATTCATGATGCATATCGATTAGTACAAGAAGTTCCAGCCATTAAGAGTATTAACTTAGGTGGAGCAAAAAAACAAGACGGATATCGGCAAATTAGCAAAGCTATATTTGTAGGCCCTCAAGATGAAGAGGATATAAAAGCAATGTTGGATAAGGGTGTTGAAGTAGAAATCCGACAATTGGCCAGCGAAAGTAGCGTGCCGGTACAAAGCGTTCTTTAACAAACATAGCAAGGAGGAGAGCAGAATATGTTGTTACAAGCAATTTTGATTGGTTTGGTTGCAGCACTTGGTGTTTTAGGGGATCAAATGGGTTCTCTTTATATCAACCGTCCAATCATCTTAGCTCCATTAGTAGGGCTAATAGTTGGTAATTTGGAGCAATCCATCGTAATTGGTGCAAGCCTAGAATTATTCTTTATGGGGGCAGTTAGTGTTGGTGCCTATATACCGCCTGATACAATCGTTGGTGGTGTTTTGGCTACAGCATTTGCTTTATCGACTGGTAGAGGAATTGAAACAGCTGTAACTTTGGCAATGCCTATCGCATTAGTTTCTCAAGCAATTGGTAACTTATGTAATGTATTTAACTCAATCATCTTACGTTGGACAGATGATTATGCAGCAAAAGGAAATTATAATGGTGTAGTATTTACGCACTGGTTAATTGGTATGATCACAGTAGTACGTCGTTTCTTGTTGGTATTATTTGCTTACTATTTAGGAGGCGATGCAGTTGGTAATTTGATCAATGCAATTCCAGAATTCGTTACTAATGGTATGGCGGCAGCTGCTGGATTATTACCTGCACTAGGTTTTGCGATGTTGATGCGTATGACAATTAATAAACAAAATATTCCTTATTACTTCTTAGGATTTATTCTAGCTGCTTATATGGGTGTTCCAGTATTAGGTGTAGCAATGATTGGTGTTATCTTAGTATTGGTTAAATTTAACTTCTTAGATAAACAAGCAGCTACAGAAGCAGAAGCTGTACAGGGGGTGTCTGACGATGATGACTTCTAAGATTACAAAAAAAGATATTACAAATTTAGCATTTAACCAAGGTTCTTTAGGAATGGAATTCTCATGGAACTATGAACGTCAGATGCACATTGCCTTTGCGATGATGATGAATCACAACTTGAAAAAGATTTATGAAGGTGATGAAGAAGGATATCGTGATGCATTAGTAAGACACGTTGAATTCTTTAATGTCACTCCACAATTGGCTCCATTTATTGGTGGTGTAGTTACTTCAATGGAAGAAATGAAGGCTAGAGGAGAAGTTGATGGAGAAGCGATTGCTAGTATCAAAACTGCATTAATGGGTCCTTTATCAGGTATTGGTGACTCAATCTTTGTTGGATGTTTACGTGTTATCGCTGTTGGTATCGGTATTTCTTTAGCACAAGCTGGAAATATCATGGGACCAATCTTATATTTCTTACTTTATAATATTCCATGCTTCATCGTACGTTACTTTGGTGCTCACTTTGGATACAATTTAGGTTTCAATTACTTACAAAAGATGCAAGAAAATGGAATGATGGATAAATTGTTATCTGCTGCAAGTATCCTTGGAGTTATGGTAGTTGGTTGTATGTCTAAAGATATGGTTTGGACAACATTAAATGTTGAATTATCTAGAATTGGTGACGAAGTTACAACACTACAATCAATTTTAGACGGAATTATGCCAGGATTAATTGGTTTAGGTGGTACTTGGTTGTATTACTTCTTGTTGAAAAAGAAAGTCAATCCAGTAATCTTAATTTTTGGAACAATGATCATTGGTGTAATCGGTGCTTATTTTGGCGTATTAGCAGGTTAATTCATTAGATGAGGAGGAACAATAAAATGATTAAATTTAATGAACAAGAAAAAATTGATAGCGTGAATGGAGCGTTGGCTCTTCGCCCTCAAATCAACGAATTCGTGGATGAAATTTGTGAACGTGGATATTCAAATATCTGCTGGTTAGGTGTTGGTGGTACATGGGCAAGTGCTATGCAGGCGACTGTACACATGAAAGAAATGTCAGCTATTGAAACTTGGGCAGAAAATGCTGCAGAATACTTAACTACAGGAAACAAACGTATTACTAAAGATACAGTTGTTATTATCTCTTCTGTAACTGGAAATACAAAAGAAGTAGTTGATGCAATCAAAAAAATCAAAACAGAAGTTGGAGCTACAGTTATTGCATTCGTAGATGCTAAAGAAGCTATCTTATTAGACTTAGCAGACTACAAGATTTCTTATCCAATTAACGAACAATTAAAATTCTTCATGGTTGCTGACCGTTTCATGTTCAACAATGGTGAATTCGAAGACTACGAAGATATGTATGCAGAATTCGACAAATACTTAGCACAAGATTTAGTAGAAGTTGAAAAACAAGCTGAACCATTCGCAATTGAATTCGCTAAAAAACACTGGAATGATGAAATGCACTACTTCGTAGGTGCTGGTAACCAATGGGGAGCAACTTACTCATACGCAATGTGCTACTGGGAAGAACAATTATGGTTAAAAACTAAATCAATCACATCAAATGAATTCTTCCACGGTATGTTCGAAATCGTAACTAAAGAAACTCCAGTTACAATTTATATTGGTGAAGATGCTCAACGTCCATTATCTGAACGTGTTGCTAACTTCATTCCAAGAATTTGTGCAAACTACACAATTATCGATTCTAAAGATTACGAATTAAAGGGTATTAGCGAAAAATATCGTAAACACTTGTCTCACCATGTAATGCATGCTGTAAACAACAGAATTGACGTTCACATGGAAATCGAAACTCGTCACCCAATGGAAATTCGTCGTTACTACAGAAGATTAGAATACTAAGAGCTAATTATAGTTGAATGCAAGGATGTTTACCTGTCTTTTGATGGGAAACATCCTTTTTTTCTTTGGCTTGTCCTGTTAAAATAAGGTGGAGGTGGAAAATAATGAAAAAACTATTAACGATTCTATGTTCGTTTGTTCTATGCATATCTTTATTTGGGTGTCAAAAAGAGACGAAGAATTATATTGCTAAAATTGAAGTGAAGGACTATGGAACAATCACATTAAAGTTGGATGGGAAAACAGCTCCAATTACTGTACAAAACTTTGTAGACCTTGCCCAATCTGGGTTCTATGATGGATTGACATTCCATCGTATCATGAAAGGTTTTATGATTCAGGGTGGAGATCCTAATGCGAATGGTACAGGAGGCTCGGATAAGACAATCAAGGGTGAATTTAAGGATAATGGTGTAAAAAATAATATTAAGCATAAGCGTGGTGTGATTTCGATGACAAGAAGTTCAGATTATGATTCGCCAGTTCACAATTCTTCATTATGCAAGAAGACAATGATTCATTAGACGGCCAATATGCAGCTTTTGGACATGTTACTAAAGGAATGAAGATTGTAGACAAAATTTGCGAAGATGCAGATCCAATGGATGATAATGGTACGATTGCTGAAAGTAAACAGCCTGTTATTAAAACAATCAAAGTATCTGAAATAAACGACTAGAGAAATCTAGTTGTTTTTTTATTTGCTGCAGTTAGTTTTATGATACTTTTGTTTGACATCTATAGTTAGCTATTGTAAACTCAATTTGTTTTAACTAACTGAGGTGGATTATGATCAATAAAAAATTATTGTTTTCGGTAAGAGAAAGTATTCCGTTTATTAAAAAAAATGTGTTGTATCAATGGATAGGACTTGTTTGTAACGTATTGTCAACGGCATGTTTGTGTTGGATTATCACAAGACATAGAAGTATTTCATTGGTTGGAATCCTTTTTATATGTTTAATTCTTCGTTATATTGTGAATCAAAAAGCGATTGAGATGTCGTATGAGTCTAGTCATATAGTAAAGGAAACATTACGAAGTCGTTTATATAAGAAACTTTCTAAGATAGGGAATAGTTACACAAATGAGTGGAGTACAGCTGAAATTGTACAATTATCAACTGAAGGAATCGAACAATTAGAAACATATTTTGCCAGTTATATTCCGCAATTCTTTTATTCTTTAATTGCACCAATGACTTTGTTTATTGTTATTTCTTTTATGGATCTGAAAGCTGCTTTAGTTTTACTTATATGTGTTCCTTTGATTCCTATGTCGATTGCGTTTGTACAAAAATGTGCGAAAAGATTATTGAATCGGTATTGGGGACAATACACAAAATTAGGTGATAGTTTTCTAGAAAATCTTCAGGGATTAACTACACTAAAGATTTACAAGACAGATGGTTATTATCATAAAAAGATGAATGTGGAAAGTGAGAACTTTCGTAAAATCACAATGCGTGTTTTGACAATGCAACTAAATTCTATAACTGTTATGGATCTAGTTGCGTATGGTGGCAGTGCATTAGGTATTGTGTTTGCGTTAACAGGAACAAAAGATTTGTTTCAAACTTTGTTTATCATACTAATATCTGCGGAATTCTTTATTCCTATGCGTCAGTTAGGGTCATATTTTCATATTGCGATGAATGGTATGGCGGCAAGTGATAAGTTGTTCGCGATATTAGAAAAGGATATTCAAGAAAAACAAAATGTAAAATTAGATTCATATTCAATTTCTGCTCAAAATCTACACTTTGGATATACCGATAAGGAAGTTTTACATGGTATACACTTTAAAGCATTTAAAGGAATGATTGGTTTTGTAGGAGAGAGTGGTAGTGGAAAGAGTACAATTGCCTCTTTGTTGATGGGACAATATACAAATTATAGTGGTGAATTAAAGTTATCTGGCCATGAAATCAAAGATATAAATATCTATCCATATATAACGTCAGTTTCTTTAGAAAGCTACTTATTTAGTGGTAGTCTTAGAGATAATTTGGTTATGGCTAAAGAAGTATCAGAAAAAGAGATGAATGCCGTTTTAGAAAGGGTAGGTATCCTTGGTTTTGTGAATGAACAAGGCGGACTTAATATGCGTGTATTAGAGGGTGGTAAAAATTTGTCTGGAGGACAAAGACAACGTTTAGTTTTGGCTAGAGCTTTATTAAAGGATTCACCAATCTATATTGTGGATGAAGCCACTAGTAATATTGATGTGGAGAGTGAAAATAAAATAATGGAAGTTTTATATGAGTTGTCAAAAGAAAAGCTAGTGCTTTGTATCTCGCATCGTCTGGCAAATCTAGTAAATGCGGATCAAATTTATTGTTTGAAAGATGGAAATATTGTTGAGAGTGGAAATCATGAAGAACTGATTCAACAAAACGGAGTTTATTGCGAGTTATTTAATACGCAAGAAGAACTAGAAAGATATGGTGCCTAGTATGAGTACAATTCAAATATTTTCGCGATTAGTCAAACTTGTATTTCCTTTAATAGGATTTATGATTTGTACCATTTTAATGGGTGTGGCCGGCTTTTTATGTGCTATCTTTATCCCTGTTCTTTCAAGTATGGCACTTGTGAAGGATTCTCTATTTAGTTTTCATACGATTGTGATTTTATTATTTGTGTGTGCACTCTTAAGAGGAATCTTGCGCTATGCAGAACAGGCATGTAATCATTATATTGCGTTTAAATTACTAGCTCGAATTCGTGATCAGGTGTTTGGAACATTAAGAAAGTTGTGCCCTGCAAAATTAGAAGTAAAAGATAAAGGAAGTTTAATTTCTTTGATTACTTCCGATATTGAATTGTTGGAAGTGTTTTATGCACATACCATTTCTCCTATTTGTATTGCGTTTGTCACAAGCTTCGTTTGTATCATTATTCAAATGCAATATGGCTGGATCTATGGAATCTATTCGCTTTTAGCCTATGTTTTAGTGGGTATAGTTTTACCAATTTATATTTCAAAACAATCAAGACATATTGGTGTAGAATATCGAAAAGAAGCTGCCAATCTAAATAGTTATGTATTAGAAAGCATGCGTGGCTTAAAGGAAAGTATGCAGTATATGGATACGGATCGTCGCTTGTCGGGTTTAAATCATCAAACAGCTTTATTGGCAAAACGCGAAAAGGAACTGAAACATTTTCAGGCAAAGACAATTTCATTAACGAACGCATGCGTGGTCTTATTATCATTAGGTTTATGTTTGATTCATGTATTTTTGAATAGTTCAATGGAATCCATGATTGTATCGAGTGTTCTTCAAATTTCTTCTTTTGGACCTGTCATTGCACTTGCGAATTTAGGATCTACATTATCACAAACGATTGGAGCTGGACAAAGAGTTATTTCTCTTTTGGATGAAATACCTATGGTTGAAGAAGTGACGAATGGAGATGAAGCTCATTTTAACAGTATGGATATGATACATGTAGACTTTGCGTATGACAAAGAACAAATCTTAAAGGATATGAATTTAAATATCCAAGAAAATGAAGTGATTGGAATTCAAGGCAAGAGTGGCAGCGGAAAGAGTACTTTATTAAAATTGTTGATGCGTTTTTGGGATGTTTCAAAGGGAAAAATCTTAGTAGATGGGATTGATATTAAGAAGTTAAATACTTCAAATTTAAGAAAAAATGAAGGTTATGTAACACAGGAAACGATTCTTTTCCATGATACGATTGAGAATAATCTAAAAGTAGCTAAACAAGATGCGACAATCGAAGAGATTCAATTGGCTTGTAAAAAAGCAAATATTCATGAGTATATTCAATCTTTGCCAAATGGATATAAAACATTGGTTGAAGAGCTTGGAAGTTCTTTATCAGGTGGAGAAAGACAAAGGATTGGTCTGGCGCGTATGTTTTTACATGATTCTAAACTTGTGTTATTGGATGAACCTACTAGTAATTTGGATAGTTTAAATGAGGGAATTATCTTAAAATCGATTTATGAAGAAAGAAAAGATAAGACCATAATTTTTGTGTCGCATCGTGAATCAACTTTAGCACATTGCGATCGTGTAATTCATATGGAATCCAATCGAGTTAGCTAATGAATAAGCGTGAAAAAGAAATTCGTACAGTGTATGAAATGATTCATTTGTATTGTAGAAAAAATCATAAAGAAAAAGAATTGTGTCCAGAATGCTTGGCTTTGTATGAATACGCAAGAATGCGTATTAAAAAATGTCCGTTCATGGAAACAAAGACGTTTTGTTCGCAATGCAAAGTGCATTGTTACAAGAAGGATAAAAGGGAACAGATTCGAAAGGTCATGCGTTTTTCAGGGCCTAGAATGTTAGTGTATCATCCTGTCATGGCAATTTGTCATTTGTATTATCAAATGAAAGATAGTGTTGGGTCATAGTGGATATGGCCCTTTTCTATTGAAAAAAAAGGGATGAATCGAATCATCCCTAAACAAAGTAAATATGATTATTTTTCGACTACAACAGCACCGTCTTTAATGACTTTATCAATCTTTCGAACGTTTGAAATTGCATCCAAAGGATTTTCTTTTAAACAAACTAAATCTGCATTTTTACCAACTTCAAGTGTTCCATAATCATCTAAAACACCTAAGCAGTCTGCTGAATTGTGTGTCGCAATTTTTAAAATATCCATACGATTTACACCGTATTTTTCCATTAATTCAAATTCATAGGCTGTGTTGTTGTGGTAGTTGAATGGAGTTCCACCATCTGTACCCAAAGCAATTTTAACGCCTTGTGCATAAGCTTTTTTAAAGCTTTCAACATGAGCATCTTTAACATAAATAGCTTTTTTGACCATGTAATCGGCAATACCAGCTTCTACACCTTTTTCAACGATGCATTGAGGGGCAACTAATGTAGGAACCAAATATGTACCGTGTTCTTTCATGTAATCAATGCATTCTTGATCTAAGAAAATTCCATGTTCAATGGAATCAATGCCGGCATATAATGCATTTTTAATACCTTGCGTTCCTTGTGCGTGAGTAGCCGTTTTTCTTCCTGCTTTATGAGCCTCTTCAATAATGGCTGCCATTTCTTCTTGTGTTAATTGAGCACTTCCAGGTTCTACACCTTTTGTCATAACGCCACCTGTTGCCATAACTTTAATTAAATCGACGCCTTTTTTAAGTAGAGTTCTAGCCGCTTTTCTACATTCATCGACACCATCGGCTTCAATACCACCTTGCCAGCCATGGCCTCCTGTCATACAGATGCAACGTCCAGCACATAACATGTGTGGACCTTTAACAAGGCCTGCATCTACACAATCACGAATATCCATATCGTAATCGTTTTCGGTTCCTACAACACGAATAAAAGTAACGCCACTATTGATATAATCCTCTAAGTGTTTTTGTGTATAGAATGTTTTTTCAATAAAAGTAAATTCTTTATCCGTTCCAAAACCAACAGGTTCCATAATATGAACGTGACAATTAAAGAAGCCTGGCGTTACAACGTTTGCCTCGACTACATCTTCATTGATTGTATGATAAGGTTCAATGGCTGTGATTTTTCCGTCTTCACAAGTGATCAATTGATCAAATTTAGGTGTATCGCTCACACCATCTATCATTGTTTTAGCGTGTACAAAAATTTTACTCATAAAAATACCCCTTTTCTCAATTTACATAGTATTATGCTCTAAACAAACAATAAATGCAAGTGCTTTCTGAAAATAAAATAATTACTTACACATTAAAAAACACTTTATATAAAGCGTGGTATTAACTAATACTAACAACAAATGAAAACATTTATAAAATACATGAAACAACATGAAAATGATGCATAATGGATCGTACACAAATGTTTGGAGGGAAAGTAATGGCAAAACGAAGTGTAGTGGCCATGTGTATGGCATTTGTGCTTGCGGGATGTTCCACAAGCAATAGTTCGAATCAAGGACAAACGTTGACAGTTGGATTGTCTTCAGAAATGAATGGTGATTTTTCACCTTTATATTATCGTACACTAAATGATAATAGTGTAGTATCGTTGGTCTACCAAGGTTTGTTGAAGTATGATAAAGATCAGAATCTTGTATGTGATTTGGCTAGTGAATTACCACTGATTTCTGAAGATGGTACAACTTTGACATTCAAGTTAAAGAAGGGTATTAAATTTAGTGATGGATCTAAATTAACATCAAAAGATGTTAAAGATACATTTAGCGTTATGGCTGATCCTAGCTAAACTGGATTGTATTCAAGCAATGTGGATTTTGTGAAGGGATATACCGAATATCATGATGGAGATGCTAAAGATTTAGAGGGTATTGAAACACCAGACGATTATACGGTTGTATTTCATTTGGAAAAGCCAAGAATCGATGCTGAAAGTGTTTTGGGTACACAAGGAATATGTTCAGATCAAACATTGAACTATAAGCAGGGAAAAACAGCTAAGATTGAGAAGAAAAATACAAAGCCTGTTGGTACAGGTCCTTATGTATTAAAATCATATGATAAATCCATTGGTGCTTCATTAGAAAAGAATTCTTATTTTAAGGCAGAAAAAGGAACAGTAGATTACATTTCTGATGTAACAGATGCGGATAAAATTAGTTCGGTTATCCAGAGTAAAAGCAAAGATTTGACACTAGATAGCTATAATGGTGATCGTACAAATTGGCTATATTTGAATACAGCTGATGGTCCATGTAAAGATCAAGCTGTTCGACAAGCTTTGGCTTATGGATTTGATCGTCAAGCCTATATTGATAGTTATTATAAATTAGATGGATCTGATGAAGTCATGGCTTATGTACCAAGCAGTTTTGGAAATCCTATTAGTAAGACTTGCGGTAGTATTGTTACGGGAAAAGAAAAATTGGATGGATTAAATACATATGAATATAGTCCTGAAAAGGCGAAACAATTGTTAGATGATGCTGGCTGGAAAGTGGGTAGTGATGGAATTCGAGAGAAAGATGGAGAGCGTCTTTCAATTCGCTTTTTATCCATCAAAGAAAAAGACAATATGGATTCAATGATTCCAATTCTTCAAAAGGATTGGCAAGAAGTCGGGGTTGAATTAAAGGTAAATACAATGGAATTCAATACTGTTATTTCGACAATTATCGATGATAATGCCTTAGGTGATTGGGATGCAGGATGGGTAGGCTTCTCTTAGGGTAGTCCTGAAGATACAGGTATGAATTACTTATTAAAGTCAAAAGCAGTTGATAACTTCCCACGTCTAAGCGATTTGCAATTGGATGCAGATCTAGATGTAGGAACGTATACTTCGAATTCAGAACAAAGTGCTCAAGCTTTTAAACAAGCAATGATTGTACAAGCTGATCTTTGTGGATTTATTCCAACCGATGGCGTAAAAGTATATAGATTAAGAAATAAGAAAGTAAAAGGTATGTATACAACACCCACATATAGATGGTTTAATTCAATGGATACATTGACGTACTCTCATCATTAAAATGACGAGATTCTCTTTCTCACAATGTGAGAAATGGAGCATCGCAAAGCTTTCAGCATGGTTCTAGACCTTGCATATAGTCTTTGCATAGCTCTTGTTTTTCGAGCATTTCCAATCCATATGGACTGTACTTTGTATACTCATACTACATCCAGCAGGGCTTACGCCTAAGACCTGAACTAGATGAGGGATTCTTTAAGCTAGAATCCAAAGCAGTGTTTCATTGTGTGTCCACATTTTTTCATTTTTAGAATCAATGTATCCTGCATCTTGACAAAGTGTGGAAAGTCAAGATGGCAGGTTTTAAAATCAGGTGCAGTCAATGTATCGTCCGTATGACAAATTAGAAAGGCTGAATACAAATCTCTTTGTACTTTATGTCCTTCAATCGTTTTAAATCTTTCACTTAAAGTAGGTTTGATGTATTCACCCGTATCATGGTGAAGTTGAGAAGCACGATATTGATGAATATCAATTTCGTAGTATGGTATTCCATACTGTGTGGCCTTTGTTTTTAAATCGGCCTGCATAAGACCTGGAGAACGGTTCTTGATGGAATGTCCATAACGCTTTTTGCGTTTGTATTTACATGCCATTTTCAAAGAGCCGTCTTTTTGTTTAACAGCCGTCACCTCATCTTTACGCTCTGTCTTCTTTGATCTCTTCTGCAGAGCTTTGAAGTTCATTGGTTCCAGAATGAATTCGCTTGTGTTCTGAACGACTCTGTTTATAAAGGTATGATGTGAAGTCTTAATGTAAGCAGATTGTTTTCGATAGAGAACCCGAACTTGGCGTTTTAAACGTCTACATCGTTTTGTGGTTTTCCATTTATGTTTTCCCTTTTTGACTGTACCATTCTTGTTGTAGTTTTCTGGATTGTGCTTTCGCATAGAGGCATCTACCAGATTCTGCTTGTGGCGGATCTCTTTTTCATATTTTGCTGATTCTGGAGCCAGTTCTTCCAGATGGACCTCGTTATTTGAGACTGTCGCAATCGTAGAGGTTCCAAAGTCTACACCTGTACGATGTCCGCCATCTTCAGATAGTTTAATTTGTTTTGGTGTATCACCTCGAAGTGTGATTACTACATAATATTTGAATCCACTGTTGAATTCGATTCTTTTTAAAAATGAATAAACAACATCTTCTTTTAAATCAACAGATGAAATGATGTTCTGAATATATTCATTCTTTGGGACACGAACTTTGTAGTAATGCTTCATAAAGCAGATGGTATCCCATCTCGAAAGTCGCACTCCTGTTGCAGCACATTTTTGTTTGATACAGTCAAAACTATTATATCTTCGATAATGAAGATGACGTCCATCCTCAAAAAGAACCTTTTCTACTCCCTTATACACAGCTTCAGCTTCTGCCTGTGCCTGATGAGAGTTGATGTAGTTCTTGTATTTCTTTTGTTCTTTAGATACGAATTTGCACAAAGAAGTCTTCGTGAGATCATACTCTTTTTGTTTAAAACGCATGATGTTTGACAACTCTTTTTTCTTCTTCTTTTCAGAAGCTGACAGTTCAGATACTTTCTTTTTAGAAAATTCAGCTTCACCATAAGCTTTGCGTGCACCCACATATTCTTTATCATGAAATAAAGCATTCAAACGGTTTGTAGCATATCGAACTAATTGATTATGCATCTGATTTGCATAGAAAAAAGATTTCGACAAAAACCGTTTCTCAGATCCACTTAGTTCCAATTGAAAGCGTACTGTATACATATCGAAATCTCCTTCTTTTACGATGTATTCTACATATATATTATATCATGGTTCACGTATAGAAACAGCTGAAAACCAGTTACATACGTCATTCATCTCATGACTAAAGTCACGAGCGTTCTGACTCTTCCCGTAAAAATTAAATAAGCACATAGGTCAGAATTAATTTTCTGGCCTTTTCTGATGTGCAATCGATAAAAGTGTTATCGAAACATATGTAAAAATGATATAATGCCTAGTGTTTAGAGGATTTTAGAATGAGAGAAAATATTGAAAAGTATATTGAGTTAATTATAGGAAGTATCTTACTTTCGTTAGGGATTTATTTGTTTGTGACACCTAATGGAATCAACTTTGGTGGTGCCATTGGTATTGCACAGATTATTGAGTATTTTATTGTAAAGATGGTGCCAAGTCTTGGACATATGAATTTGGTGGGTATCATTAACTTTATGATCAATATTCCTTTGTTCATTATGGGCTTTAAAATTATGAATAAAGAATTTTGTATAAAGACTGTCATTAGTTTAGTGGTTCAAACCATTACATTATCTATTTTGCCAAAACAATCTTTTGTGATTATGCCAGACATGCTTTCAAATTGTATCTTTGGAGCCTTAATGTGTGGTATTGGAGTAGGACTTGCTTTACAAAGTAGTGGATGTTGCGGTGGTATGGATATTGCCGGTGTATGTTTATCGAAGACAAAACCAGGCTTTTCTGTAGGCAAGCTATCGATTATTATTAATTCGATCTTATTTTTGATTTACAGACATCACTCTATTCCATTATCTTTGTGGCCATTCTTTACTTTATTAGTGATCGTATCCACTATCAAAATATCAATATGACTGTATTGATTTTTACAAAGAAAGAAAATATGAAGAATGTAATTATGGAAAGAACAGGACGCGGTGTAACGTACTGGATGGGTAAGGGTGCTTATACAGATACAGAACAGTATATTTTATTTTGTGCTGTCAATAAATATGAGATTCGTAACTTCAAAAAAATTGTCAATGAAATTGATCCAAAGGCCTTTGTGACAATTAGCGAGGATCAAGAAATTGATGGTGGATTTGAAAAGAGATTATGATGTAGTAAAAACTACCTACAAACCCTGCAAGAGTTGGTGTAGGTAGCTTTTTTGTTTTCCAAAGAAAAAGGAACGATTAGTTCGCTTCTTCATTGTATTTAGCTTCGATTTCTTTGGCAATCTTTTTACCTTCCATTACAGCACTACCAATTGTTTTTGGCCCTGTAAAGGCATCTCCAATAATGTATACATTCTCTAATGAAGATGCATGTGTATCGGTTGTCTTTAAATCGTTATTTAATGGTGTGAAATCAACTTTTTGACCAATAGCCATCGCAACTAGATCACAATCCATAGTGAATAGTGAGTCTTTTACTTCATGGCAGCTAGCTCTTCCAGATTCATCCATTTCTCCAAGTTCCATTTTCGCAACTTGAACACCGCAAACCTTTCCATTTTCATCTTTTAAAATGTCTTTGATGTTGTTTAAGAAAGCAATCTTAACGCCTTCTTTTTCACAGGCTTTGATTTCTGCAGGGCTTGCAGGCATTTCTTGTAAAGATCTACGGTATACGATAGTTACATCATCAATAATACGAACTAAAGATCTTGCACAATCCATCGCAACGTTTCCTCCACCCCAAACAATAGCTTTTTTATATTTTTTAAAGTCTGCTTGTTTGTGGTTGATGTTTAAATCATAAAGTAGCGTTAATCCGGCAACGACACCATTTCCGGTTTCAAAGCCAAAAGTATTTTCAATTTGAGCACCAATGGCTACAACCACATAATCATAGTCTGCTTGTAGTTCTTTAAACATAGTTTGATCTACAAAAGTATTAAAATGGAATTTAACACCAGCTTCAACGAGTCCATTGTAGGCTTTTTCTAAGAATGTTTTGGGCATACGATATTCAGGAATACCAGTATAAATGGCTCCACCTATTTCAGCTTCCTTATCGAAAATGTCGATTTGATACTCATTTTCTGCTTTAACAAGCTCTTGAGCTAATGTATAGCCAGCAGGGCCGGCTCCGATAATGGCAATCTTTCTTGTCATAATTAAATTCCTCCATCTTTTTCGCTATTATATCATAAACTACTTCTTTAGGTATGAAAGTGCACGTTTATTTACGTTTTTTACGGCAATCTCAAGTTCACGAGCTGAGATTCTTTTTGCACCATTCGCAAGAATCGCATTTTGAATCAAACCATCACTTGTCGCAACGGATAATTCATATTTCTTTTTCAAATCATGTACAGCTTTTTCAATATAACTATCGGCTGTCTGATTGTATTTTGTATAAATAATATCTAGATTTCCTTGATTAAAATGTGAGCCCGCATTATTTTTAACGCGATAACCATCAAATACTAAAATCACTTTGATTTGTTTATAGCCTTGATAGTTCGAGATTCGATTGATTAATTCATCGCGAGCAGATTCAATATTGACTTTGGCAATATCTTTTAAATCTTGCCAATCATAAATCATATTGTATCCATCAATCATTAAGCATTCTGGCTTTTTATCTTCAATATGAATCTGATTTAAATTTAAATCTACTTTTGTTTTTTTCTTGATTGGCTTTTCAGCTTTCTTGTTGTTTCCACCAAGCGAGTTAAATACTTTCTTTAACTCCTCTTCATGAACTGTATGCTTCACATAAGAAGTATAAGAAGAACTATTGGCTTCTTTGATTTGTAGGTGCATATGTTCTTTGACTTCATTCCAAGGTACAAAATATCCAGCTCCATGTTCACAGAAAATAGACCCGGTTGGATTGTTTAAATCGGCTTCACTGTCATAATTAGATTCTTCGATGACTTTATCTTGATCAAAACACTCGTGATAATCTTCTAACTCACAAATAAATTGACCTTTACCTTTTGTATACGCAATGACATCTTTTTGATAATCCATTAATTTACGCACAGGACCTTGTCCTTTAATGTGAACAAGGCTGTTCATATCCTCTTCAATTTTGAAGGTGCAATGCTTATTTTCTAAATCAAATAATGCTTTTGAGACATATTGATTTTCTATGACCAATTCAAAACTATAATATGGCTCTAATAATATAGACTCAGCCTCTTTTAAACCTTGCCTTATAGCACGATAGGTTGCTTGTCTAAAGTCTCCACCTTCTGTATGTTTTAAATGAGCTTTACCAGCCACTAAAGTGATTTTCATATCTGTTATAGGCGATCCAGTTAATACACCTTTGTGTTGTTTCTCTTTTAAATGCGTTAAAATCAGATTTTGCCAATTTAAAGCCAAATCATCATTGGAACAATTGGATTCAAATACTAGGCCTTTACCTCTAGGTAATGGTTCAAGTCTTAAATGGACTTCGGCATAGTGTCTTAAAGGTTCAAAGTGCCCTACGCCAATCACACTATTTTGAATGGTTTCTTTAAATAAAACTTTACCCGTTGTAAAACCAACCTTCACTTTAGATCTTTTCTCAATTTCTTTTTGAAGAATCTCCATTTGAATGGATCCCATCAAACGCAAGAAAATTTGTTTCGTTTGTTCATCATATTCGATTTGAAGCTGTGGATCTTCTTGAGCAAGTACGCTACAATAGCGCATCATAGTAAGTGCATCTACACCTTCTGGAAGTAATAATTGATAGTTCATGTAGGCATTTAAAAGTGGTTTTGTCATGTCGGATTCAAAGCCTAAACCTTGGCCTACTTCATAGTTGTTTAATCCTTTTAAAGCACAAATCATACCTGGATAGGCGGTTTGCACCATTTCAAATTGTTTTCCATTATACAAACGAATCTGATCCACTTTTTCATCTGTGCCAATTTTATCTTTGGCATTTAATACACCACCTGTGATTTTTACATGAGTTAAGCGATTGCCTTGATCATCACTTGATATTTTATATACACGAGCGCCAAATTCTTTTGGATATTCTTTGATAAATGATAAATCAATGATCGCATCCATTAGATCTTCAATGCCTTGAATTTTTAAGGCCGAACCAAAGAATACAGGGAAGCATTCTCTTTTGAAGATGGCTTGTTGAAGAAGCGAAGTATCAATTGTTTCTGTTTCCAGATAATGATTCATGATATCTTCATTCAACATAGATAATTCATCTTCAGCATTTGTGGATTTAAAATCAATGCAGTTGGATGAAAAATGTGTTTTTAGATCATTCATGAGCTCTTCTTTTGTCTTATAACTAATGTCCATTTTATTGATAAAAATCAATGTAGGAATGTTATAGTGTTTTAAGCATTTCCAAATCGTTGAAGTATGAGATTGAATACCATCTTGTCCATTGATCAAGAGAATGGCTAAATCTAATACTTGAAGACTTCTTTCCATTTCGCTTGAAAAATCGACATGGCCTGGTGTATCTATCAGGTAGACTTCACTATTTTTCCAACGAAAATGAGCTTCCTTTGAATAAATTGTAATACCTCTTTCTCGTTCTTGACTATCATAATCTAGATAAGCATCTTGATGATCAACACGTCCTAATTTTCGAATTGTTTTTGATGTATAAAGCATACTTTCGATACATGTGGTTTTTCCAGCATCGACATGTGCTAATATTCCAGTTACTATATGTTTCATAAAAACTATTTTATCATGTTGACGCAAATGATAAAATAGAGATAGTTTTTTTCGGAGGAAAATATGAAAGTCTTAATGTTGAATGGAAGTCCACATTCTAGTGGTGTGAATGATTTAGCTTTACGAGAAATGGAAGCTGTATTTAAAGAAAATGGTATTGAAACTGAAATTGTACAAGTTGGAAATGTAGCTGTTCGTGGTTGTATGGCATGTGGTGCATGTACGGATTTAGGTAAATGTGTATTTGATGATATAGTGAATGAAATTGCACCTAAATTTGAAAAGGTAGATGGACTTGTTGTATCTAGCCCTGTTTATTATGCCAGTGCGAATGCGACATTGATTGGCGTATTAGATCGTTTATTCTATAGTACTTGTTTTGATAAGACGATGAAAGTTGGTGCAAGTGTTGTATCTTGTCGAAGAGGAGGGGCTAGTGCTACTTTTGATGAATTAAATAAATATTTCACGATTAGTGGTATGCCTGTTGTATCAAGTCAATATTGGAATTCGATTCATGGAAATAATGCGCTTGAAGCCAATCAAGATGAAGAGGGAAAACAGACAATGCGTACTTTAGCTCGTAATATGATTTTCTTAATGAAAAGTATTGCCTTAGGTAAAGAGGCATATGGTTTGCCTGAAAAAGAAGTAAGAAAGGGTACGAATTTTATTCGTTAAAGGTGATTGTATGGTGAATTTAAGACATTCAGATAATATATTTTATGATCGAGAAGGCGATTTATTTGTGATCACAACCGATCTAGATGGTCGTCAAGAAGTGGTTTGTAAGACCAATCTAGAATGTGTGAGTGATGTAATTGCTCGATTGTTAGATATTAACTTTAAAAAGGTTTGTGACAGTGAGAATCGTTTAAATATGTTAGGTGATTTAGAACAATTCGCGTGTGTATATGCATTAAAATTAATGACCTATAAAACAGTAAAAGGTTTGTATTTAGAGTTTCCTACTTTAGCTAAATATCAAGGTACAGCTCTAATTAGTCCACACACAGTTATTGATAATCGTAATGATGGTTATAATAATAAATATCATTTAATGTTGGTGAATGTGATTTATACATCTTTGATTCATGCGACTGTTAAGTATGCAGGTTCAAGTATGGAAGCTGAGCGTATGAAAGATGTATTTGAAACGGTTTTACCAGACAATAAAGGATTGATTGAAACTTTAAATGATTTCTATGATGGAGCTATCAATGAAGCGGATCTAACGGATATTATCAAGAATATTCAAAGTGATAATACAACTAAGGCTTAAAAAACATTTTCATCGACTGATTTTTAAAATATGGTCGAGTACAAACAAAGCAAACATCTCTATGTTTAACGTGGGGGTGTTTTTTTATGAAACAAATTATTCAATATATTGAAGATCATAATATATCTGAAGAAGAAGTTGCCCAAGCAGCCCATATGTCTTTGCGTAATTTAAGAAGGCAGATTCACTCAAAAAATCGTACACAAGTAAGGATTGTCTTGCTTCTTGCAGATAAACAAAACCAGTCGATTGATTCCATTTTCTTTGATGAAATGAATAATCAGCCAATTAGTTTAGAAGGATTAACGATAAATCAGATTCAAGATATTATAAAATTAGTACATCCCGAACTATTTATGGGTGTTACACGAAGTAAAAAAATTAAAGATTATA
>OHCI01000415.1_pt1 | contig 18302 bp, 14 predicted proteins | sample 1566751 | NCBI WGS metagenome assembly OHCI01 (sample SAMEA3879609, study PRJEB24766) | human gut metagenome | biome: human-associated habitat; feature: feces | place: USA | collected 1985/1987
ATCTCCTGGCCCGTGAAGTAAGGCTTTAAGGGGGCCATGCCGGAGTTGATCAGAAGAAGGCTATTGTCATCCTTCGGAATCAGCGGGAAGCTCGGCAGGCGCAGATGTCCCTTAGACTCAAAGAAAGAAAGATACTTTTCTCTGAGATCATTTAATCCTGTCCACTGCATTGTATTCACCATTCCTTCTATAATTTGCAGATAGAATAATATAAAAAGCCTAAGCTCAGTCTAAAACATAAGCCTCAAGCAGCTTTAACGTATTTTCGACGCCTTCAATGTGGGAGCGCTCGTAGCCGTGTGAAGCGTAAACGCCTGCGCCGATGAGGCCGTGACGCACGTCCCAGCCGGAACGCAGCGATGCCTCTACGTCGGAGCCGTAGTGCGGATAAACGTCCACGGCATACTTTGCACCGACGGACTTCGCCGCTTCCACAAGCGCGGTTGTCACGGCATAATTGTACGGGCCGCCGGAATCCTTCGCGCAGATGGAAACTTCGCGCTCCGTGCAGGCGAGCCCGTCGCCCACGCAGCCCATGTCTACGCTGATGAGCTCTTCGGCATCGTTCGGCACGGAAGCGGAAGCACCGTGGCCGACCTCCTCATACACCGTAAAGTGCAGATAGACCTTGCGCTTCAAAGTGCGGTTGTTGTCTTTGATCTCCTTTGCGAGCGCAAGCAGCATGGCGGCGCTGAGCTTATCATCGAGGAAACGGCTCTTGATATAGCCGCTTTCCGTGATGACGGTGCGCGGGTCGAAGCAGACGAAATCGCCCGCTTCAATGCCAAGTGCGCGCACATCATCGGCGGATTTTACCGGCTCGTCGAGCACGACCTCGGTCGTTTCAAATGTGCGCAGCTTTTCACCGTAGGAGCCGTTCACGTGGATCGACGCATTGCAAAGCTGCAAGGTGCCGCTGTAAACGCCGGAGAAGCGCGAGTAAATGCGGCAGTTCTCCGCTTCGCAGTTTTCGGCGCGCAGGCCGCCGATCGGCGTGATCGTGATGCGGCCGTTCGGCTTGATTGTGGAAATCATGCCGCCGAGCGTGTCTACGTGTGCCATCAGCACAAGCGGGCTGCCCTCGCCGCCGAGGCAGCAGAAAACGCCGCCCTTTCTTGTTTTTTCCGGAGCGTAGCCGAGTGCTGTCAGTTCACCGATAAGATAGTCCGCCGCTTTATCCGTAAAGCCGGACGGAGAATCGATGGAAAGCAGGGCTTTGAGCTCGGAAAGGCAATAGTCCATATTCATGTTTTGCCACTCCTTACAAAAAAATAAGAACTGTCCTCCGCAATGGGACGGACAGTTCCGTGGTACCACCCAAATTGTGCATGAAGCTTTTCTTCATACACCACTTTGAACTCCTTAACGCGGAAAACGGCACAGCTCATCACTGTGCGGCAGTCATACGGGTTGGCCTGTACATGGTGTTTTCCGAGGATCTTCCAGCCTGTGGATCCGCTCTCTGTTCGGTACAGCTATGTGCATTTGCCCGTGCCTTTTGCTATAAAACAAATTAAAATCTAAAATCACCAGCGGCTCATGTTTCGTTTGTGCTTTTCGAGATATACGTTCTCGACTTCATTCGGCGTGATGCCGTAGCACAGCAGAACATCGTTTAAATACATAAGCACATCACATACTTCTTCCGTGAAGTGGTGTCTGGTCTCGGGGTCGTTCAAAATCGCATCGTCACCCTTTTTCTTGATGATGTCGGCAACTTCACCGGCTTCGATCATCATCCAAAGGAGCTTATCGCGACCGATTTTCGGAGAAAGGCCTCCCCACTTTTCGAGATATTTTGCTTGCAGTTCTTTTTGAATCTGCTGCATATCTTCAAGATTCAGGCTTGCCATATCTCCACCCCTTATACGTATCTTATTATAATGCTTTTTTACCGGCTTGTCAATTAAAATCGACAAGTGCTTCGCCGATTTTGCGGAAAGCCTGCGGCACATGCATTTCGCCGGCAGTTTCTTCCAACACAACGAGGGCTCTTCCTGTGCATTGCAGATGTAGCCTGCATACCAATAATTCTCGATTTCTTCCCCGTTTTCGTCATATACACCTGTCTGCGCCGTGCCGGTCTTGATGCCGGAAACACAGTTTTGCGGCGCGCCGATCCGTGCTGTACCGAACCGTGCTGTGCTTTCCATATAGGCACGTAAGCGTGCGGCGGTCGTCGGCTCCATGACTTTTTCACCGGTGTTTTCTTCGGTTTCCTGTACGGATAAATTTGTATCGACCGTGCCATATACGAGCCGCGGCGTCATATAAATGCCGTCAGCGGCGATGGCGTTTACGGCAGCGGCCAAATTCAGCGGTGAGACAGTCGTTTCACCCTGGCCGAACGAAAACAGCGCCAGCGCACGGGCGTTTTTAAGGGCTTGTGCATTCGAAAGCGAGCCTGCGGCCGTTTCTAAATTGTCTGCAAGCGAAACAGATGTACCAAAGCCGAGCTTTTCCGCCATACTTAAAATCTTTTCCGCGCCGAGCTTCTGCACGAGCTGTATGAAATACCCGTTGCACGAGCTGCGCAACGCTGTGTGGAGATTCACTTCCCCATGTGCTTTGCCGCCGTAGCAAGTGATCGTGAGGCCGTCAACAACAATGCTTCCAGTGCAGGTATACACCTCCTTGTAATCGATGCCGCATTCGAGCGCCGAGGCGGCGCAGATGAGCTTAAAGACCGAACCGGGTGTATACGCGCACAGGGCACGGTTTACAAACGGTGCATCTTCATTTTCCATGCACGCAGCAAGGTCGTTCGGGTCTACGGCCGGGAAGCTTGCGGAAGCCAGAATTTCGCCGGTTTTGCAATCTAAAATGACGGCGGCACCTTTTTTGATTTCCGCGCAGGCATTTTCCACACATTGCTGTATGCGCTTATCCAGCGTCAGCATTACGCCGCCGTCCGCAATGCGGTATGTGTTTTCCACGTGCATTGTTTCGCCGGAGATGGCATTGCCGAGCGCATCAATGGCGAAGGTAACGTCGATTTCCCCGTGGTTTTCCGCAAGCAATGCGTCGAAGCTTTTTTCCACACCGTCCGCGCCGTTATAGTCGCTGTCGAGATACCCGAGCAGATTCGCCGCCGGTTGCGGGTTTGCATACCGTTTTGTGACGGAAAATGTCTGGATTCCGTCATCACTGACGGGTGTTGTGACTTCGATCAGAAATGGCTTTCCGCTTTCAAGCGCCGTGCGCAGGACTTCGCGTTTTTCTTCCGGTACAGCGCGGTTTAATTTGGCAAGCGTTTCCCGCGAGGGAATTACCGCAGCGACATAAACACGCTCGGCGTTTGTGAGCGGCTGCAAATTGCGGTCGTAGATCGTGCCGCGCGCCTTGGCGGCCGTTAAGGTATATAAACTCTGCCGCCCGGCGGCCTCCGTATAGCTTGTGCCGCCGAAAGCGGCGGTCATGGTGCCGAGCAGTGCGATGACGAGAAAGAACATCACAAACGCATACGTTGCGATGATCCTGCGTGTAGACATAAAAACACCTCCGTATAGGAAAAGTATGGTCCCTAAACGGAGGTGTTATTCAGCCGCGCTTCACTCTTAGAAACGCGCCCTCTTTGATTTTTCGGTCGGTCTTGAGGTAGACCGTCATCGTCGCGTGCGGTGCGGATTCGATTGGCTCCATATCCTCGTTGTAGATTTCACTAAGTGTGAGGTCATACGGCACTTCGCCCGGCTCCAGTACGCTGACAGTCTCGCCGCGGAAGAAGCGGTTGCGCTGTGAAAGGCGCATCATGCCGTTTTCTTCGCCGGTGCACACGGCCGCAACATCCCAGCCGCGGATGTATCCGCCGCTGTTTACGGTCTGCCCCGGCTCGAGACCGCTGTAAAACCCGGTGCTGTACGCGCGATGGCTGATCTTCTCTGTCTCGTCCACGACCCACTGCGGAAGCGGCTCACCGTTCATGACAGCATCGATGCCGTGGCGGTACGCATTCGTCACGCAGGCAACGTAATACGCGGACTTTGCGCGGCCCTCAATTTTGACGCTCTTCCGATCTAAGTGCTGGCTCGAAATGCCGCATTCGATGAGCTGCGGAATGTGCTCGATCATGCACATATCGCGGGAATTGAAGACATACGTCGATTTCTGATCCTGTTCGATCGTGAACACCTGATCCGGGCGCGTGCGTTCTATGAGGTAATAATCCCAGCGGCACGGCTGCGCGCAATCGCCGTGGTTTGCGTCTCTGCCGGTCATGTAGTTTGAAAGCAGGCAGCGGCCTGAGAACGAAACGCACATCGCACCGTGCACAAATGCTTCGATTTCGAGCGCCTTCGGCGTTTTCGCGCGGATCTCCGCGATTTCTTCAAACGAGAGCTCGCGTGCCAGCACGACGCGCTCTGCGCCCATGTTATAAAACGCGTTTGCGGTCTCATAATTCACAACGCCGGCCTGCGTGGAAATGTGTATCGCGACATTCGGCGCGTATTTTTTTGCCATGGACATCACGCCGAGGTCGGTCATGATGAACGCGTCTACACCGATTGCCTGGCAAAACTCGAGAAACGCCGGCAGCGCGGCAAGTTCTGCGTTATGCGGCAGAATATTACAGGTGACATAGATCTTCACGCCCTGCGCGTGGCAGTATTTTACAGCTTCTTCAAGCTCCTCGTTTGTAAAATTGGAAGGCGCAGAGCGCATGCCGAAGGATTTACCGGCAAGATACACCGCGTCTGCACCGTAGCGCACGGCAGAAATAAGGCGCTCCATATCGCCGACCGGCGCCAGAAGCTCCGGCGCGTTATATCGTTTTTGTTCCATGAAATTCATTCCTTTACTGCATTTGTGCCTTCCCGGACAAAATTCGCCGGAAAGGCACAGGTAGCTTTGTTATCGTAAATGTTGTGTCGGTTACAGCAGACCGGCTTCCGCCATGTTCATCAAATGCTCGTCCATTGTGGAAGCATAGTACGGGGTGCCGTCACTGTCATGGCAGAAGAAGTAATACTCGCTGCCCTCTTCGGACGGATAGATTGCCGCCTTAATAGCTTCAAGACCCGGGTTGCAAATCGGGCCTGCCGGCAGGCCGCTGTTGTCATACGTGGAGTACGAGCTTACGAAGCCCTCCGGCGCGTCATTCGCGGTTTTGTACGGATAATAAACTGTGGAGTCGCAGTCCAGCGTGTGGATGTCATGCTCCGCGCCGTTTTCCAGTCGGTTGCGCAAAATAGCGGAGATCATATACATGTCGTCCGTATTTGCGGCTTCTGCCTGAATGATGGAAGCGAGCGTGATGATCTGATCCGTGGTATAGCCGGATTTCGCAATGTCATCGCGCATTTCGTCGGTGAGCTTATTTTCAAAGTTATTGAGGAAGCGGTCAAGGATCGATTCTACCGTATCGTTTTCAAAGAACTGGTACGTATCCGGGAACAGATAGCCCTCGAGCTTATAGTAGCGGTCACTTGTGTTCGTGATGGCTGCAACATCCGAGTAGCTGTCGTAATCCGAAGAGTTGCAAGCTTCAAGGATCTCATCTGCAGTGTGCAGGCCGTTTTCTTCCAGCAAAGCGGCAAGCTGCTGCACCGTGATGCCCTCACGGAACATGACGGTGATCTCTTCGCCGAGATCCGGGCCGGACTGTAAGGTATTGACAAGCTGCTTATAATCGTAGTTTGTTTTGATCGTATACGTGCCGGGTTCAAAATACTCCATTTCCGTGGTGAATTTGCAGAAAAGGGAGAAAAACTCCGGCTTATCGATCGCGTGGCTCTTGTAAAGAATGTCTGTCAGCTGCTCCTGCGTCACGTTTTCGGGAATCGTGACCTCCACTTCGGAATCCGTGCGGTCTACACCGAGAAAATCGTTGGAGCCGCCAATCAGGTACGAAGCGAGGGTTAAAGAGACCAGAATAACCATGGCAAGCCACGTGAACGCGAAAATGCGCTTGTTTTTTCTGGCCTTTACACGGTTTCTTTTCTTGTGCTCCTTCGCTTCCTTTTTCTGATTGCGTTCCGCACGGGCGGAGCGTGCACCGGCAGAGCTTTCTTCCACACGCTGTGGTGCGCGGCTGCCGGCATAGCCCTGCAAGTCCTCCAGTTCGTCTGTGTGATTGAGCTGATCTTCGGAAAGATTCAGCTTGAATTCGCGCGAATTCTGGCTGCGCGGTGTCGCGTCCTTCGGGGCGTAGCGCCTGCCGTTATCACTCATATTTTCATTCCATCCTTTCTTCATCTGCCGTCAAAACGAGCCGCTTGTCGGTCAAAATACCGTCCATGCGTACATCATGCGGCTGCGTCGGCACTTGCGGCACGAGCTGAAAATCGTAGCATAGGCCGAGCTTTAAAACCGGGTGCCGTGCAAAAAACGTATCGTAGTACCCTTTGCCGTACCCGAGCCGTGCGCCGTCTGCTGAAAACGCCAGTCCCGGCACAAGGCACAGTGCATTCGCTTCATCTTGATATGCCTCTGCTTCTTTCGGTTCCAAAATGCCGTAAGCGCCCGGCGAAAGATCGCGTAAAGCCGAGATGCGGTAAAACACCATGCGGTTCGTGTTTGGCACGCATTTCGGTACATAAAGCGCTTTGCCGTCTGCAAGTACACGCTCGAGAATTCTGAGCGTATCCGCTTCCGTGCCGAAGCTTACGTAGCTCAAAACACACGATGCCTTTTGGTACACCGAAAGTGCCATGAGCCGCTGCAAAAGGCAGTCATCCCGTGTAGCGCGATCCGTGCAGGCTTTGCGTGCCGCACGCATTTTTCGGCGCAGTGCGTTTTTTTCGGTTATATCGGTCATCAATCCGTGCACTGAATGCCGTCGTGGATCTTCTTTTCAACGTCCTTGCCGGCCAGCAGTCCAGCAAGCGTCAAGCCAAATTGCACGGCAACGCCCATACCCTTTGCCGTGACAATCTTGCCGTCTACGCAGACTGGCTTTTCGGAGATTGTGGCGCCCTTTAATTCGCCTTCAAAGCCCGGGAAGCAGATGGCTTCCTTACCGTTCAGAAGGCCGAGATGGCCGAGAACGCTCGGTGCAGCGCAGATTGCCGCAAGATAAATGTCGTTCTTTGCGCAGTATTCCGCGCAGGTTGTGACGATCGGCGATTTTTCGAGGTTCAGTGTGCCGGGCATGCCGCCGGGCAGGATCATCAGCTCCATATCGTCCGTTGTAACGTCTTTTTCTTCGATGTCAGCTGTTACGGTGATGCCGTGGGAGCCGGTGATTGTTTTGCCGCCGACGCCGACGGTCTTTACTTCAAGCTCTGCGCGGCGCAGAATATCCACGGGCGCGAGCGCTTCGATCTCTTCAAATCCGTTTGCAAGAAATACATAGATCATAATAAATCCTCCAGCTTTTCCTTGATCTCGTGATGAATATCTTCAATGCTGCGCAAGGTGTCGCCCTCGGCGCAGTTTAATACGGTCCAGTTTAAATGCTCTGCGGCGTACAGTGCACAGTCCCTGCAATGTAGCAGATAATGTATGTCGCTTTCGTGAATGTCTTTTTTGGTGGTGTCGCCTGCGTAGCGCTCTGTGAGCAGCCTTTGGGAAATTTTCGGCGGCACATCCAGATAAATCACACGATCCGGCCTCGGCAGCCCGAATTTTTCATATTCCAGGTCTTCAAGCCACGAAACGAACGCTTTCCACTCCGTTTTTGGCAGCTTACTTAATTGATATACAATGTTGGATGTCACATAGCGGTCGGAGATGATCGGCACACCACTTGCATAATCGTCTTTCCACTTCATGCGGTAGCTTGCAAAGCGATCCACGGCGTAAAATGCGCTTGCGGCGTAGGCGTTCACGTCTCCCGCCTCTTTTCCGAAATCGCCTTTCAGATACATTTTTACAAGCGATGAAGACGGAGAGTCATAATCCGGGAACGTTACCTGCCGTGCGCGGCCGCGCGATAAGGCGTAATCATACAAAAGCTTTGCCTGCGTGCCTTTGCCGCTGCCGTCCAGCCCTTCAATTACAATCAATGCCATAAGTTTCATTTACTGCTTTCTGCGTAAACTTGCCGGCCTTTGCCGACTTTTTGCACCGCAGCGCGGTACATTCCTATTCATTATAGCAAACTGCGGCGAAATATACAACCGAAAAATTTCTTACAATGCGAAAAAACCGAGCAAAGCGGCGGGACAGGCACAATACCCGCCCTTTTCCGTACAATGACATTGAGAAACCACAAAGGAGGTTTACAAATATGGCTGAAAATGAGCGGACACCCGATTGCGAAAACGACGCAGCGTTAAAAGAAGCCGTCTGCATAGATGCCATGCGCATTTACGATTCCTGTTCAGATAAAGACTGCTTAGAGGATTTACGTGTGCTGTTTCCCGCCTCGGTGCAGCCTGTTGTGGACGCTTCCGCTAATGTGCGGGTGCGGGACGTTGATGTAATCTCTGTGTACATTGATATGCAGCCGATCCCCTTTAACCGCGGGTATTACTCCATTGATCTCACGTTTTTCTTTGACGTATCTTTGGAGCTGTACGGCGGCGCGACAGTGGGCTGCGAACGCGTGAGCGGTATTTCAATTTTCAATAAGAAGGTCATTCTCTACGGCAGTGAGGGCAACGTGAAGATGTTTACAAGCGAGAGCTGCCGTGACGAAGCCGATTTACAGGGCAATAAGGTCTTACCCAAGGCGACTGTGCAGGTCGCGCAGCCGGTGGCGCTTTCCGCAAAGCTTTGCGAGCACTGCCGCTGCGGCTGCGAGCCCTGCTGCGTGATCCCGGACTGCATTGCAAGCCGTTACGGCGGCGCGTTTGAAACGGTAGAGCAGAAAAACACCGTATACGTGACGATCGGCCTGTTTACCATCGTGCAGATTGTGCGGAATGTGCAGATGCTCATTCCCGCGTTTGATTTCTGCATTCCGGATAAGGAATGCGTCACCTCCGGCGACAACCCCTGCGAGCTGTTCCGCAAGATTGATTTTCCGACCGACGAATTTTTCCCACCGAAAGCGAGCGACTGCGGCTGTGGCTGCGGCAGACAAAATTAGAACCGCATTTGAATAATATAAGCCGTGCACTTTGAAAACAGGTGCACGGCTTACTCTTTTTATACTTTTGTCAGTCTTGCGAAGTTTGCAAACAGCTTTTTGGTGCCGACTTTATCAAACGCGACTTCGAGCAGCGTATCGTTCGCCATCGGCGTGGCGGAAACGATGAGACCCGTGCCGAACGCCTTGTGCAGGACAGTATCGCCTACGCGGTATGTACCGGCAGGCGCGGGCTTTACGCGCGGCTTCGGCGCGAATCCGCCGGCTTCCGCAACGGATTTTGTTTTCAGTGCTTCCCCGAACGGCTTCGCGCCGCCGAAGCTCGGCATAGAGACCGGGCGCGCGCTGTAATCGCGGGAGCGGGTGTGCTCGACGAGCGTCTCCGGGATTTCTTCCACAAAGCGTGAAACGCGGTTGCGGTTCGTCATGCCGAAGATCATGCGGGATTCCGCGTGGAAAATGTACAGCTCCTCTTTTGCACGCGTGATGGCAACATACGCTAAACGGCGTTCCTCCTCCACTTCGGACGGTATATATACGCTCGCCATGCCCGGGAAAATGTTTTCCTCCATGCCCGGCAGAAACACCACCGGGAATTCGAGACCTTTTGCGGAGTGCACCGTCATGAGCACGACAGAATCGGCGTTATTATCGTAATTATCGATGTCCGTGATGAGCGAAACTTCTTCGAGAAAATCCGAAAGCGTGCCTTCGGGGTTTTCCTCCTCAAAACGGCGCAGGTTGGAAGCAAGCTCCTGCACGTTCGCGGCGCGGTCTTCTGCGGATTCCGGGTCGTCGGTCTTAAGAAAATTCAGGTAATCGATTCGCTCCACAAGCTCGTCATAAAGCTCGCCGAGCGTGACTTTTTCGTCGTTGTTGAGCTCGATGAGTCCCTGCATCTGTGCGGCGAAAAGCGTCATTTTGTTTGCGGCACGGGACAGTGCGGGATAGTCTTTCGCGTGCGAAACGACCTCAAACAGTGTCTCACCCGTCTGCTGACCGATCTGCGCCGCGACTTCGACCGAGCGGTCGCCAATGCTGCGCTTCGGCGTGTTGATGATGCGGCGCAGGCGCATTTCATCACTCGGATTGTTGATAACGCTCAAATATGCGATCATCTCGCGGATCTCACGGCGCTCGTAGAAGCGCGTGCCGCCTATAATTCTATGCGGTACGCCGGACTTTGCAAAATTGCGTTCAAATGTCAGCGACTGTGAGTTCATGCGGTACAAAACAGCGTAATCGGAGAATTTCCGCCCCGCAGCAACGCCGTCTAAGATGATCTTCGTGATGCGCTCGGCTTCATCCGTTTCGTTTTCCGCCGTGTGCAGGTGGATCATGGCGCCGGTGCCGTTCTGCGTCCACAGCGTTTTGCCTTTTCGCTCGGTGTTATGCTCAATGACGGCGTTCGCAGCGTCCAGAATATTCTGTGTCGAGCGATAATTCTGCTCCAAACGAATGACCGTCGCATTCTGAAACGTATTTTCAAAGCTCAGAATGTTTTCGATCGTCGCACCGCGGAATTTGTAGATGCTCTGGTCGTCGTCGCCGACCACGCAGAGGTTACCGCTTTTTTCGGCCAGCATACGCACAAATGTGTACTGCGCATGGTTTGTATCCTGATACTCGTCAACCATTAGGTAGCGGAAACGGTTCTGGTAGTATTCCAGAACGTCCGGGCACTTTTTGAAGAGCTCCACTACTTTGTTGATGAGGTCGTCAAAGTCCATAGCATCGGCGTCTTCCAAACGCTTTTGGTACGTTGTATACGCGCGGGAGATAATCTTTAATCTGAAATCGTCGCCGACCGTGAGGGCGTACTCAGCAGGCGAGATTAAAGAATCCTTTGCCCGGGAAATCTCGTTCAAAATCGATTTTGGCGTGATGTTTTTTTCCGAAATATCGAGCTCTTTTAAGATGTTTTTCATCAAGCGGCGCTGGTCGTCGGTATCGTACACCGTAAAGTGCGAGGAATACCCGATGCGCTCGCCGTCACGGCGCAAAATACGCGCGCAGGTGGAGTGGAACGTCGATGCCCAAATGTCGTTGGCGGTCTCGCCCAGCATGGCGCACAGGCGGTCTTTCAGCTCGCCTGCAGCCTTATTTGTGAAGGTAATAGCCATGATGCGCCACGGTGCGCATGCGGAAACACTCAAATGCTCCTGTGTTTCCGTTGTGAGCGGCGTGCCGTTTTCAATATAAGCTTTGCACGCGGCAATATCATTTTCATCGAGATCGTCACGCAGATAGGTGCTGTTGTACGCGTCGCCGTAGCGCAGGATATTCGCGATGCGGTTAATGAGCACCGTTGTTTTTCCGCTGCCTGCGCCCGCTAAAATGAGCAGCGGGCCGTTTACGGTGAACACGGCCTGTTTTTGGCGGCCATTCATGCGTGCAAAGTCTTTTTCCAGCACCGCGCGGCGCAGTGCAAGGATTTCCGATTTATCCATATGTTCAAATGATCTCCGTTCTGTTGGTTCTGTGTCTTCTCGTTTTTTTGTTTCTATTTTACTATATCTTGCGAAAAAGTTCAATCGAACATAGAAAATTCCCGGGGCGATCTTTAAATCAGTCCCGGGAAACTTATGTGTAAGTCGATATGACTTTATAAAGCAACTCAACTTTACAAAGTCGATGCGCTTTATATTACGCAAGCATCTTACGCACCATGTCGTAAAGTACGGGTTTCATATTGTCTATTGTATCCGGCTTATTTTCAATCATCGTGGCAAAGCAAGTGGAACCGATGAGCTCAACCACCAAAAACACGCGCTTATATAAGACATCTTCTGTGCAGCCCACGGCGAGCGAGCTGCTCTCAATGGCAGTGACAAGCTTGTCCCACAACGGGTCTTCTCTTAGATCAAGCTGCTTTTCAATCATCGGCCAGGAGAAATTGCGCTCTAAAAGCCGCAGTGTCAGACGGCTTCTTTTAAAGTATTCCACGATGTAATCGACCATGAGGATGATGTCTTCTACAAAAACGCCGGTCTTATGCTCTTCCGCATATTCATAGGCCTCACTCAAAACACGCGCGGAAATGCGGTATGTGAGCTGCTGCAGAAGCTGGGTTTTATCGTGAAAATACAGATAAAATGTACCCTTTGCGACGTTCGCTTTCTTTACGATCTCATCGACCGAGGTCTTGTTAACGCCCTTTTCAAGGAAAAGCTGATAGGCCGCCTCGAGCAGCCCCTCCTTTTTCTGTTCTTTTTTCTGTTCAACACCGCCGCGCATGGCTGTGGCCTCCCAACATTCAAATCTAACTGTGTAATCACTTTATTTGTCTTATAGTATAAGGCGGATACACCGTAAAAAGCAAGCCAAAAACAACATTTTGTACAGATTTGAATAAAATGACTAATAGTCAATTTATTTTGCCCACACAGTTCGTCATTTTTGATATTGACTATTGGTCATTTTTGGACTAAACTACATAACGAAATAAACGGGATGGTTCCCGAAGGAAAGGAGCGGTGCTAAATGGAGCACTTTGCACGATGGATCGTGAAGCGCAGAAAGCTGATTCTTGTTTTAGCGGTTCTGCTTTTGATCCCCTCGGTGTTCGGTGCGCTCGGCACCTACATTAACTACGATATTTTGACCTACCTGCCGAAAGATCTGGATTCCATGATCGGCGAGACGTATTTGGAGGATGACTTCAATATGGCATCGGTTTCCATGATTACGGTTGAAAACATGTCTACGCCTGATACCTTAAAACTGAAAAGCGATCTTGAAGGGGTCGAAGGCGTACAGAAGGTCATGTGGACGAGCGATTTTATCGATGTGACGACGCCGAAGGAAATGCTTCCGAGCGATATTCAGAAGTTCTTCTATAACGATTCCGGCGCAACGATGCTCATCGTTCAGTTCGATGCCCCGAGCGCAGATGCCAGAACGATGAACGCGCAGAAGCAAATCAAGAACATCTTGAATAAAGATTGCTTCATCGGTGGTATGTCGGCTATTTTGGAAGATACCAAGAGCCTCATCAATAAAGAAATGCCCTTGTATATCCTTTGCGCTGTGGGCGCTTCGTTGTTGATTCTGTTCCTCAGCCTGAAAGAAACGATTGTGCCGCTTATCTTCATGCTCGGCATGCTGTTCCCAATCGTCTATAACTTCGGCACGAACATTTTCCTCGGCCAAATCAGCTACATTACGGAAGCATTGGCAACGGTCCTGCAGCTCGGTGTTACGATGGACTTCTCCATCTTCCTGCTGCACCGTTACGAAGAAGAAAAGCTGACGGCGGCGTCCGATGAGGACGCCATGGTGGCGGCTATTAAAAAGACGTTTTCCTCCATTACCGGCAGCTCCCTTACAACGATTGCGGGCTTCCTTGCCATGTGCACCATGCAGCTTACGCTCGGCGAAGACATCGGCGTCGTCATGGCAAAGGGTGTTCTGCTCGGCGTTATCTGCACCATCACGGTTTTACCGTCCCTTATCATGACGTTCCGCCGTGCCATTGAAAAGCACACGCACCGCACGTTCATCCCGAAGCTCAAGCGTACCTCGAACTTCGTCGTGAAGCACCGTGTGCCGATTTTGATTGCGTTTATCATGATCTTCATTCCATTCTTCATTGCACAATCAAAGACTTCCGTTTACTACACGATCTTTGATGCGCTTCCGCAGGACCTTCCCGGCATTGCGGGTACGAACCGCCTGAAGGAAGACTTCGATATGACAACGTCCCACTTCATCATTGTGGACGATACCCTTTCCGAAAAAAGCCTATCCGATCTTTCCGATGAGTTGAGCGGCGTGGACGGCATTCACCAGGTTTTGAGCTATGAAAAGTTCGTCGGCGGCGCGATCCCGGAAATGTTTATTCCTGACGACGTGCGCGACATCTTCGAGGCCGGCGGCCACAAGATGATCCTTGCAAATTCCTCCTATAAGAGCGGCAGTGACGAGCAAAATAACCAGCTCTCCGAAATGATCGATATTGTGAAAAAGTACGACCCGAACGGCGTCATTACCGGCGAAGGCGCGATGACGAAAGATTTGATCGAGGTTGCGGATGTCGACTTCAATAACGTCAACATCACAAGTATCATCGTCGTGTTCGTCATTATCGCCATCGTGTTCCGCTCCGCTTCTGTTCCGGTGCTGCTCGTTGCGGCGATTGAAAGCGCCATCATGATCAACCTCGGCATTCCGTACTTCACCGGCACGACGCTGCCGTTTATCACGAGCATCGTTATCGGCACCATTCAGCTCGGTGCAACGGTCGACTATGCGATCCTCATGACCACGCGTTTCCGCGAAGAGCGTAACGCGGGTCACACTGCAAAGGAAGCGGCTCAAATTGCCGTTGAACAGTGCAGTCAGAGTATTTTAACAAGCGGTCTCACCTTCTTCGCGGCAACGTTCAGCGTGTCCCTCGTCTCCCGTATGGAGCTCATCGGCGTGCTGTGCAAGCTCATCAGCCGCGGCGCACTCATCAGTATGGCAGTTATCCTGCTTGTGTTGCCGGCACTGCTCGTCATCACGGAGCCAATCCTCAGAAAGACCACATTCCATTGGCTGAAAAAGCCCGAAATCACCGAGAAAAAGGCATAATCGATTCAGAGAAAGGATCTCGATCAATATGAGTAAGTATCTTACAAAATCCGTTGCGGCTACGATTTCCGCACTTCTCCTCCTCGGCTGCGCTGCCCCGGCCTTCGCGGCGGATGCTACCGTTGAGAAAAAAGAAACCTCTTATCTCATCCTGAACGCAGACGGTTCCGTGCAGGAGCAGATCACCAGCGATTGGCTGCACAGCGATGACGGTTTTGATGCCGTTACCGACGAAAGCGACCTTTCCGATATCCAGAACCTCAAGAGCGACGTGATGCCGGAACAGTCCGGCAATACGCTCAAGTGGACGACGGACGAAACCGATATTTATTATCAGGGCAAGAACAGCGCACAGGCGCCGGTCGGCGTTTCCATCGAGTATACGCTGGACGGCAAGGCGGTTACGGCCGATGAACTCAAGGGTCAGAGCGGCCACCTTGTCGCAACCGTTAAGCTGACGAACAACACCGGCGAAGAAGTGACCGTAAACGGTAAAAAGCGCACTGTCTATACCCCGTTCTTTACCGTTGCGGCGGCTGTGCTGCCGAGCGAAAACTTCAAGGACATCACGACAGAGCACGGTCTTGTGGAATCTGATTCCAAAACGCAGGTTGCCTGCTACCTTGCGATGCCGGGCATGAAGGAAGCCGTCAGCGACCTGCTCCCCGACAGCTTTGATAAGCTCGACGACCTGATGCTCGATACCCTTACCCTCGAAGCGGATGTTACGGACTGCACCGTCCCGACGTTTCTCTTCGCCGCGGCTCCGAACCTTTCCGACCTCGACCTCGATGAGGCTTCCGACGAGCTTGGCGACACGATGAATGAGTTGACCGATGCAATCGATCAGCTGAAGGATGGTTCCGGCGCACTGGATGACGCTGTGGGCACACTTGTCGAAAGCCTTGACACGTTTGCTTCGAGTTACAGCCAGTTCGATGCCGGCGTGGACAGCGCTTTGAACGGCACACAGACCCTTGCAAACGGCACGGAAAACCTGCTTGAAAACGCACAGCTCTTGGCAACGAAGACCGGCGAGCTTTCCCTCGGCGCTATTCAGCTGCAGAACAGTACCGCACAGCTTGCGGGCGTCATGAATCAGCAGCTTGTCCCGGGCCTTGTAGAGGCTTCCGAAAAGAAGACCGCGCTTGAAGACAAAATGACCGAGCTTTCCGGCAAGCTGGAGACCGTTGAAATCCCGGATATGACAGCACTCAAAGCACAGCTCGGCGCAGGCGCTGAACAGGTTTTCGATGGCGCGGCGAGCGGCGCAGCGAAAGCGGCTTCCGAAGCTGCTGCAAGCAATGCAGCGAAAGCGGCTTCCCAGAAGACGGCGGAAGAGATCAAGGGCAACGTGCAGGCGGCTTCTTCCTCTGAAGATGTCACAAATGCAGCCGCAGCTCTCACAACACAGCTTTATCAGGGCGGTTATTCCGCAGGCTATCAGACCTCTAAGGCATACGTGGAAGCAGCTTTAAACAATGCAGAGCTTGGCCTTAATGAACAACAAAAAGCGGCTATTTTAGCTACGCTCGAACAGGCAGAGCAGGCGTCTACCTCCACCCCGAGCGCCGAAGTCATCGGCAATGTGACCGCACAGGTCTCCGGCATGGTTACGAAGATCGCTTCCGGCATCGACCCCGACGCCATCGCATCGGTTGTCGCGCCGCAGGTCACGGAAAAGGTTGCCCCGGCTGTTACGGAAAAAGTAACTACTTCCGAGAAACTTGCGGCGGCAAAGCAGAGCGCTGTGCAGCAGGTTGCGGCGGCAATCCCGGACATCAACACCGATGAGCTCAAGAGTTTGATGGGTGAATTCAAAGACCTCTCCTCGCAGGCAGGCGAAATGATGGACAGTGTCGATACGCTGACCGGCGCGCTGTATAACGCAGAGAATCCGGCAGATACCAACACGGTTGTCGGTGCGGCCAACGCGATTTCCGACGGTGCTGCAAAGCTTGGCAGCGGTGCTTCTCAGCTTGCAACCGGCACCTCTGCATTCGCAACCGGCGTAGGCACGCTCGATGCAGGCACCAACCAACTGCTCAGCGGCATGGAGACGCTCTCCTCCTCCAGCAAGACCGTATCGAATGCGATCGGTCAGTTCCAGACCGGCGGCGCAGAACTTAAAGACGGCACGTCTGAGCTCAGCGACGGCATGACAGAGTTCTCCGGTACAATCAATGATAAGCTCGACGGCCTCAGCGAAATTACCGACCCGGATTCCACGTTGGCACGCGTGATTGACATCATGAAGGATCGTGCGGACAGCTTCAAGGGCTCCGGCCGCGCAGACGGTACGGATATGACCGTAAGCTACGTAATGCGCACCGCAACGGACTCGAGCAGCAACAGCACGAGCACCACGGAAGAAACCACGACCGAGACTGAAACCAAAGACAGCTTCTGGAACCGTGTGGCAAACCTCTTCTCTAAGTAATTTAAAATAAAGCAAAGGAAGCAGGAACGCATCGAAAGGTGCTCCTGCTTCCTTTTTATTGCTTTTTTCGGTGAAATGGTGTATGATTATCGTGTTTAAATCAGCAGAAAATGGGGTTGAAAAATGAAAAAACTATGCACGCTGTTCCTCACATTTTTGAAGATCGGCGCTTTCACGTTCGGCGGCGGCTATGCGATGGTTGCCTTGCTGGAAAATGAATTTATCGCAAAGAAAAAGTGGATCGATAAAAAAGAGTTCCTCGACATGATCGCGATTGCGGAGTCTACGCCGGGCCCGATAGCTATTAACAGCGCAACGTATATCGGTTATCACATTGCCGGTGCGCCCGGCGCGGCGACGGCCACGCTTGGGGTGTGTATCCCTTCGTTTGTCATCATCTACCTCATTTCCCTATTCTTTGACCAGTTTTTGAGCTTGAAATTCGTTTCCTGCGCGTTCCGCGGAATTCAGGTGTGCGTTGTGTACCTCATCTTTTCCGCCGGTGTGCGCATGCTGAAAAGTCTTGAAAAGACGGCGTTCAATACCGTGCTTGTCACAGGCGTAGCGGTTTGCATGATAGCGTTTTCCGTTTTCGCTGTTTCGTTTTCGTCCATCTACTTTATTTTGCTTAGCGGTGTGGTTGGTCTTGCGGCCTACTTCATACAGCGCCTGCGTAGAAAAGGCGGTGACGTGAAATGATTTATTTTAAATTATTCCTGACCTTCCTTGAGATTGGCGCAGTGTCGTTCGGTGGCGGCTACGGCATGATCTCCATCATCCGCGAAGCCGTGCTCTCGAATCACTGGCTCACGGAAAGCGAGTTCATCAACTTCATTGCGGTGTCCGAATCGACCCCCGGCCCACTTGCCGTCAACATGGCGACGTTCATCGGCTCTTCGCAAGGCGGCGTGTTGGGCAGTCTGCTCGCGACTTTGGGCGTGGTGCTCCCCTCGTTCGTCATTATTTTGCTCATTGCGGCAGTGTTGAGTAATCTGCTGAAATACGCCGGTGTACAGGCATTCCTCTCCGGCGTGCGTCCGTGCGTGGTGGCGCTCATTTTGGCTACGGCGCTGACGATGGGCTTCAGCACGCTATTCGGCTTTACGACCATACGAAGCGCCCTCGAGATCGATCTGCGTGGTGTTGTGATTTTGCTGCTGCTGATTATTCTGCACTTTGGCTATAAGCACTTTAAAAAGAAAGCACCCTCGCCCATTTTGATGATCGTGCTTTCCGCCGGTCTCGGCATTTTGTTCTACGTGTTTTAACTAATTTATCCGATGGTTCTGTTACTACCGTCACTTTAGGTGGTTT
>OHCI01000422.1_pt1 | contig 18137 bp, 6 predicted proteins | sample 1566751 | NCBI WGS metagenome assembly OHCI01 (sample SAMEA3879609, study PRJEB24766) | human gut metagenome | biome: human-associated habitat; feature: feces | place: USA | collected 1985/1987
CCGGCGTGACCCGCTATCCCCCGGCCCAGGAGGCCTATAAGGCGGCGCTGGAGGCACTTTATAGGGCCGATGCCGATGCCTCCGCTCTGCAAGCCGCTCTGTCCGGGGCGATGGATCGATTTGACAGGGAAGTGGTCAACGGTAAAAAAGTCACCGCTGCGCTGACGGTGCAGACCTTATCCGGTCTGGACCCCGCGTCCTACACTCTGGACACAGAGGACAGCTATGGCCGCACCGCCCGGTTTGAAAAGAGCCAGGCCATCCAGCTGGTGCCGGGTGCATATAGCTTCCAACTCCAAAGCGGCAGCGATGCCCAGGCTGTCGGCACTATGACTCTGACAGATTCCGGTGTTGTGCAGATCGGCGGCGAAACGGTCACTACCCTGTGCCTGCCGGATGGGGAGTGGTTGGGCGAGGCCGTTTTGCACGGCGGCAGCGTAGCTTCCGGGACCTATGACCACGACGGCGATACCTATTATGTGGCAGATACGGATCCCTCCCCTTATATCTACCTGCCCAAGGGCGCGGATGCCGGGGATCTATCTTTGAATGCCGGTGCCGTCTATACCAATACCGATGGCCAGGCGGTGGAGATACCCATTGCCTGGGCAAGCCAGGCCGCCCGCCTTACCGGTGTCCTGCCTGTCGGCACACAGGCCGGCCGGGTGACGCTGAAGGCCAGCCTTGCCTATGAGGGATATGTCCTCTCCCGGCTGCGCACTCTTTGCCTGGAGCGCGCGCCCACCCTTACGGCGCTGTCCGTCGTCGCCAACGGCGCCGAGCAGATGGTGGGTACTTTTCTTCCCAACCAGCTGCGCTACACCTTTAATGTGGCCACGCCCCAGGTCACTATCACCCCTGCCACGCTGGAGGGTGACTACACTGTCACCGTTCAGGGCAAAAAAGTGCAGCCGGGCGAAAGCTGCACCCAGTCTCTGGCTATGGGCAGCAACACCATAGAAATCAAGGTCGCGTTGGAAAACGGCAAGAGCCGGACTTATACATTGAATATTGGCCGCGTAGCGCCGAAAACCGTAACCGTACTGCACGACACCGACCTCACCCTTCAGCTTTTGGACAGCAATGGGCAGACCCTCTTGCCAGAGTCCGACAGCAACGGTCAGGCCGTGTATCAAATCCTGCCTCGCGGCGGCTACAGCTATGTGACTACCAAGGGCTGCTATACCGCGAAGGAGACCTTCAGCGTTTTTGAGGATATGACCGTTAAGGCCAAACGCCCCCGGGAGGAGGACTGGCTGACGGGCCTGCAGATCTGCGCCGGCAGCACAAAGAGCTCCGGCATCTATCTGGACAGCGCCGACTTTCAAACCTCGCGGCATGAGTACACCATCCAGCTTCCCGATACCGAGAGTGTGCTCTATGTCTGGGCTCTGTCTGACAAGACCAATCTTATCAAGGTCCAGGAGACCGGTACCTCCGTCTATACCAAGACGCTCACCGCCAGCGGCAAGGCCGTTCGTGGTTTGGCCGCCGCCGACGGCCAGGAAAAGACCTTGAGCCTGAGTCTGTCCTTGACGGAAAATGGCTGTACTTATGTCCAAAACTACACCGTGCAGGTTCAGCGAAGCCTGTCTCTGCAAAGCCTGTCCCTGCGTATCGATGGCCGGGATACGGCCATCCATCCCTTGGTGGATGGCAAGCTCCAGGAAAATAAGGGCTTCGACAGGAAGCTCCTAAGCTACCAGGCTGATCTGCTCAGCACCGCCAAGACCGCCCAGATCACCGCCACGGCCTACGCGCCCCAGGCTGTTATTAAGGTCAATGGCGAGATCTATGACGGTGGCGACCTGACCCTGAACACGACCCTTTCTGCCGAGACCGTCACCATTACCCTTTGCGACGCTGCCACCGACCGCGTCACCCAGACCTATACCATTGAGCTGGCCAAGCGTCAGCCTCTCCGTGGTCAGTTTATCATAAAGGATCAGTATGGCACACCCCTGCCCAATGCCGTCGCCGTGGTGTATGACACCAAGACCAGCGAGCGTATCCTGCCTGACAGCCAGGGTGTTTATCCCCTGGTCGCCGGCAGCACCTACCGCTATACCGCCACTTGCCGGGGCTATGTGGGCTGCCAGGATCAGGTCACGGTCAGTGAAAACGCCTGCACGGTGCAGATTGCGCTGTCCAAAGCCCCTTCCACCAGTTATGGTATGGGCGTCACCTCCGATTGGCCCAACTTCCGGGGCGATGAGACCAACAACGGGATCATCTCTGCCAAGACGCCGATCCAGGCCGAGAACGCCATGCTCAGCTGGGCTACCAAGCTGGGGGAGAGCTACGGCTCCGGCGCCACCGGCTGCCCTATCCTTATTACCGAGGGCGGCTGGGACTATGTCATCTCCTATGCCGGCAGCAGCATCGTCAAGCTGGATGCTCTCAGCGGCAAGGTAGTGGCCACCGGCAACATGAAGACCAACTCCAGCTTCGCCATCAATTCGCCTACCTATGGCGGCGGTATGATCTTTGTGGGTCTGGCCGGCGGCGGCATCCAGGCCTTTGACGCCAGGACCCTTAAATCCCTCTGGTACTACAAGGATGCCCTGGGCGGCCAGCCCAATAGTCCCATCACCTATCACGACGGCTACCTCTACACCGGCTTTTGGAACAGCGAGGAGCAGACGGCAAACTTCGTCTGTCTCACGGCCACCGACGAGGTTCCCGGCGGGGACGACGAGACCAAGCTGCCCGTGTGGACCTGCCCGGTGAAGGGCGGATTCTACTGGGCGGGCGCCTATGTGCAGGAGAATTTCCTGCTGGTGGGCACCGACGATGGCGGCGGCGGATATACCACCCCATCGGGCGGACTGCTGTGCCTGGATCCGCGCACCGGCGTGGAGCTGGATTCCATGCACGACCTGGTGGGCGATGTGCGCTCCACCGTGGCCTATGACAAGGTGACCGACCGCTATTACTTCACCAGCAAGGGAGGATATTTCTACTCTGTGCGGGTGGAGGAGAAGGACGGCGGGTATCAACTGGCCGACCTCAAGGGCATCAAGCTGGAAAACGGCTCCGGCGGCACGGCCATGAGCACCTCGACCCCGGTGGTGTATAACGGGCGGGCCTACATCGGCGTGTCCGGCACGGGTCAGTTTACCCAGTATTCCGGCCACAACATCACGGTGATCGACCTGGAGAGCTGGTCCATTGCCTATCGGGTGACCACCCAGGGCTATCCCCAGACCAGCGGCATGCTCACCACCGCCTATGACGACGGCTACGCCTATGTATATTTCTTTGACAACTACACCCCGGGCAAGCTGCGGGTGCTGAAGGATGCGCCCGGCGTCACCGCGCCGCTGCTGACGACCAAGGAGACCCTGAAGGGCAATGCCTATTTTACCGGCAAGGTGCTCTTTACCCCCAACGGCAGCCAGGCGCAGTATGCCATTTGCTCTCCCATCTGCGACCAATACGGCAATATTTATTTCAAAAACGATTCCGCCTACCTGATGTCTCTCAGCAATACCATTGAGCGCATCGAACTGCTGCAGGGACCCAATAAGACGGCCTATCAGCCGGGCGAGCTGTTTGACCCCGCGGGCATGATCGTCCGACTGCACTACAGCAACGGCACCTCCCGCGTAGTTCCGGCCACCCGGAATAAGATCGCCTATCTGGGCGGCACCGGCGAGGCACTGAAGGAGGGGCAGACGGAGACGGAGGTCCATTTCCTCTACGCCATGTATCAGAATGAGACGCTGAACAACAGCCAAACCGGTGCGGGCAAAGCCTATGCCTCTCCCACGGTCAGCGTCTCCATCACCGTAGGCGACCCCACGCCCCCCACTCCCGAGGTGACCCTGGGCGACCTCAATGGCGACGGGAAGATCAACATCACCGATGTGATCATCCTGCGCAGATATGTGTCGGGGCTCATTACGCTTGACGCCGACAAGCTCGCCGCCGCGGACCTCAACGGCGACGGGAAGGTGAACATCACCGATGTGATCATCCTGCGCCGGTATGTGTCGGGGCTGATCGATAAATTCCCGGCACAAAAATAACGGTTGTATATGGGCCTTGCCATCCCATTTGCAATAAAATTTTTTTGAGAAAAGGAGAACGTATGAAAGCAGTAAACAGATGGTTATCCATGCTGTTGGTCGTGGCCATGCTCCTGTCCTTCACCGGGACAGTGGCCTACGCCGCGGACAGCGACCTCACCTATGCGGTGGGCTCGGCCAGCGTGGATGTCAGCACCGGAACCAAGGAAGTAACGGTTCCCGTTTCGCTGACCAGCAATGCGCTTGGCCTTGCTGGAGCTGTATTGGCCCTGGAATACGATGATACGGCGCTGACCTATACAGGCGCGTCCGCCATCGCCCCGGACTTTACGGTCACACCAAACACTGCCAAGAACACTATTACCTTTGATCGCTTGGATAACTACACAGAACTCGGTGAGATATTCTCACTGACCTTCGCTGTGAAGGATTCGGCCCCCAACGGTAAGTACGAAGTCAAATTAGCGGCTACAGAGAATAGCTCCTCTGTGTTCTTAAACGAAGATGGTGAGTCGACTACGGATATTACCAACGTATCCTTCACCCCCGGCACCATCACCGTCTCCGGCGTGGCCGCACAGCCCAAGGTCACCAGCCTCAAGCTGATGCGGACTACCACCAACGATGAACTTACAGGCAAAGAGTTTACGCTGACGCTTTATTCCATCAGCGGCAGCTATTCCTCCTCTATCCGCGCTGAGTTCGAGGCGGAGAAAGGCGCTGACACCACCGTCACCTGGAAGATCAGTGACGAGAGCGTGGCCACAGTGGAGAACAAGGTGAACAATGGCAAGAACTTCTGCAGGATCACCCCCAAGGGTCTGGGCACCGCCACCCTCACCGCCTATTGCGGCGACCTGACGGCTAGTCTTGAGCTGACCCTTGCGGGCCCCGTAGCCAGTAAGCTCTCCGTCAAGAACTCCTCTGGTTACAGCTCCGCCAGTGCATATCTGAGTAGCGATGACACCGAGTACCCGACTGAGCAGCTGACGGCTTCTGCACAGTACGCTACCTCGTACATCAAGGATGTCAAGTGGTCTTCCTCCGACGAGAGCGTGGCCACGGTAGACCAGAACGGCCTCGTGACCTTCAAGGGCATGGGTTCCGCCACTATCACGGTGGAAGCCGTAAACTCCAAGGGCGAGACCATTAAAGGTACGGCCAGTGCATCCGCGTCTCCCTCCCCCACGGAGCTGCCCAACATCACCGTCAAGAAGGGCGATGTGGTGGTTTCTGCGAATGTGTCCTCCTGGGCGCCCAAGATCTACATGCCGCTCAATCAGAGCATCATTTTGACGGCGGAGATGGACAAGACCAGCTTCCACTGGATGGGCAAGGACTATCCCTTTGAGATGACGGTGGATACGGACTATTCCGGTGCCAATGCCAGCATCGAAAAGCAGGCCGACGGCAGCTACAAGATCTCCAAGGATTGGTACGGCAGCGAGGCCGGCAAGGTGGCGTACATCAAGTTCGGTGTGAAGGGCAGCGGCAGCGCCAATCGGTACGTTGCTGTGCAGTTTACCAAGGAGACAAAGCTGACCCAGTCCGATGACGGCTACTTCCTGATCCACAATGCCGCAGAGCTCAAGGAGTTTGCCGACATGGTGAATAACACCGTCTGCACCGACAAGATCGGCGGCCAGCCGGAGAAGACCTTCAATCTCCGCCTCATGGCCGACATAGACATGACCTCCATCAACGATACCTATATCCCCATCGGCTCCGCCGTGGACGGCACCTATGGTAAGTACCAGAACTGGGGCTATTACAGATGGACCGGCGACTTCGATGGCAATAACCACAAGATCTACAACGTGGATATTACCGTGAAGAAGCCCGCCAATGTCTCCCCGAGCTTTGGCTGGGGCGTCCTGGTCACCTCCAGTGGCAGCATCCACGACCTGACCGTGGATGGCAAGGTCAAAACGGACAGCAGCTGGACGTATTATTTCTCCGGCATTGGCAACGCCGGTACCTATAAGAACGTTGTGTCCAATCTGACCATTGACGCAGGCAAGGCCAGCTATGTCACTGGCGTCGGTGACAACGGAACATTTGAAAACTGCGTCAACAACGGCAACATCACCGGCGAGGGCGGCGTCTACGGCATTGCCCAGAGTTCCCTGACCATGACCCGCTGCGTGAACAACGGCAAACTGGAGAGCACCGGCGAAAAGGCGGCTGTAGTCGGCATTGTGTACCGAGCCTACAGCAGCGGCAACACCACCAACATCGCTATCAGCGAGTGCGCCAACTTCGGTGAGCTCGTCTCTGCCGGTTCCGCCGCCGGTATCATTGGCGAGGCCACTCCCGGTGAGAAGGGCTATATCAAGGACTGCTACAACATGGGCAGCGTCACGGGCGGCACCGCCGCCGGCGGCCTTGTGAATACCGCGTCCATGGTTGCCCGTGGCAATCTACTCACCATGACCAACTGCTATAACTACGGCGCCGTCAGTGCCACCGGCACGGACGCCGCAGTGGGTGAGATCATCGCCAAGCTGACCTTCGGTTGGAACGGCGCCGACCTAGCCATCACCAACTGCTATTATAACGAAGCCACCGGCAATGCCGGGGTCGGCGCCGTCAAGAACGACGACAACATCACCTACACCGAGCCCGTGCTCACCGCCATCCCCCAGGCCGAGTTTGCCACCCTGGCCGAGAAGCTGGGCGACAAATTCCAGAACAGCTGCCCCGCCCCCGTGTTCACCTGGCAGCAGGCAAAGGGCCATGCTTACGGTACCGTTGTAACCTACGACTGGCACCTGAATACCGAGACCGGTGCGTATGACGCCTGCACCGCCTCTGTCGAATGCACCGAGTGCGGCAGTAAGCTGAGTCAGGCTCTTACCGTCGAGCGCGAAGTGGCTCGGACTGACTGTACTAAGGAGCGTACCGTCACCTATACCGCCACCGGCACCATCAACGGTGTGGCAGCCGACGATACCCGGACGGACATTCTGCCCGCCGGTACGCATGAAGTGAATTCTGCCGAGTGGGCCAGCGACGGCGATGCTCACTGGCATGTCTGCGCCAACTGCAATGTCCGAGTGGACGAGACGGCGCATACCAATAATGGCTGGAAGACGGATGCGAATAATCACTGGCATGAGTGCACGGTCTGCGGCAGCTCTTATGACCTGGATAAACACTCCGGCGGCACCGCCACGGCTGTGAAGAAGGCCCAGTGCAAAGCTTGCGGCCAGGAATATGGCGAGCTGGCCCTGCCCACGCAGGACAAGGATGGCTATTACCTCATCCACAACGCCGATGAGCTGCTTTGGTTCCGCAACACAGTGAACGCAGGACAGAATACGATCAAGGGTCGCCTGGCTAACGACATTGATATGACCGGCGCCTGCACGGACTGGACGCCCATCGGCTCCTACAGCAAACCCTTTATCGGTGCTTTCGATGGCGCGGGCTGGACCATTTCCAATTTCATTCTCCAGGCTGACGCTCTACCCGGAGGCGACAATGTTGCCAATATGGGCCTGTTTGGCGCTGTAAGCGTCAGAGACGGCAGCAAGATCGACATTGGTAACTTTACCCTTTCCGGCAGCATCACGGCGAATACCAGTAAATCCGCTTACAATGTAGCCGGTGTCTGCGCCATTGTGCCGGACGGCAGTGCCTATTTCCATGACATTACCGTGGATATGGACATCAATGCACCGGGCGTGCAGTATGTGGGCGGCGTCTTGGGCGGCATGAGCACCTGGGGCAGCGTGACCATCAAGAACTGCCACAACCTGGGCGACATCACCGGTAAGTCCCGCGTGGGCGGCATTGCCGGTTACATCCGCCAGAATGGCAGCGTTTCCGACTGCACCAACATCGGCGCCATCACCGGCGCTACCACCAGCGATGGATACAAGTATAGCTATGCGGGCGGTATTGTGGGTTATCTCGGCGAGAACGCCATGATCATCCGCTGCCTGAACCAGGGCGTTGTGTCTGGCGTGGGCTATGTGGGCGGCATTGCCGGTGTTCTCTCCGGCGATGACGGCTGGCATTATCAGGACTCCGATGTGATCTCCTGCGCCAACGAGGGCAATGTCAAGGCCACCGGCGAATATGTGGGCGGCCTTGTCGGCCAGCTTTGGTCCGGCATCATTTGGAACGGCTACAATACGGCTGATGTCACCGGCGGTCAGTATGTGGGTGGCATCTTTGGCGGCTCCTATCTGTGGACCGGCAAATACAGCCACTTTAAGAACAACAGCTACGGCGTGCCGAAGGATCCCGATGTGGAGGACTACAACGCAGTCAAGAATGTTTACAACCTTGGCACCGTGACCGGCAGCACCGATGTGGGCGCTATTGCCGGCCGCGTTATGGGCAAGGGCGCATTCACCAATGCGTTCTATGCCGACGCTTCGGCTGCTCCTTTCGGAAGCATCCCCAGCGACATTGAGGCAAAGAACAAGGTCGTGGAGCCGATGAGCCTGAACTCCGTGAACTATCTCACCGAGAGACTTGCCTCTTATGAGAATTTCGCGACAGAAAAATTCTTCTTCCAGGCCAGCTGCCCCTATCCCGTTCTGGAGTGGCAGGATGCCCAGGAGCATATCCTCGGCTCCGTCACCTTTGACTGGACGCAGGATCCCGCCACCGGCATCTATACCGCCTGCGTGGCCAAGAAATCTTGCGAGAACTGCGAGTATGCCATCACGGCGAAGCTCAGCGTTACCCGCACTGTGATCCGCGAGGCCACCACCGAGCGGACCGGCTCCGTGCTTTACACCGCTGTGGGTTATCTGGGCGATGAGGCCGTCAAGGATGATATCCTTGTGACGCTGCCTGTGCTCACCGGACCCCAGGTCACTGCGTTGACGCTGAATAAGAGCGCCGAAACCGTGATCATCGGCAAGGATGCCCAGGAGTTTGCGGACATCCTCTTTGCCACCGTTACCGCCGAGGAGGGCGCCGATACCACCGTGTATTGGGCTTCCAGCGACACGGATATGGCAACCGTGGCCTCTGCCAGCGGCGACAGCCATAAGTGCGTTATCACCGCCAAGGCAGCCGGCACCGTGACCATTACTGCCAGCTGCGGCAGCAAGGTCGCGACCTTCCAGCTGACCGTGCAGCGCAATGCCAGCGAGCTTTCGGTGGTGGACGCGCAGGGCAACACCAGCTCTACCGTTACCATCAGCGAGTCTGATACCGCCGCGCCTACCGTGCAGCTGTACCCGGTATTCAATCCCGCGGACGCTACGCCCAACCTGACCTGGACCTCCGAAAACGAGGATGTCGCCGTGGTGGACAGCAAGGGTAAGGTCACCGTTACCGGCCTGGGCCAGGCGAACATCATCGTCAAGCAAGTCAATCCTGACGGAAGTGAATTGAGCTCGGCTTACATTCTGAATGTCCGCACGCTTATTTCGCCAACCATCTCCATTATCTGGGATGGAAGTGACATCACCGCATCCAGCACCAGCGCGGCCAAGAGGAATCCGCTGACGCTGAGTGGCGGGGATGCAGCCTATGTTACCATCAATGTTTCCCCCGCTACCTTCAAGTGGCTGGGCAAGACTCTCCAGATGCCGCAGCCTGTGGTTTCCGAGTATCTGGAGTACATGGTCAAGTCTGAATGGGTCACCGATGGCGAGCACGCGGGCCAGGTGAAGCTAACCAATAGACAGCCTTATCGCAACAGCGGCAAGATGGCAATGAAGGTGGAGCTCCCCGGCTATGGCACTTATAAGTACTTCGGTGTGAATATGGTGGAAGGTACCTACACCGTGAACTTTGACGCCAACGGCGGCGAGGGTGCCACGACATCCCAGACCCTTACCTATGGCAAGACCAGCGAATCTCTGAAGGCCAACGCTTTCACCAAGCCCGGCTATACCTTCGCCGGCTGGAATACGGCTGCGGATGGCACTGGTACGGCTTATACCAATAGGCAGACCACCCCCAATGTCACCACCGAGAATGGCGGTGCTGTCACCCTGTATGCTCAGTGGACGGCCAACAGCTACACCGTGAAGTTCGACGGCAACGGTGCCGAGGGTACCATGGCCGACCAGAGCTTCACCTATGATGCCGAGCAGGCCCTGACCGCCAACGGCTTCACCAAGACCGGCTATACCTTTGCCGGTTGGAAACTGGGCGACACCACCTATGAAGACGGCGCAACCGTCAAGAACCTGGCCACCAGCGAGGAGATTACCCTCATCGCCCAGTGGACAGCCATTAAAAAGGACGATGGCGCATCCACCGGCGACAGCGGCATCATTGCTTGGGGCGCCGCTATGCCCGTGGCGGTGCTGGCCGCGGCCTATGTCATCGGAAGAAAAAAGCGTGAGGAGTAAGCCGTAGCGCGCACTCCACGGCAAGCAGCAAAAAGGGACGCAGCGGCAAATCCGCTGCGTCCCTCCGCACAAAAGCACATCACTGACAGTGCGGTGTCAGCCCCTGCCTATCGGCGAGTATCTAAAATAATAAGGAGGAACCTACTATGCGTACAAGTTGGTTTAAGGACGAAAATCATCTGGTCTATATTAACGGTGCCACCCAACTGGCCGATTTGGAGCGCACCCTACACTTTCCGGGCCTGGAGGAGGCCGCCAATGCCCTGCGCCTTGCTCCCACCCCGGAGGGCTTTACCATTAAGGGCCCCAAGCGCACCAGTGGCCGCCTGTTCGTGCCGGACCTGACCTTTGGCGAGCATATCGAGATGGGGGGGAATATCTTCTTTTACATGGGGGAGATGCAGGAGTGCTATGTGATCTACTGGCCTGATGCGCCCATTGCAAAATGAGACAATAATATAGAGAAATCACTTGCTTTTTGGGACCTCGTGTGGTACAGTTTAAGTAACTGAACAACGGGACAGCGTGAGCCGGGGTTATTCCTGGCGGCGGAATGGGGTGAGAGGCCCCGCGAGACGGTCACTGTGATGCCGGTTTATTCGGCTAAGTCAGGAACGCAATACGCTGCTCCCGGGCCGCTGCCAGTACCGGGGCCGAAGCTGTTATGCGAACGCTTCACCCGGCTGCCTATGGCGGCCGGGTGATTTTTTGCCGAGGCAGTACTGCCTCATGCTTTCCATGGAAAGCATGATAGCCATTTCAAGCCGCCGGGGCGGGGGAGGACGGCAGACCTTTCCCGTCCCGCTTTCCAAGTGCATCCGGGCCCATTGCGGCCTTTTGCATAAAATAAGCCATAGAAAGGAAAAAGAAATGAAAAAAAGAATCATTTCAATGCTGTTAGCGCTCATCATGGCACTTTCGCTCCTGCCCATGAGTGCGCTGGCGGCGGACGACCCAACCGTCGAAAATTTAGGAGCATTTTTTGCGGCGGCAACTACCATTAAGGACTATAAACTCACGGATTTTACATTTGAAAAGGGTAAAACGACATACGATCTGTCTGTTTCAGATGTCCCGGCGGTATACGCATTCAGATTTGAACTGAGTAAGATTCCGCCTGCGCTCACTTATGTGCAAACATATAAGGATGGCCAATTTTTACAGCGACTGCCAGTAAGAAATCAGGCGGCTTCGGCCTCGTTCCAGAGAAAATACTTACCCGCATTGGGAGAGAGCGCGACCTATAAGGTCATTATTGGCACAAAGGAAAGTCAGGCCGCCGAGGATTTTACTGCGAAGTACGCGGAGTATACCTTTAACATTACCACCAGCATCCCGAGCTTAAGTGCGTTTGCTGTCAAGGATGCGAGCGGTACGGCGCTTGCTTTTACAAATGTTACAAAATTTGACAACAAAAGAATTGATATCAAGGATTACGCAGTAGCGATTCCGAGCGATGCTTCCGCGATCAAACTCACGGCGACTTCACCTACTGCCGGGATGCAGTTCAGGATCGGGGAAAAGCTATATGATTCCCTGAGTGACGAAACGATAGAGCTGGCACCTTTCGCAACGGAAAACGCGGGCGAATATAAGCTCCCGATCGTGCTGACAAAGAACGGGTACGAGAACACCTATACATTAACTGTTACCAAACAAGACTATACCCCCAAGATCACCCAGCAGCCCGAGTCTATCACCTGCAATAAGGGCGACACGCCGACGCTTTCTATCGTTGCTGAGAAGGCCGCAGGGGTAACCGAGGAGCTTACCTATCAGTGGTTCAGCCGCACCGGAAGCTTTAAGGAGATACCGGGTGCAACATCCAGCACCTACACACCGCCGACGAACCGCGCGGGCGAGATTATGTATCGCTGTGATGTCTCCAGTACGGTAAACGGCACAAAGCATACCATCCAGTCAGATTTTGTTACCGTAACGGTCAATCTTTCCTCTGTGGACGCGCCTGAGATCACAAGACAGCCCGGCACCTTCAAGGTTGAAAAGTACGGTATCAGCGAAAGCTATAAGACGGAATACTTCGTAGGTGAAAAGCTGGATCAAATCTACATTGGCCTGGACATGCTGGAGGCCGGAGAGGTCTACAGCTACAAGTGGTATTACAACACGGAGAACATGACTACCGGCGGAACGCCCCTTGAGGAGAGCGATGCAGGCGGCGTTGACCGCGACGGTACATGGTGCCAGGGCTTTATTATCAACAAGAGATTTGAAGAAGGTACCTATTATCTCTACTGCGAGGTGACCGCTTCCTCCGAGAGCGACCCCACCCTGACGGCAACAACGACCACCGACACGACGGCGGTGACATTTACCAGGGCGCAGATCGACGGCTTTGTCGGTAAGGGCTCTGAAACGGAGCCGTATCTGATCAACACCACAGATGATTTTGTGCGGCTGCGGGCGGTGGTCGAGCAGCGGCAGTGCTGCACCGGCCTGTATTTCAAGATGACGGACGACATCACGCTGCCTGAGGACTGGGAGCCTATCGGCCGGGAGCATGATGCGGATGAAAACCCCAGGGCACTGCCGTATATGGGTTATCGCGTATTCCGCGGCATTCTGGATGGCGGCGGCCACAAGCTGACTATCCCCGAGGGCGGAAAGCCGCTGTTCAACTATACCAGCGACGCGGTTATCCGCAATTTGGACATCTATGGCAGCAAAATTGACGGCTACGGCCTTATCAACAAGTGGTTTATCGACTACGGCACGGACAATGTATGGAACTATGGCGATCCGGTCTGCGTGACCATTGAAAATGTAAAGCTGCTGTCCGGCTCCAAAACGCTGCGCTCCGGCTTCCTTGAGGGCAGCGGTTCCGGCATCAATACTGTTACGATCCGCAACTGCACCATTGAGGAGAATGTTGTGATCGGCTACGACAAAACAACGCAGGGTATCGGCTCATTTGTGGGCGGTGCCTTCAACGGCGTTATCGAAAACTGCAAGAGCTACGCAACGGTGTATGGCAGATCCAGTGTCGGCGGACTGGCCGCCGGTAAGGGCCAGACGATGGGCCTGTGCAAGGTGAAAAACAGCCAGTTCTACGGGCAGGTAATTGCCACCGGCGACTGGGTGGGCGGCATCTTGGGTATGGGCTATGCGGATTTGGGCGAGACCCGTTCCGCGCCGAACTCCCCGTGGGTAACGATCGAAAACTGCACCGTTATCGGCTCTGTCACCGGCAGAAATTATGTGGGCGGCGTTTTTGGCGCAGAGATCGCCACGACCCAGTGCTGGGGCAATGACTTTGGCTCCGACGAGTACACGGCCAGCAGCAGCGGCAGCATCACCAACAACACCTTTGAGGGAACCATTACCGCCACCGGGGACTATGTGGGCGGCGTTATCGGCTACATCGAAGCGCTGAACCGTTTTTCCGTAGTTGCGAACAATTATTACAACGCAGACTGCGGCGTTGACAAGGGTATCGGCTTTGTGAAGTATGTGGACACCAACTGCGCCACCCATGAGACTGCCAGCGACGCGATCTACTTCGACACCTCCAAGGCGCTGCCCGGCATTGCCGGCGTGGTGATGAAAGACCACAACCGCACCGACGATCCCCTGGGCACGGATAAAGAAAAACTCTGTTCCACAAAGAAGCGGACAGATGTTTATGTAACGAACCTTGCATTGACCGGCGAATATAAGACCGAGTACAGGGTGGGAGACACATTCGATACCACCGGCATGGTGTTCACCGCCACCTGGAGCAACGGCAAAACGACCACCGTGAAGACAAAGGATGTGACTTTCGAGGGTTTCAACAGTAAAAAGCCCGGCCAGCTGATCATCATCGCAAAATACGGTGACGGCTCGGTGAATTTCAGTGTCCTGGTCAAGCCTCAGGGCGGGAAAAAGATCACAGTGGTATTCTCCCTCTTGGGCGATACGGTTCACGGTGAAAATGGACAAAGCCATACCCTGGCAGACGGAAATCTGCTGAAATGGATCGATGCTGTAAAGATCACGGTAGACAGTGATGCCAACCTGCTGGATGTTGTGAAGGCCGCGCTGGGCGACCAGTATACCATTGAGAACAAAACCGGGAACTATATCCAGTCCATCACCCCTAAGGGCGGTACGGCCCTGGGCGAGTTCACCAACGGAAAGCTCTCCGGCTGGATGTACACGCTGAATGGCAAGCATTCTAATCTGGGCGTGGCGCAGCAATATCTCGTGAACGGCGATGTAATCGTGTTCCACTATACCGATGACTACAACAGGGAGAATGCCTTCGATCAGCAGAAGTCTGCTGACGAGGTCATTACCATGATTGCCGCTATCGGCACGGTGAGCCTGAGCAAGGGCGCTGCCATCAGCCAGGCCCGCGCCGCTTACGACAACCTTACTGCCGATGAAAAGGCATTGGTTACAAACTATGATAAGCTCCTGGCTGCCGAGGCTGCCTACGCCAAGTTGGTGGCCGAGATGGGCGAGAAGCTGGATGAAATTTACAAGACCACCGGCGACTTCATGGCCACCCTGGGCACCCCCACGGTGAACTCCACCGGCGGCGAGTGGATGGTCATCGGCCTGGCCCGCAGCGGTCGCCCCGTGCCCGCCGGGTACTATGACAATGTGGTGGAGTATGTGAAGGCCATGGCTGACGCCAATGAGCGCCTGCACCGGGCGAAGGTCACCGACAACGCCCGGGTGATCCTGGCCCTGACGGCCATCGGCAAAGATGTTACCAATGTGGGCGGCCACAACCTGCTAAAGGGCCTGGATAACATGGCCTATGTGCAGAAGCAGGGCATCAACGGCCCCATTTTCACCCTCATTGCTCTGGATAGCCACAACTACCCCACTTCCGGCGATGTGACCCGGGAGAAGCTGATTCAGGTCATCCTGGATGCCCAGCTCAACGACGGTGGTTGGGACCTCAGCGGCACCAAGGCTGACCCCGACATGACCGCTATGGCCATCCAGGCCCTGGCCCCCTACTACAAGACCAACGAGACCGTGAAGGCCGCTGTGGATAAGGCCCTGGAGGCCCTTTCCGCCCTGCAGCAGGGCGACGGCGGCTTTGGCAGCTGGGGTACCGTGAACAGCGAATCCTGCGCCCAGGTCATCGTGGCCCTGACGGCCCTGGGCATCGACCCCGCCACAGACAGCCGCTTTGTGAAGAACGGCTCCACTGTTTTGGGCGCCCTGGCCAGCTTCTATGTAACCGGCGGCGGATTTAAGCACACCGCTGACGGCGAGCGGAACGGCATGGCCACCGAGCAGGGCTACTACGCCCTGGCGTCGTACTTCCGCTTCGTAAATGGCCAGACCAGCCTGTACGATATGAGCGATGTGACCATCCAGACCGGCGGCAATACGCCTGCCGATCCCGATGATCCCGGCAAGACGGATCCCAGCGATCCCGGCAAGACCGATCCCACGAATCCCGGCACTGACACCCCTGCCACCGGTGACACCGGCGTGCTGGTGTGGGTCATCGCCCTGCCCGTGGCGCTTCTCGCCGCAGCCTTCGTGCTGAAGCGTAAGGAGCGGGAGGCGTAAGCCCATCGGCTGCAACCAAATCCAAACAGCAGAGGCGCGGTGAAAATTCCACCGCGCCTCTGAAACGAGATGCGCTCCGCCGGAGGCATAAAGCAAAGACGAGTAAGCAGCCCCTTCCGGGAAGCTTACTCGTCTTTTTCTGCGCACTATTTTGCAGCGTGCACCATCCTTATCACCGACCTTAGCAATCCTGTCGAGCGCCGATGGCGCGTCCGGCTGCAGCTAATATGCGGTCAGCAGGATAAAGAAGGCAGCAAAGCAAAAAGAGCATTTCAATACGCTGTTTATGAGCCACTGTGGCCGAAGCACCAGGTGCAGGCGTCGTAACCGGAATCCTTGGCCTGCTGTTCCGTTACGGTGACGGTATTATCCTTGCCGATGACATACTGGCAATCCCGCTTGTGGTAGCACCGACCGGATTCCGTTAAGTAAACCGTCTGGCTGGAGCTGGCCGGAAAAATGCACAAAATCAGCACCACCAGCGCCGCGGCGACGGCTATACCGATGCCGCCCCACAGGGCAATGCGCCTGGGCCTGCAGCGGCGGTTATATCGCAGAAGGATAGAGGCAAACTCATTGGCCTCCTGCTCCTGGAGGACGCTGCTGCCGGGGCCGGTAGCGGGGGACCGTTCCAAATGCCGGCACAGAATGTGCCCCAGCTCATGGCTCAGCAGGATTATTTGCTCCTGCTGAGATAGGTTTTCCTGCATAAAAACGATCCGCAGGTGGGAATCCTGATAGGTGAAGGCGGATTGCCTGGCGGCATAATCAAACAGACGCAGGGAGGTGAGCAGAGTGGCGACCTCCTTGCCGTTGGAAATGCGGCTGTACTCAACCAAGGAAAAGCCCTGCTCCTGCAGGGCTTTTTCAAGATCTGAAACCGTAAAAGGCCGGCGGTGAAACTGCGACAAAAATGTGCGCGCCTCGCGCTGCACAGGTGTCATGAGACGGTCCCCTCTTACTCCTTATTTTTCAGGCTGCGCAGAGCATTGACAGCGTCTGCGGCATCGCCTGCGGGCATATTCACACTGGTAAAGCTGCCGCCAAAGGCAGCGGCCTCGCCGGTAAAAGCGTCGGCGGCTTTCTTGCAGCGATCAGCCTCCACCTTCAGAACGGTGGCTACGGTATGCCGGCCATAGCTATCCAACTGGGCATACTGGGTCAGCAAATCCTGCGTGTCGTCCGTCAAGTAGAAGGCGGAATCGTCCGATAGGGCTTTGATACCAAGGGTCTTGCAGATATGCACTACGGTGTCAAAGGAGGAACCGCCGATGCCGTTGTGCAGGGCACTGTTAATGGTGGACAGAGGAATATCCACTGCGAAGGCAAACTGACGCACACTCTTGTACTGGCGAGTGATCTCCGTGCGCACGATTTTCGTTAGATTATCCATAATTGCACCTCTTTTAATATGACAAATTACTTTCCTCAATCATAGCATAATAATGGAAAAAAGCAATAGGAATTATTTTCCAAAAATAAGAAGTATTTTTAGAGATTTTGACGGACACTTGTCTGACACGGATGGATTTATACTGATAAGCGACTACACTGGAAGAAAAGGTTTATTTCGCGGTATTTCTATGGTATAATGACCGCAATGCGGCCATTATATTTTATGCCATTTTTTCCCCGGCTTCGCCGGGAGGCCCCCGACCGGGAATACCGGGGAGACTACCGGATTCTCGGTTCCGACCTGGATTCCAAGTGCGTCAGCCTCTCCATGGCCAACGCCAAAAAGGCCGGCGTCGGCAAGCTGATCGCATTTCAGCAGGCCGATGCGACCAAGGCCCCCCTCCCGGCCCAGGAGGGACTTCTGGTGTGCAACCCGCCCTATGGCCAGCGGATGCTGGAGCAGCGCCAGGCGCAGGCATTGATGCAGCAATTGGGCCGTCATCTGAAATTCGCCGACGGCTGGAAAACCTGCATCATCTCCTCCGAACCGGAATTTGAGCGCTACTTCGGCCGGCGGGCAGACAAGCGCCGGAAGCTATACAACGGGATGATCCGTTGCGAGTATTACATGTACCTGGGAGGCAGGCGGAGATGAGGCACCTGTTTCTCATAAATCCTGCCGCCGGAAAAAGGGACCGGACCCGGGAATACCAGGCTCGGATTGCAGCCGCCTGCAGCAACCTGGAATATGAAGTGCTGGTCTCTCAAAAGCCCGGCGATCTCACCGCCTGGTCCAGGCGGGCTGCAGCCTCCGGAGAGGAGCTTCGCCTCTATGCCTGCGGCGGGG
>OHCI01000445.1_pt1 | contig 17292 bp, 22 predicted proteins | sample 1566751 | NCBI WGS metagenome assembly OHCI01 (sample SAMEA3879609, study PRJEB24766) | human gut metagenome | biome: human-associated habitat; feature: feces | place: USA | collected 1985/1987
CGCTATGCCGCAGAAACCGTCCCTCACCCAAAAACAAAAAAAGATCGCCGCCGCCTGCACGCTGGCGGTATTTATCCTGCTGTCGGCGGCGGTGTGTTGGTTTGTGGGGCGGCCCATGATCCGATTTGCCAAGCAGCCGGAGCTGTTCCGTCAATGGGTGGACAGCCTGGGTCTATGGGGTATGATCGTCTATGTAGGTATGTGTATCTTGCAGGTGGTGGCCATCATCCCCGGGGAGCCCCTGGAAATCTGCGGTGGGTATGCCTTCGGCGGTGTGTGGGGCAGTGTTTTATGTATGCTGGGCCTATTTTTGGGCAGTGTCATTGTGTTTGCCCTGGTACGCAAGCTGGGTCAGCCTATGGCGGAGATCTTCTTCCCCCCGGAAAAGCTGGAAAAGCTGCATTTTCTCAAGCATTCTCCCAAGAGGGATTATCTGTTTTGGCTGATCTTCACCGTGCCGGGCACACCCAAGGATCTGCTGTGCTATTTCGCGGGGTTGACGGATATTAGGTGGGGTGTTTGGCTGCTGCTATGCTCCGTGGGCCGGCTGCCGTCGGTGCTGACATCCACCGTGGGCGGCAGCGCCTTGGGCGGCAGGAGCTACCTGTTTGCGGCCCTTGTCTTTGGCGGAACACTGCTTTTATCTCTGGTGGGGCTACTGATCTACCGCTGCGTATGCCGGCGCCATGAAAAAAACAACTATCCCGAGAAAAAGGCTGAAGATTGACGGTTGCACCGATGAAATGCATATGGTACAATAACTACAAGCGGCCATAATGTTTTTCATGTTTTGTCATTTTTCTTCCCGCTTTGGTGGGGTCCGAAAAATGTGGCCGCAGTATACCATTCCGCTCTGCGGTATGATATACGACAGGTGATTTGCGGAACGGAATGGGTCACATCCCAGCGGTACCAAGCCGCCGTAGACGGATTATATGCCGCCGAGACCATTGGGGCAGCATTGCCCTGAGAAGGGCTCGGCATCAGGCATCCGGAGCCGGAATACTTTCCCCAAATCAGAAGGTCCTTGGCTCTTGGGGGATGCCGGCAGGACCGATATGGAATAACTATGCCCCCAAAGGGGGATTTTTTTTGCCCCAGGGAGGTAAATATGAAAAAAAAGACGGTTTATAATATCATTATGTTGGCTGCCATCGCCGCCATCGCCGCAGTGGCCGTTCTTCTGGTTGGGCGGCACCTGGGCTGGTTTGACAAGGCCGCCCCGGAGGGTGAGGCCACGGCCATCAGTGCTACCGTGCGCAAGGGTCTGGCCAATCTGGAGCGCGGCGGCATCGCCTCGGAGCTCAAGGGGCAGACGCAGCTGCGCCAAGGCGATGTGATATCCGTGGCCAGCGGATATGTGGCTGTGGAAGCAAACACAGGCAGCCTGATGCTCTCCCAGGGAAGCCGGCTGGAGATCGTGTCAGCGACGGAGGCGCAGGTGCGCCTGGTAACAGGTGAGGCCTTCTGCCAGGTGGGAGACAAGCCTGTTAAGCTGCAGTACGGTGAACACAACGCCACGCTGCAAAATACCGTGCTGGTGTGTACCGTACGCACGGGATCTGAAACCATGTATGTGCTGGGCGGGGCCGTCAGCGACGGGGAGAACACCTTTACCGCCGGCAAAACCGGCTGCTATGTAGGCCAGGAGCTCTCCGTGCAGGATATGGATCTGCAGGCCCTGAGCTCCTTTGCCCTGGATTGCGTTTTGGGCTGTGGGGAGAGCATCTTCTGCTCGGCAGATGAGGTGCAGGCCGTATTGGACGGACGGAATGTACCGGCGGATGTCATCCAGCCCGAAAATCCGGAGACCCCGGACACGACCGATACGCCCGATGTATCGGGCAAGCCGGACAAGCCCAACACCCCCAGCAAGCCCAATACCTCCGACAAGCCCGATACCTCCAGCAAGCCCGATACTCCAGATACTCCGGATACGCCCGAAAAGCCTCAGCCGGCGGGGCCGACCTGTACCATTGAGATCCGCTGCGACACTATTTTAAACAATATGAAGGATCTGACGCCGGGATTGGACGTTTATGTGCCCGATAACGGCACCATTCTCGCTGCCACCACCGTTTCCTTTACCGCCGGAGAGACCGTTTTCGATGTGCTGAACCGGATCTGCAATGAGCGGAATATTCAGATTGAATACAGCTACACCCCCCTATACGGCAGCTACTACATCGAGGGCATTAACCACCTGTATGAATTTGATTGCGGACAGCAATCCGGTTGGATGTACAAGGTGAACGGCTGGTTCCCCAACTACGGCTGCTCCAGCTACAAGCTAGAGGGCGGCGAGACCATTGTGTGGGCCTACACCTGCAAGGGCCTGGGCACCGATATAGGCGCACCCAGTATGGGCTGAACTATACGGCACACATGAAAAGGAGGCTATGACCGTGCAGGACTATGATGTGCTTTCCCGCTGCCACCCGGCGGTGAATTTCCTGTTCTTTGCGGCGGCCATCGTGCTGACGGTGGTGCTGTTTCACCCGGCGTATCTGCTGGTCTCCCTTCTGTGCGGAGGGGCGTACTACGCCGTGCTGCGCCGGGCGCGCTGCGCTAAAACCCTTGGCTTCCTTCTTATAGCCATGGTGCTGGTGGCGGCGGTAAACCCGCTGTTCAACACCCTGGGTGAAACCACCCTCTTTACCCTGTTCGGCCGTCCCTACACCTGGCAAGCCCTGTGCTACGGCGGCTGCGCGGGGATGATGTTTGCAGCGGTGAGCCTGTGGTTCCTGTGCGGTGGCATCGTCATGACCTCTGACAAGTTCACAAGCCTGTTCGGCGCGGTGATTCCCGCCATTTCCTTGGTGCTGGTGATGGTGCTGCGGCTGATTCCCGCCTACTGGCGAAAGGGAAAGCAGATTGCCGGAGCCCGCAAGTGTATCGGGCGCAGCGGCGCCGGGTCGCGAAGGGAGAAAATCCAGGGCGGCATGGACGTGCTTATGTCCCTGTCCGGCTGGGCCCTGGAGGGCAGCGTCATCACCGCCGACTCCATGCGCTGCCGGGGCTATGGAGCCCCGGGCAAGCGCACCAGCTTTCAGATTTACCGCTTTACCGGGCGAGACCGGTTTATCACCGGGCTGATACTGGCGGCCCTGGCCGCCGCCATCTATGCCGCCGCCGGCGGCAGCGCCCGGGCGGCGTTTATCCCGGCAATAGCTATTGCGAGGGTGGCCGGCTTCCGGCCTATTCTGGGCCTTGCGTCCTACGCCGCACTTTTACTGATCCCCACCTTTTATTCCATTCGGGAGGCTATACTATGGCACAGTTTGCGATCGAAAATCTGACCTTTTCCTACCCAACAGACCCGGAACACCCCTCCCTGCAGGAGATTTCCCTGCAAGTGGAGCAGGGGGAATACATCGCCCTGTGCGGCAAGTCCGGCAGCGGAAAAACCACTCTCCTGCGGCACCTGAAGACTGTCCTCACCCCCCACGGCAATCGCACGGGGTCTATCTTCTATGAGGGCGCGCCCTTGGACCAGGCGGACCTACGCAAGCAGTCGTCTGAAATCGGCTTCGTCATGCAGAATCCGGACAGTCAGATCGTCACGGACAAGGTGTGGCACGAGCTGGCCTTCGGCTTGGAGAGCCTGGGCTGCGACCAGAAAACCATGCGCCTGCGGGTGGCGGAAATGGCCAGCTATTTCGGCATTCAGAGCTGGTTTCACCGGGATGTGGCAGAGCTATCCGGCGGGCAGAAGCAGCTTTTAAACCTGGCCTCCATCATGGCTATGCAGCCAAGAGTGCTGATCCTGGACGAGCCCACCAGCCAGCTTGACCCCATCGCCGCCTCAGACTTTCTCAACACGGTGAAAAAAATCAACCGGGAGCTGGGCACCACGGTGCTCATCACCGAGCACCGGCTGGAGGACATCTTCCACGCCGCCGACCGCTGCGTGGTTATGGAAAACGGCCGCATTTTGGCCGACGATGCTCCCAAAAAGGTGGGCCAGCTTCTCTACACCCAAAAGAGCGATATGTTCACCGCTATGCCTGCCCCGGTGCGCATTTTCTACGGTGCAGGCGAGCAGGGCGCCGCTTCTCCCCTGACGGTGCGGGAGGGCCGCAGCTGGCTGACGGAAAAGGCCGCCGGAAAAAAGCTGCGCGACACCCTGCCCCCCCAGCCGGAATTCCCGGAGGAGATCCGGGACCCGGCCCTGGAGGTAAAGGAAATTTGGTTTCGCTACGAAAAGGACAGCCCGGACATTCTCAAGGGTGTCAGCTTCCGGGTGCCTAAGGGAACACTCTTTTCCATTGTAGGCGGCAACGGAACGGGTAAATCCACTACGCTCAAGGCCGTGTGCGGCATCTGCAGGCCCTACCGGGGCAAGGTACGCGTGGACGGCCAGGACACCGCCAAATGCAGAGATCTATTCCACGGGAAGCTTGCCATGCTGCCTCAGGACCCCCAGTGCCTGTTTGTGAAGAAAACCGTACGGGAGGATCTGGAGGAAATGCTCCCCGCCTCCTGCCCGGATAAGGACCGGCGCATTGCGGATATGGCCCGGCTCTGCGACATTACGGCGCTTTTAGAGCACCATCCCTACGACCTGTCCGGCGGTGAGCAGCAGCGCTCCGCCCTGGCAAAGGTGCTGCTGACAGAGCCGAAGCTGCTGCTTTTGGATGAGCCCACCAAGGGTTTGGACAGCTTCTTTAAGCGCCAGCTGGCGGGTCTCCTGCGCCGGCTGATGACAGAGGAGGGCGTGACCATCGTTATGGTGAGCCATGATGTGGAGTTCTGTGCGGAATACGCAGACAGCGTGTCCATGTTCTTTGACGGACAGCTGCTCACCACCAACACGCCCCGGCGCTTCTTTGCCCAAAACAGCTTCTACACCACCGCAGCCAACCGCATGAGCCGGCACCTGTTCCCCCAGGCGGTGACGGCGGAGGATGTGGTGACACTGATGAAGGAGAATCAGCTGACATGAACACGAAAAAAACTACCTGGCGCTTTTGGCTGAGCCTTGTGATCCTGCTGGTGCTGGTGCCGCTGACGGTGCTGGTTTTCTCCCGCTTCGACCGGAAATACTATCTGGCGGGGCTGGCCATCATCGTGCTGACCACGGCAGCCTTCTTCCTGCATTTTGAGAGCCGGAAGCCCCAGGCCCGGGAGCTGGTGATCTTGGCGGTGCTATGCGCCCTGGCAGTGGCCAGCCGGGCCGCCTTTGCCGCTGTGCCTCACTTCAAGCCCATGCTGGCCATCGTTATGCTCACAGGCATCGCCTTCGGGCCGGAGGCGGGTTTTCTGTGCGGGGCCATCAGCGGCTTTACCAGCAACTTTATTTTCGGCCAGGGGCCCTGGACCCCGTGGCAAATGTTTGCCTACGGCATCGGCGGACTGCTGGCGGGGCTGTTTGCCATGTGGGGCATTCTGAAAAAGGCCCCCAAGGGCTGGAAAGACGTCATCATTTTGGCTGTGTTCGGCTTTTTCGGCATTTTGCTGGTGGTGGGCCCACTGCTGGACACCTCCACCTTCTTTACCGTGGCCACCAGCTATGATGCCGCCGCCGTTCTGGCCGTGTACGCCGCCGGCGTACCGGTGAACTGCATCCACGGGGCGGCGGTAGCCCTGACCATGCTGCTGTTCGGCAAGCCTCTGCTGGAGCGGCTGCAGCGCATTCAGATCAAGTACGGCATGATGGAGCCCTGACGCTATGGAATTTTCACGCTATCATCCGGCCATCAACTTTTTGTACTTCGCGGCGGTGCTGGCAGGCACCATCCTTTTCCGCCAACCGGTATACTTGGCCCTCAGCTATGTGTGTGCATTTTTATACCTGCTGAAGCTCCGGGGCCTCCGGGCCCTGATACCGGGGCTGGGACTTTTGCCCTTTGCGCTGCTCTTTGCCCTGTGGTATGGGTCGTACCACCACTTCGGCATCAAGGTGCTGGGAATCAACTTTATCGGCAACCAGGTGACCCTGGAGTCCTTCCTCTGCGGCGGGACCTGGTCCATGGTGTGCGTGGCGGCGGTCCTATGGCTGGGCTGCATACACGATGTGTTCACCACCGATAAGATCGTGTATCTTCTGGGCCGGGTATCCCCGCACCTGAGCCTGTACTTATCCATCCTGCTGCGGATGGTACCTCGGCTGAACACACAGCGAAAGCGCATTGAGCTGGCCCAGCGGGGTATCGGCCGGGGCAAGGGGCAGGGAAACATCTTCCAGCGTATGCACAACACCCTGCGCCGGGGCAGCATCCTGCTCACTTGGCTCACGGAGGGCATTGTGACCACCTCGGATTCCATGCGCTGCCGAGGCTGCTCCCTACGGGGACGCACCGCCTACTCCCTGTACCGCTTTGATGGGCGGGACAGGGCCTTTGTTATCGGGCTGTGCGCGCTGATGAGTGTACTGCTGATGGCGGTGCTGCTGGATCAAACCATGATCCGCTTTAAGCCCCAGGTGGTGATGATGCCCATCACGCCTATGTCTTTCCTGTTTTATACGGCCTGGGCGGCACTTTGCCTGCTGCCCCCGGCACTGGAGCTTATGGGGACATATAGGTTTCAGCATCTTCGGCAGACGGCCGGCTGATTTTTTGGGAAATGTCAAGAAGAAATTTGACAAAGAATAACACAAGCGCAGCTGCAGCGGTGTCCCTGGGAGCGGGAAATGGTGTTACATGCGCCTGCGGGCGGGAGGCCGGACCCGCCGGGAGGATGCCTGCGGGCATGGGGCCACCTGGCGGAGACTGCTGCTGATCGAAAACTTATACGGCCTACAAAAGTTGTAGAGACACACGAAGAGGACACCCGGGTGGGTGTCCTCTTCTGGTCTTCGGAACAGATCGGAATGGAAAGAAAAAGGCGTAACACAAAAGCGGCGCCGGGCACTTGCGGACGATCGGGGAATCGTGTTACAATGGGCACATCCTACGAGAAAGCGGGGGAACGAGCATGGCGCAGCACTACATGACCTACGAGGAGCGGGTCCGGCTGGAGACGCTGCTGGGGGAGAAAAAGTCCGTGGCCTACATTGCCGGGAAGCTGGGCTTCTCCAGGCAGACCATTTACAACGAGATCAAGCGCGGCAGCTATCTGCACACCAGGGATTACTGGGACGAGCAGCGTTACTCAGCTCAGAAAGCGCAGCAGGTCACCGACTACGCGCAGACGGCTAAGGGCAGACCGCTGAAGATCGGGAATGACCATGCCTATGCCTCCTATCTGGAGCAGAAGATCCTCCGGGACCGTTTTTCTCCTGCGGCAGCTCTGGCAGCGGCCCGGAAGGAGGGCTTCGGCACCAGCATCAGCGTGAACACCCTGTACAGCTACATTGACAAGCGCGTTTTCTACGAGCTGGGCAACAAGCACCTTTGGGAGAAATGGAAGAAACGCCCCAAAGCCCAGAGGCCGGAGCGCCGGGTGGCACACAAGAAGCTGCCTAGCATTGAGGCCAGGCCGGATTCCATCAACCAGCGCCGGGAGTTCGGACACTGGGAAATGGACCTGGTGGTCAGCGGCAGGGGCGGGAAAAGCGTACTGCTGACCCTGACGGAGAGATTGAGCCGTCAGGAGATCATACGCAAATTGCCGGACCGAAAAGCCGAGACAATACGAAAAGCCATAGATCAGATCGAGCGGAAAACGCCGGGTTTCCGGCAGAAATTTAAGAGCATCACCACCGACAACGGCAGCGAGTTTCTGCAATATGAAAAACTGCGAAAAAGCTGCAAGTGTAAAGGGCAGCGCTTTGACATCTATTACTGTCACTCTTATTCCGCCTGGGAAAAAGGCAGCAATGAAAACCACAACCGCATGATTCGACGATTCTTACCCAAAGGCACCAATTTTGACGAGGTCAGCAGCCGGGAGATCAGGAGGATTCAGGACTGGATGAACCATTATCCCCGGAGGTCCCTGAACTGGTCAACTCCGGCAGAGATAGCGGGGTAAACACAGGGGCCCCGCGCGGCTAAAGCCTTGGCGCGGGGCCCCGTGTAACACAAATCCCTTGCAGCTGAGATCTTCAGGAGCTCCGCAGCCGGGCCAGGTTGTGTTACTTCCTCAGTTTCTTTTGATTTCTCCGCCATCTTCGAGACGGTTTGACCACGCCGTCCATGTTGGCCTGCTGCTCGTTTCGGCGTAAGGCCAGAATCTCCTCTTCGGACAGCATGTCCCCGGCCTTGAAGGACTTTTGCAGATTCCCCACACAGGCCAGGGTGTTATAGGCGGTATAGTCCCTGTTCGTCACGAACCAGCACCGGCGAGCAATGGGCGTAAGAAGCCGTGGTGAAGTGGCATTCTCCATCTCCCAGGCATCATAGATCGCCTGACGCTGGAAGCGCCACAGCTTATCACATTCGATGACGGAGCTGGTAACTTGCCGAAGCAGGGCATCCACATGGCCGAAGCGCTGGGCGGTATAATAGAGGCTGATATGATAGTGTCGGCAGGTCAGCAAGGTATTGAGAAACAGCGGGTCGATGTTGCTTTTGAAGTTTCTACTGTTCATCTGCACGCTGAACTCGTCGCCCAGAACGATGGTTACGGTGAGGGTGTCGTGCTCCTTGTCATACTCTCCATTCTTCTCCGCGCAGTGGACCACCTGCTGCAAGGAAACGAAGTCGTCATAAGGAATCTGGAGGGCCACATTGGAAAGCACCTTGATCCGCTGGGTCACCCAGGCCCCACGGTCGCGGTCATAGACCAGCTTACCGTCATAGCGGTGATACAGGCCCACCACCTTATGCACCGCTGACAAGGTTTTGCCCTTGCCAAACAAGCCGGTATACGCGACCAGCTCGCCGGATGCGCAGTTATTCCAACCCTGGTACTTTATGTAGTGGAATAGATCAACGACACCGTTATAAACGGTTTTGACCGGATGAAAAAGAGCACAGCGGAATGTGGGGAACGACACCAGGAGCACAACGGCCACCAAAAGAACCAGCCAAAACATCAGAACTTCCTCCAATTCACAATGGCCGAGGCCACGGCGGCGATGAGCCGGAACGCGCAGACCACCAGGACAATGCTGACGAACACGGTCAGCAGGTACGGGATCAGCTCCTGCATATTGGTGGGCGGCGTGATATTCGGCCCGATGATAGAGAAAAACTGTGCTACGGCAGCACCCATTAAAACACCCCCTTGATAATTTTCCAGATGATCCAGCAAAAGGCCAGAATCAAAAACAGCAGCAGAAAGCCCTCTGTGACGGTGTATTCCTCGAATGGTTTTGTTAAGAATTCACTGACAGTGCCGGAGGAAGGATCATTGGTCAAAGAAAGAAGAATCGTTTTCATCAGTTCACCCACCTATCAATCAAAAATACGACCGCTCCGGCCACGATCAGGAATAGAAATATCTGCCAAAAGGAGAATGTAAGGCCGGAAACTGTAAATTCCATCTGAAAGATAGAAAGAACAGCCGTAAGAACAGAAGCGATTTCATTCATCCAATCACCTTCTTTTTGATAATCAGGCCCGCCACAAGCACAATGAGAGCAGCCTCTACAAAGCCGATCCACTCGGGCGGCAAAAACGGGAACAGCAGTTTGCCCAGGTTAACCAGGGAAGTGAAAAAGCCCTGGATGACGGAAGTGGCGTGAATCACCAGGTCGTCAACGGAATCCAGCCCATCCAAAAGATTGATGACAAAGGTGACGGTACCCACAATAACGCCGTTGACGATGCTCAGGAGCATGTCCACCAAGCCGGACAAGAGTTTTGTTAGTGCTTCCATAGAAACCTCCGTAACACAAAATTGCTGCAGCGGCCGGCGCCAGGATCAGGAAACCGTGTTACGCGAAGAACAGCTTCCGACCGATGACGCCAATAAACACGCAGACAAAGGAGAAAGTCAAGGCCAGCTGGAACTCCTGGGGAAGAATGCCCCAAAAGCCGGAGAGCCAGGAAGGATAGTCCCCGCCGAAGCCGGTGATCTGCGCGGTGAGGTCCGAAAACCGGGTAATAATATCGTTCAGCCCGGAAAGCATCTTGTCAAACAGGCCGATGATCCAGGAGATGATCTTCCCGGCAAAGGTGCCCAGCTTCGAGAACAGCTTGACGATGATCTTAGAAAGGCTGGTGTCGCCGTAGTCGGAGGGCGCACCGTCCCCGGCGTAGTCGTTGTAAGTATCGCCGCAGCGGGAGCAGGTATAAATGTCATAGCCGGACTGAGTGACTTCCCCGGTATCCGGGTCCGTAACGGCCTCCACATGGCTTGTACACTGCCAGTCATGGCCCAGAGCGGCGAGAATTTCCGAGTAGCTGTCACCGCACTGGGAGCAGGTGGAGACTTGGAGGCCCGGCAAGATACAAGTAGGGGCCTGGGTCACATCCTGGGTGTAAGTGTGGTCACAGCCGGATTCCCCGCTGGTGGTCTGAAGCTGCTCGATGATGGTGTCCAGGCGCGTGGTGACGGATGTGAGGTCAGAGGAGCCGGAGGAGCTGGGGAGGTTGTCGAGCTTGTTACCGAGCCAGGTTTGGAAACCGTTTTGACACTGAGCAAGCCAGGCAAGCACAGGGTGCAGAGTAGAATAACGAAAAGTAATTGTGGAATCAGCTGAAGAAACAATCCGAAAAAGAGAATAATAAGTTTCAGTATTATAAAAATAATCCAGCCAATAGGAAAACAGAGCAGGAGCTGAATTTAATTCAGAAGCCTTAAAGCGAACGCAGGAATAAAACAAGTCCGAAAACTCAAAGCCATTCGGCAAACCGGTAGTGCTGCCAATGGTAATATAACCACCCTCAGCGCGTTGAATCTGCCAAACGCCGACTTCGCTACCAGGTAAGAAGCAATCGCCGGTTTTAAGTGTAATTGCATTGCCAGCGGAATCAAAGAAATGGACATCATAAGTACCGGCAGGAACAAGCGAATTTGACCGCGCCTTAACTGTAACAGCGACAGAATCAGCATCAGCCACCATAGTAGGGCCTAAATGAGTAGGCGAGGGCGAAGAGCAAGGACGAACGGAAGAACCAAAGCTAAGTCCAACCGCAGTATAATAGACCGCACTACGGCTAAAGAAGAAAACATCAGCATCAGCGGGAGCATCGAGAGAAAGCAGAGAAAAAGTACCGCGTTCAAATTGAAGATTACAGTTTAAAAGGCCGGAATTAGACTGCTTTGCAACGGTCTCAACGCCACCCTCATAAAAGGATGTAATGGGCTGGAGAGCAGCCAAAAGGGCGGAATCATCATAGGCCGAGCCAGAGGAACTGGAGAGGTTGTCCAGCTTGTCATTGATGCTTGAAAGTGTAGATTCAATATTGGAGAGGTCAGAGGCGGCGGGAATGGCAGAAATAATATCGGAAACCGTATGCCCATCAAAGAAAGAAGATAAGCTATTGTCAATGCTCATAGTCCGCTGCATAATTTGATCGGCAGAAACATTGATTTGGTTTGTCCAGTAGTAAATACCGTTCAGCTGCCCGCCAATCCACGAGGAAAGACTGTTGGAAAGAGCAGTAAGGGTGTCGCTGATGGTGGAGACTTTGGAGGAAATGGCAGAAGTCGCACGGCTGATGGAATAGAGCAGGTAAGGCTCGAATTTTTCCGGGGGGCAGTAAATCATATACCACCCAATAGAATCATTTCCCGTATGTAGCCAGCCGGAATAAGACTTATTTTGTAAGAAAATGCCATAACAATTATGAGTAGAGTTATATCTAATATTGACCTGGAAAGTAGGCATAAAAACATATTGAGCGCCAGCAGATGCAGAACTTCCATAAGAGAGGGAATTATCTGCGGCAGAAATAGCATTAAGAATCGCGGCCAAAGCATCAACGGAATCAACTTCACCCGAATAAGGGACAAAACGCGCAGTACCGAGTACACAATACCCGTTACCCGTAGAGGGGTCAAAAGTACCAGCCGAAGCAGAAACCAAGGAAACGCCGAAAAGAGCAATCACCAAAAAGGCAGAAGCAATTATTTTTTTCATTGAAAAACCACCTTTCGTGTGATAAAATAGATAAAAAACAGGAGGATTACGCATGAATGATACAATGAGAATAACGCTATATTACATAAGTAAATGGCTACGCTCATACGGAGTAGACATTCTAATCATTTTAGGAATAGCCACATCAATCATGCTCATTATTTGGCTGATACGCCATTGGAAAAAATAACCTCACTCCCCGGCCTTATGGTCGGGGATTCTTACAGAGAAAGGAGAGCAACGAGCAACAGAAGCAAAAACAGAATAGGGCCAGAGAGCCTCCCTCGGAGCCGAGCTACCAACACAACACCAAGGGAGGAGGTGACTCATGGCCGCAATTTATAGCACGGCGCTTGTCCTCTGGAACGCTGTCAAGATCATTGTCAGTAATCCCCTACTGCTGATCTTAATGGTTATATCCATTGCAGGACTAAAACACCGAAACTAACCCTATTCCCCGGCCCGGTGCCGGGGATTTTTTGTAACACGGACAGATCTTCGAAGCCGGCGCCAGGATATTAAAACCGTGTTACACTCAATCCGAAAACCAGGAATACTGAATCTCGAAATTCTCCCTGCACGCCTCAAACCAGCGGCAGAACAGGCAGCAGTGAGAGCAGCTCCAGTGCGGGGCCTTGCGGGTCCGCCGCCAGAATTTGAAGCGCTCAGGTATCGTCTTCATCGTCGGCCTCCTCGTCGACATATCCCACCACCGAACGCGGCTTCTTGCTCTTCGATACAGCCGCCTTAGCTTTCGGCTTTTTCTTGCCAGTCGGCGCAGCCGGGCGGAAGCGCTGGGGAAAAAGAAACCGCAGCAGGCGGGTGATAATCCAGACCATCAGACAGACCATCAGGGCCATGAGAAACACGCAGATCAGGACGATCACAGCGGTCACAAGGAATTTGATCATAGTTTTTACCTCACTTTATTTTTTTGAATTATGCCAGAAATGAAAGAACACCGCAGCCACCACGGCAAAGACAACCGCGCTGAAGAAAACGGCCAGCACATCCGTCTGCTTGTCGGTATAGACGGCGTTCATGGTACTGCCGAACATCTTGCCGGCCCCCTCAAACAAAGCGCCGAAGCCGGCGGCATATTGCTGCTGATACCAAGGCATAGAAACCCTCCTAAAAAAGAATGGCGGGGCATGGGGCGGACCCCACACCCCACCAGGCCGCGACATCAGCCACGGGCAGCGCGCTTAGCCTTACGGAATACGCTAAAGCCGATACTCAGCAGCGAGACACAGATGAACACCAACAGAACAGGGTTAGCGGTCATCACATCCCACACATCACTGACAACGGTTTTGATCGTGCTCACATTGCTAAGGATGCTGGTTACGGTAGTGGTAGTGGACTCAGGCGGTTCCTCCTTTCCTAAGATTCATGGTTGCGGGGGGAGGAGTCGAACCTCCATCTCCAGGTTGAGAGCCTGGCCAGCTACCATTACTCACACCCCGCCATGTAACACGCTGCGAAGAAGATCAGCTTACGGATCAGCCCCGCAGCGTGCTGTTATTGTGTTACATTACCAGCTGGGACAATGTCCGCTTAATGGAGAACAACTCATTCTCAATGGAACGCAGCGTCCGGGCCGAAATATCATAATGAGATGACAGCTCAGCCAGTTCCGCCCGCTTCCGCTGTATGCGCTCATCCAACTGCTGCAATTGTCGCTCCTTCTCCGGCAGCAGCATATAGCAGTTATATACCAGCCGCTCAAACTTCTGCGTGAAGTTGTCACCAACCTGCTGATCTATGATTTCGATCAGCTCGTCCGAGAAACGGATCGAGCGTATATTGCCCTTCTTCATTGGGCTTACCTCCTATGTAGTTTTGTGTCAGGGCAGCCAGGCGGTCCAGCTTATAGCGCTTCACCAGCTGCTCATACTTGGGATTGGGTGCTGCATCCCGGTTGCGGATCATACGGTGGAATTCATTGAGACCGTAAATCTCGATCAGGGCGTCAATAGCGTTGCCCGCCTGGTTGATCACATAGTTTTTACAGCGGTCAATGTTGTACTCCATGCCCGGGGTGGTGTAGATTCGGATCGGCGTCAGGACCTCCAGCATGTCCAGCCAGTAGTCCGTCATCTCCCAACGCCATTTGTTGGCGTCGGTATCGTTGGGGATCACATAGCGGAGGTAATTCAGCAGTACGCCGGAAAAGGATTGACCTATCGAAAGAGGAATCTTAGTAAACTGGATAGCCCGGTCATCACGAAGCTGAATCTCCACACGAATCCAATGCGTGCCCGCCCCACAGTGCCGCTCAGCCGCCTTATCGTAGATACGAATAACCACTTTGCTTTGCGGACTGCCGATTTGAACCGTCGAGCCCTTGGACGACAGGACCGTTTCCCAGTAATCCGAACGACTGACATAATTTCCCTCCGTAGTGTCCTGCACGATCTGCTTCATATTCAAAACGCCGGTATGGTCGTCAAACGCCACATCCAGGCGCGTGATCTTCAACTCCTGGGCGGCGATCCAGGAAAACAAGCTTTCCCAGGAGCGAGAGGACAAAGATTCAAAGGTACGGCAGCCCTGGCCGGACATCTCACACCAGACCCCCATGTCATCCCGGCCATTATAATGGATGGAAATGCAGCTAAAATATTTGCGGTCCCGGTAGCCGTGGGCACCCTTTATCTCCTGCCACGGGCAGTGGGTGAGACCCAACGCCTCAATCAGCTCCTCCGGGGAATGTTTCTTACTTGTAAATGAAAGCCAGTCATAAAGAACGATGTTCTCTTTTTCTTCCATAAAAGCCCCCCTAACCGGCTATCTTGTAGGTAGTGACCCCCTGTTAGCGGGGGGGGTCACGCCGGAGGGAGCGACCCTCCGGCGCGCTGCGAAGATAAGAGAGGTATATGGAAGCTCTTAGAAAGAGACTTCGTCCAGCTGAACAGACCTTCCGGCAGAGACGGCCATAACGACCCGTTTCTTCTCGTCAAAGTACAGGTTGACCACATCCATCGGGTGAAGATCCTTCCACACGGCATTGGAGACGCATCTGCGCTTCTCGGCCTTCAAGCCGCTGGCACCGTAATTTTCGGACTTGAAGGAGCTGCAAGGCGACAGGACAAAAAGCTGATAATACGGCTGCATAACTGTAACCTTATTCCCGCGATCATCCTCGCGCTCCGTTTCCATCTGCCCCTCGGCCCAGCCGGTGACTACCCACTCGCCTTCCTTGAATTCAAACTGCTTCATTTTCTCGCTCATATAGAGCCTCACTTTCTGCCCATATAGGGCCGGTATTTCGACAAGCGCCCGGAGGGCTCTTGTCAAAATACATACTACAACCTGCCCGGCTGATTTTTTCCCGGGATGGAATTGCTCTTTTTCCGGATATATGTTATAATATAGCATATTATTGAGTGGGAGGGTCTCGTCATGACAACAAAAGAACGGCAGAAAGCAATTTTGTCCTATCTGCGGGATGAAAGTACCCCTGTCAGCGCAACTACCTTGGCAAAGCTGCTGGGCGTGAGCCGACAGATCATCGTTGGTGATGTGGCCCTGCTCCGTGCCGCCGGCACACATGTCGTGGCCACCTCCCGGGGCTATGTGATCCCGTCGGAGGAGGGCTCGGTGCGCCAGGTGGTATGTCAGCACACTCCCGGACAGACCCAGGAGGAGCTATACGTTATGGTGGACGGCGGCTGCACCGTTTTGGACGTGACGGTGGAACACCCGGTCTACGGAGAGATCACAGCACCGCTGCAGCTTTCCAGCCGCCGCGATGTGGACGAGTTTGTGCGAAAAATGCTGGATAATGCCGCCCAGCCCCTGAGCCTATTGACAGATGGTATCCACGCCCATCGGCTGTCCGTGCCGGATGAGGACGCCTTTCAGCGGGTGTGCGCTGCCCTGCGGCAAAAAGGAATGCTGCTGGAGGATTGACAAATCCCGCAATTAGGATATAATGGAGTAGTCAAGTGTCATGACACCTGACTACTCCATTATATTTGAGGTGTATCATGCAAAAAGTATCCGCTTTCCTGCGGCGCAAGGACATTGTTTTCTCTCCCAAGCGCTACTTCATTGACGCCATGAGCGCCATGGCCCAGGGCCTGTTCTGCACGCTGCTGGTGGGCACCATTCTCAACACGCTGGGCACCCAGCTGCACATCGGATTTTTAACGGACATCATTGTCACTCTGGGCAAGGGCGACGGCGCGGTGGCCTACACCATCGGCGGCCTGTGCTCGGCTATGGTGGGCCCGGGTATGGCCGTGGCCATCGGACAAGCCCTGAATGCCCCGCCCATGGTGCTGTTTTCCCTGATTCCGGTAGGCTTTGCCACCAATGCCATGGGTGGGGCCGGCGGACCCTTGGCAGTGCTGTTCGTGGCCATCATCGCCTCTGAGATCGGCAAGGCCGTGAGCAAGGAGACAAAAATTGACATTCTGGTGACCCCCATTGTCACCATCCTCTGCGGTATCGGCGCGGCAGCCCTGATTGCCGCCCCCATCGGCACCGCCGCCAGTGCCGTGGGCAAGGCCATCATGTGGGCCACGGAGCTGCAGCCCTTCTTCATGGGCATTCTGGTATCCGGCCTCATCGGAATCGCCTTAACGCTGCCCATCAGCAGCGCCGCCATCTGTATCATGCTGGCGCTCGACGGTCTGGCGGGCGGTGCGGCTACAGCCGGCTGCTGCGCCCAGATGGTCGGTTTTGCCGTCTTAAGCTTCCGTGAGAACGGCTGGGGCGGCCTGGCGGCCCAGGGCCTGGGCACCAGTATGCTACAGATGGGCAACATCGTCCGCAATCCCCGGATATGGATCCCGCCCACCTTGGCCTCCGCCATCACAGGCCCTATTGCCACCTGCATCTTCCGCATGGAAATGAACGGCGCTGCGGTGTCCAGCGGCATGGGCACCTGCGGCCTGGTGGGCCAGATCGGCGTGTATACCGGTTGGCTGGCAGACATAGAGGCCGGGACCAAGGCCGCCATCACCGCTATGGACTGGATCGGGCTGGTGCTGGTATGCTTCGTGCTGCCTGCCATCTTGAGCTGGCTCATTGCCCTGCCGCTGCGCAAGTGGGGCTGGATCGGAGAGGACGACTTAAAGCTGGATCTGTGAGGCTTCAAATTTAGCCACACAAAGGGAGACCGCCCGGAGGGGCGGTCTCTTTTTGCGCACATGCCCCCGCGCCGCGCTCGGCGGGGCACATGTGCCCCGCCCTGCAAAATATTGCATATTCCCATAGGGCGGGCAGGGGCGTCCGCCCCTACAAGGCTGTGCAGGAACGGGGCATAGGGCGCGGATTGCCACGCCAGTGACGTCGGTCACTGGTTCGCAATGACAGGTGGGTACAAGGGGATCATGCGAATTTGGGCGGCGGGGTGTGGGCACCCC
>OHCI01000485.1_pt1 | contig 15755 bp, 14 predicted proteins | sample 1566751 | NCBI WGS metagenome assembly OHCI01 (sample SAMEA3879609, study PRJEB24766) | human gut metagenome | biome: human-associated habitat; feature: feces | place: USA | collected 1985/1987
GGATTGTTCCTCGACTTGGCCTCATCGATTTTTCTGAGGATGGAACGGATGTAGCGGTCGTCCGGCTTCACGACGGATGCCGCCAACTCGTTCACAACCGGTTTGAGCGAGAAGTTTATCTCGTTGAAACTATGACTGTTGACCTTGACCACCTGCTCCTCGTAGCCCAGAATGGATGCTGAAAGCAGGGACAACGTGTCACGGGTCTCCAAGAAGAAATAGCCGTCGATGTCCGCCGATACCCCGACCGTGGAGTTCTTGAAATACACTCCGGCGAAAGGTATCCCCTCCCCTGTCGATGAATCCACAACCCTGCCCTTCACCTTTGTGGCCTGCGCTGATGCGTCGGGACTTAAAAGGCTGGTCGTCAGCAGGATGATAGTCACAGATAGGAGTTGGTATATGTGTCTTGAGGGAAATGTCATTATCAGGAATAAAGAATCAGGTCATCGGATCCGGTCTATCTTCAGTTGCTGGATCTTGTAGGTGCCTCCGCAGTCACTGACGAAAATGGTGACCTCGAAGACCTCTCCCCCCGCGTTCAGAAAACCCAAGGCGTACTTGGAATTGGATCTCGACGCCGTGTGGCTTATCTCAAACGAGCGGGGAGTGTGTTTGCTGAAGAAGGCCTTGAGGATCTGCTTCGCCTGATTCTTGCTTGAGTCATTGGTCGTGGACATTATCGTAATCTCCAGATTGTCGTCGAACCAGGCGGACAGTTTCTCGGCGTCCCCCTGCCCCAGATACTTGGCGATCGGGACAAAAACATCGTAGCTGTCAGAGGCGGCATAGCCGCTGACACCCGACACGAAGAGGGACAACACCGTGAATATCTTTGTAAAAACCTTCATAGCGGACGGTTTTAGTTGCAAATACCGAGCCACTTTCTTATTTTTGTAACAATGAAAATCTGCTTGCTCACAGTCGGCAAGACCGACATCGGCTGGGTCCGTGAAGGTCTGGAGACCTATTCCTCCAGGCTCTCGCACTACGTGCCTTTCTCTGTCTGCGAGATTCCGGAGCTGAAGAACACCTCCGCGCTGACAAGAACACAGATCAAGGAGAGGGAGGGTGAACTCATCCTGAAAGCCATCAAGCCCACGGACAGGGTAATCCTTCTTGACGAGCGCGGCAAGGAGTACCGCTCCGTCGAATTCGCCGAGGAGATACGCAGACTTTCTCTTGCCGGTGGCAAGGATATTGTGTTCGTGATTGGCGGAGCCTACGGGTTTTCGGAGGCTGTCTACGCGAGATCCGTCGGAAAGATCTCCTTGTCCAGAATGACTTTCTCGCACCAGATGGTCAGGACGATCTTCGCGGAGCAGCTTTACAGGGCATTCACAATAATCAAGGGAGAACCTTACCACCACGAATGAGATTAAGAAGGATTGGCATAAAGAACTACCTGGAAGGAGGATTTCTGGCATTGGCCATGATTCTCCTTGCCTTCTCGCTTTCCGTAGGCAAGTTCCCCGGCAACACCGGGCGGGAGGCCGAAAGGATCAGCAGAGCCATCGGCAAGCGGATGCACATCCTCGACAAGCACATCAGCTCGGCCTTGGTGGCCGGCCAGAGGACTTGGGCGGGGCATCACGACCTGCCATCCGACATGGTCATCTACAGGTACATTGACGACACGCTGCAATCCTGGAGCAACCAGTTCCCGGTCAAGGATGACAACATAGCCTCAAGGATCGTGTTCCCGAGGCTGTCCAAGCCGGGAGAGAGCATCTCATCTCCGCTGGCGGATGTCACGGAGACCCCGACCTTCGTCAACTACGGGCAGAAATGGTACCTGGTGAAGTCCGAGAGGCTGGGAAGCCGGAAAGTGATCGCCGGACTGGAGATCGTGGATTCCATGTCCGACGAGAGTCCCAACGGGGTGAACAGGAATCTCCGGGCCAGACGCAACTATGCCATTGTCCCTCTGTCCGAAAGCAGCGGATCCGCGGTGACGCTGGACGACAAGCCCGTGTTCAAGGTGACGGCGGCCTCGATTCCAGGCCAGTCATCCACCACGCATTCCACGATGATATGGTTCGCGATCGGATGCTTCGTCATCGCGTCCCTGTTCCACCTGGCGGAGAAAAAGAATCTGAAACGGCTTCTCCTCGTCCTTGCGGGACTCTTCGCGGTAATCATCGCCACCTACATCTGGGGAGAGAGCATGAAGAACAGCTCGAAACTGTTCTCGCCGACAGTCTACGCCGACGGGCAGCTGTTCAACTCCCTCGGAGCGGTGATGGTCACCTCGCTGCTGATCATCTTTTTCGTCGGGTGCTCGTTCGTGACCAGAAACGACATATTCAGAAAGATCCTCAGGACAAGGCACACAAGACGCACGCTCTGGCTGTACGCCGGAGCCATTTTACTGATGATCGCCGGGGTGTTCCTGTACGTCCACGTGATCTTCAGAAGCATCATTCTGAACTCGAACATATCGCTTGAGCTGTACCGGCTGAACGACCTGAGCATATTCAGTTTCCTTGTCTATCTGACGCTGACAGGGCTTCTGATGATGATTCCGCTTCTGGCGCAGATGCTCATGCCCGCGCTGAAGCATCTGTTCGGATTCCGCCACAACATCTTCTCGGCCAAGAGCAGGACGGTCACGGCATCCGTCTTCGCTGTCTACATGGTGGCGATGGCAGGGACGCTCGGATTCAAGAAGGAGCAGGACAGGGTGACCGTATGGGCGAACAGGCTGTCCATCGACAGGGACATCAGCCTTGAGCTTGAGCTACGGCTGACGGAGGACAAGATAGCCTCCGACCAGCTGATCGCCACACTTTCGGCCATAAGCAACAGCAACAGCATCATCCTGAACAGGGTCATCGAGAGCTACATGCCAAGAGTCTCCCAGAACTACGACATCATGGTGGAGATCTTCCCCGAGAACGAGAAAGACCGTAGGACGATCGCCTACATCACCGACATCATGACACGGGGAGTCCCTATCTCGGAAGGATCCAGATTCAGGTACATGAGGGATCCAGGTGAGCGCAGCCTGTACATCGGCGGATTCGCCTACTACAACCAAGGCAGCGGCGTGACGATGATGATCCTCAGGGTGTCGCCGAAATCCAACCGGGAGAACAAGGGCTACGCCCACCTGCTGGGCTATTCGGCTCCGGGAGACGTGCTGATACCGGCAAGATATTCCTACGCCAAGTATTCGGGAAAGGTGCTCACCTCCTACAAAGGCAACTACTCCTACCCGACAATCGTGGACGATGATCTTCAACGCACGATCGACGAGGCCACAAGCGGCGTGGTCCGGGCCAACGGCTACACCCACTTTGTCAACAGGATCGCGGATGACGACCTGATCCTCATCTCAAGGCCGAAGACAGAGAATTTCTCCTACATCGTCACCTTTCTCTTCCTGACACTGATCTTCTACTTCTGCCTTTCGCTTCTGACGCTCACCAGGACGCATCCGAGGAAGCGCGAGCGCAATTACTACAAGTCCAAGATCAACTCGGCGATGATGATGGCGCTGATCATGACGCTCATCACGCTCGCCACTGTCAGCGTGCTGTTCGTCTACAGAAGGAACAACGCCAACCTCAGATCGTCGATGGCGGACAAGATCAACTCCCTACAGACCTTGCTTCAGTCAAGGTGCCGGTACGTCAAGGACTTCACGGACTTCAACACTCAGGAGGCATCAGGAATATTGGAGGACGTAAGCACCACCATGAAATCCGACATCACGCTCTACACGACCGGCGGCAAGGAACTGCGATCGACGACCCCGGAGGTGTTCGACCTGATGCTCATGGGATCAAGGATGAACCCTGACGCTTTCGAGAACATCATCTACAAGAACAAGAGGTACTACATCGGCAAGGAGACAATAGGTTCCAAGGATACCTATTTCCTCTACGCGCCTGTGTTCAACATCCAGGGCAGGATGATAGCGATCATGTGCTCGCCTTTCACCGACGAGAGCTTTGACTTCCGGTCCGAGGCGGTGCTGCACTCCATCACCGTCATCACCGTGTTCATGATCCTTCTCATCCTGGCAAGGTTCATCACCGCCACGGCGGTGGACAAGATGTTCAAGCCGCTCACGGAAATGGGGCGGAAGATGAACGAGGCAAGCATCAACAACCTTGAATATATCGTCTACGAGCAGGAGGACGAGGTCGCCCGCCTCGTCAGGGCCTACAACCTGATGGTACACGACCTCTACAACTCCACAAAAAAGCTCACACAGGCCGAAAGAGACAAGGCCTGGGCGACGATGGCGCGTCAGGTGGCCCATGAGATCAAGAACCCGCTGACACCTATCAAGCTTCAGATTCAAAGGCTCATCAGGATGAAGAAGAACGGCAATCCGGCATGGACGGAGAGGTTCGACGAGATCTCCGCCGAGGTTCTCAGGCAGATTGACATGCTTGCCGACACAGCCAACGAATTCTCCACTTTCGCGAAACTCTACACGGAAGAGCCGGTGGAGATCGATCTGGACCGTCTGCTAAAGGAGGAGATCGACCTGTTCGACAGCAGGGACAACATCCGGTTCGCCTACATGGGGCTTGAGGGCGCCACGGTCATGGGGCCGAAACCACAGCTTACCCGTGTGTTCGTCAACTTGATAAACAATGCTGTCCAGGCTATAGAGAACGCTCAGACGGAGGCGGAAGAAAAAGGGCTGGAGCCGTTTACAGGTCGGATTGTGGTGTCATTACGTCTGTCCTCCAAGGATGGATTCTACGACATCGTGTTCGAGGACAACGGGCCCGGGGTCAGCGACGACAACCGCGCCAGGCTCTTCACGCCGAACTTCACGACAAAAAGCAACGGCACCGGTCTGGGTCTTTCCATCTGCAGGAATATCCTTGAGAAGTGCGACGCGGAGATCTTCTACTCCAAGTCATTCGCGCTTAAGGGAGCCTGCTTCACGGTACGGTTCCCGCGAAAGCGAAGCTAAAGAATCAGCATGACCGCGCAGAGGACAAGGGCGGCGGCAAGAATCCCATCGACAAGGCGGCCATGCCTCTCGGTCAGCCTGTTAAGCCCCGAACCAGCCAGCATCCACACAAGATTGGCGACAGGGCCGGCGAGAGTCAGGATGACCCCTACCTTGGCAAGATCCGCCAAAGAGCTTGAATATGGCAGCACAAATGTTCCCAAAGCAGTCAGACAGAACATCCAGACCTTGGCGTTGGTGACTTCTATGATGACACCGGCCCGTATCGTGCATGATTTAGCCATGTCCTCCTTCGGCTTGCCTGACCTGACAAGAATCATGACGGCGAGCGCGACCATGTAGAGCGCTCCCGCATAGGAGAGCCACTTGACGTAGGAGCCAAGGAAGTCACCGAGGAAGTGTGTCAGCAGAACAAGGGTCGTGTCTATGAAGGCGAAGCCGATCGCGAATCCCAACCATATCCTCATCGCGTTCCTGTGGCCGAAATGAATGCCCGAATGGAAGGCGCACAGATTGGACGGCCCCGGCGTGTAGCCCAGGGCGAGGATGTACAGAAGTAATGACGGAAGCATCTGTGACGGCATGGTCGGGAATATCTCAGACGAAATTAAGAAGAATATTCAAATTCTCCAAAAAATGCAAAAGAGACCCGCCTGACAAGGCGGATCTCCTTTGTAGTCCCAATAGGAATCGAACCTATATTTAAGGTTTAGGAAACCTTCGTTCTATCCGTTGAACTATGGGACCATTAGTTTTCTACCAAAGAGACGGCTCTACTCAGCGCTCTTCTCGATGATCTGACGTCCCCTGTAATAACCGCACTCAGGGCAAATGTGATGATACATCACAGTGGCGCCGCAGTTAGGGCAGGTAGCGAGCGTAGGAACCGGAGCGAAGTCATGGGTCCTTCTCTTGTCTCTTCTCTGCTTTGAGACTTTGTGTTTCGGATGTGCCATAGTTAAATATTCTTAAATTATTATTTCACTTTTTCAATCAGATCCTTCAGTGACGCGAACGGCAATGAAGACTCCGATCCTTGGGAATCATCCCTTTTCCCATCCTCAGAACTCAGATATCTCAACGCCTCAGGGTTACATTCACCTTCCGGGTGAACTCTCTGCACAGGAAGATAAAGGCACACATAGTCATAGACTACCTGGCCGAGATCAAGGTCGGCGTCCGATTCCGGAAGCCAGACGATCTCCCTCTCCCCTTCCGTGGCATCGTCACTGTCGGCAGGTTCCTTACCGAATTTGACGCTCAAGCGGAATCCGGTCTCTACCGGGATTCTCAGCTCCTCAAGGCATCTGTCGCACGTCACCGTCACCTCGCCGTTGACATCGCAGTCAACCCCTATGAAGTGGCCGGACTTTTCGGCGGAGACCTCCACATCAAGGTCGGCGGCTAAAATCTCCGAATTCTCAAAATGTTCAAAGAACTCCTTCCCTACCCTCCAACGGAAGTCCTTCCGTCCTTGGGTCAATCCATTTATTGGAACTATAAAATCATCTTTCATCGGTCCGATAGACAGATTAAGGGTTGCAAAGGTATAAAAAATTTTCCGTAAATAAAATCTTTTCGCGAATAGTTTGTCTATTCTTCGTCTCCGGAGTTGCCGGAACGCTTCCTGTCCATCGGATCAAGAAGGATCTTGCGCATCCTAAGATGGTGCGGAGTCACCTCCACAAGCTCGTCCTCGCGGATATATTCAAGCATTTCCTCCAAAGACATCTTCACCGGCGGCGGCAGGACAACTTTCTCGTCGGATCCGGCGGCGCGCACGTTGGTGAGCTTCTTTGTCTTGCAGATGTTGATGTTGAGATCCCTCTCCCTCGTGTGCTCGCCCACAACCTCGCCGCAGTAGATGTCGTCGCCCGGATCGATGAAGAACTTGCCCCTGTCCAGAAGCTTGTTCATCGAGTAGGCGATGGCGGTGCCGGTCTCAAGGGAGACGAGCGAGCCGTTGGTACGGTTCTCGATCTCACCCTTGTAAGGCTGGTACTCCTTGAATCTGTGAGCCATGATCGCCTCGCCCTGTGAGGCGGTCAGAAGGTTGCTCCTCAGTCCCATGAGGCCACGGGTAGGGATGTCGAAGTTCAGAAGCGTCCTGTCGCCCCTCGGCTCCATGTGAAGCAATGCTCCCTTCCTGCGTGTGGCAAGCTCGATAGCGGCTCCGACGAACTGCTCAGGAACCTCGATCGAAAGATCCTCGATCGGCTCGCAGCGCTGTCCGTTGATGGTCTTGTCCAGCACCTTCGGCTGTCCTACCTGAAGCTCGAATCCCTCGCGGCGCATCTCCTCGATAAGAACCGAAAGATGCAGCACACCACGTCCGTAGACCACGAACGAGTCCGCGTTCAGCCCCGGCTTTACCTTAAGGGCCAGGTTCTTCTCCAACTCCTTGTCCAGACGATCCTTGATGTGCCTGGAGGTCACAAACTTACCGTCCTTTCCGAAGAACGGGGAGTTGTTGATGGTGAAGAGCATGCTCATCGTCGGCTCGTCGATGGAGATCGGAGGGAGAGCCTCCGGATGCTCGCTGTCCGCGATCGTGTCGCCGATCTCGAAGCCGTCGATGCCGACAACGGCGCAGATGTCACCGCACTGCACGCTGTCCACATTGGCCTTTCCGAGTCCGTCAAACACCATGAGCTGCTTGATCTTATGCTTCTCTACCACGTCGTACCTCTTGCAGAGGCTGATCTGCTGACCGGTCCTGAGCTCACCACGGGTAAGCTTGCCGACGGCGATACGTCCGACGTAAGGAGAATACTCAAGGGAGGTCACCTGAAGCTGCGGCGTACCCTCAACCACCTTAGGGGCAGGGATTTCCGCAAGAATGGCATCCAGGAGCGGGGTGATGAAGTCGGTTTCCTCCAGTCTTCCGACATCCAGCCCTGCTTGGCGCTGCCGAAGACAGTCTTGAAGTCAAGCTGATCGTCGGTGGCGTTCAGGGAACACATCAGGTCGAACACCTCTTCCTGAACCTCGTCAGGACGGCAGTTCGGCTTGTCCACCTTGTTCACGACCACGATCGGCTTCTTGCCTAGCTCAAGGGCTTTCTGCAGCACGAACCTGGTCTGAGGCATGCAGCCCTCGAAGGCGTCCACGAGCAGAAGGACTCCGTCCGCCATGTTCAAAACCCTTTCGACCTCACCTCCGAAGTCGCTATGGCCCGGAGTGTCTATAATGTTGATCTTGACACCTTTGTAGATGACAGACACGTTTTTCGCGAGGATGGTGATGCCTCTTTCCCTCTCAATGTCATTGTTGTCGAGTATCAGCTGGCCAAGATTCTCGGGCTGACGTACCAGATTAGCCTGATAGATCATCCTGTCCACGAGCGTGGTCTTGCCGTGATCGACGTGCGCGATGAGCGCGATGTTCCTAATCTCTTGCATATACTATTAAAAATCTTGCAAAATTACGGATTTCCTATGGAAAACCGAAAAATTGCAAGACTTTTTTATCATTGTCCGCAGGCTCACCAACCGTACCACCAGGTCAATGAGCCTGCCGAAGCGGCCTTATCACCAGTTGTCAGTCCTGAACGGTATTACCGGAAGGCAGCGGCGACCAGTGAAGTTTCCAACCTGGAAATCCCGGAAGCAGTAGCGCACCGCCACAGGAGCCGGAACCTTGTCACTCTTCACAATCACCGTGTTCAGCTGGGTGCCTCTGCGGATCTCGGCTGGATGGAAGACCTTGTCCTCACCGGCGATCTCGAAGCCTACGATGTCGTGCCAAGGGCTGAACCCGCTCTCGCCATTGTAGAACGCGACCTCGATCTCGCCGCCGCGTACCTCGTAGCTCTTGAACCTCGGTCCCTCGCACGGAAGGTAGTCCATGCCGTAAGTCCTGTTCAGAGCCAGGTAGGAGAGGCGCTCTCCGACCTCTTTCTTGCGGCGAGGATGGATCTCGTCATATTCATAAGGATAGGCCAGGTCGTTGATGCTGGCTATTCCGCTGCCCGGGATCAGCTCCACCGCCTTGTGCTGCGCCTCGCGGATTCTCGCGCCCGTGGTGCCGTCGCCGCCATAGGTGAACGGAGCCAGCTCAACCTCGTAGAACGGCATCTCGCCCAGTCCCCAGAGGTCTCTCCAGACCTTCACCATGTCGGCGAGCCTCTGCGCGTAGTACTGCGGGAAGCCGGAGTTCGTCTCACCCTGGTACCAGATGAACCCTTTCAAGGTGTAGTTGCGGATAGGATAGATCATGCCGTTGTACATGACTGCCGGGCTGGCACAGTTGTACGATCCGTCCGGATCCTTCTTGGATGCGTACTGTCCCGAAGGCAGAGTGTTCTCCGGATAGGTGTACACCAAATCCTTCGGAAGCCAGCTCTCAAGCGCCGAGCCTCCCCAGTTGCATGAGACCAGACCCACAGGCACGTCCAGCACAGCATTCAGCATCTTGGCGAAATGCCAGCCCACGGCGGTGAACGTTCCAGAGGTCGCCGGCCCGCTGACCTGCCACCTGCCCTCGACGGTCTCCTGAGGCGTCTCGGCTCCCGTCTTAGGAATCTTCACCAGCCTGATCTTGTCCCTGAACTGTCCCGACAGGGCCACCTCCTCAAGGGAACCCTCAACCGGGCAATGCCAGAATCCGTTCAGCGGCATCTCCATGTTGGACTGCCCGCCGCAAAGCCAGACCTCACCGACGAGGACATCACTCAAGGTGACGGCGCCGTCCTTGTCGGCGATGGTGATTGAATATGCCGTGTAGCCCGCCGCCGGAGTCTGCACGGCAAGTTTCCAATTGCCTTCGCGGTCGCTCTTGACTGAATATTCCTCCGTCCCCCACGAGGCTTTCACCGTCACCTTCGACGAAGGCGCGGCCTTGCCCCAAAGATTGGCCTGTGATTTCTGCTGGAGGACCAGATGGTCGCTGAGGATCTGCGGAAGCTCAACCTTGGCCTCCGACGTGGCGGTGGCGGCCGTTCCGGCCACTACGATCGCCAAAATGGATTTTAAGATTCTGTGGTTCATTGTAAGTTGCTTTTATACAGTGATTATTAACATTATTCTATTTCCTTGCCGAAGGCATCGACCCAAAGGCGTCTGTCAGGATCGACGCAGACCACGATCATGCCGAGCGTGGTGTCGAAGACCGTCTGCCCGATGTTAGGGGCATAGGATCTTCTCTCCTCGCTTGTGACCACGCTCTTGTGCGTGTTGTTGTGCGACTCGACAGCTATCCCGCTGCCCGGAGCCCAGAACGGGAGGGTCGGGGAGTTGCGGATCCACTCGTCGCCGTGATTGAAGTTCTGGATCGCATAGTCGATGATTCCGTGCCATTGCCCCGGAGTCGTCTCGGTGGCATATTCACCACCTCCCAGCGCGAGGTTCGCCGGATAGTGCTCGACCGCGAAATTGATGAACCTGATGGATTGCCCCAGAGGGTTGTCAAAGAACTTCGGGTAGTTGGCGGAGACCTCGTCGTGACAACCGATGAGGGTGATCGGGTGAACCTGCGCCGAACCCGGGAAGTTGTTCGGGTACTGGTTGAAGGTGAATCCGTAGGTGCAGCCGATCGACGTGGAGCTGATCAGCACGAGATGCTCTCCCGAGAGCGCGAATCCCACCCCAAGGCCGACGACAGTGCAATGGTTGAACTCCGTGGCAGTCCCGTTGTTGGAACCCTTCAGCCCCCGGATGCCCACACAGTCCATCACGCCAAGGGTGATGGATGTCTCCCTGTTGTTCTTCGGGCCTTTGCAGTTGCATCTGTCCGCGCTCATTCTTCCGGTGTTGTAGCCGTCGATGCAGATGATCCTTTTCCTGTTGTCCGGCAGATACACGGCGACATTCGCCACCTCCAGATTCTGTGACATCGTCTGCGCGAAGTCCCCTGCCGTCCCGCAGATCACTGAATATGTCACCTCGTCCGAAAGGGAGTCATAGCAGTCCTGCGAGACCCTCAGCCTAACACCCTCGCCGTTCCAGTTCGGCAAGTCGCCCTCGATACGGATGTTCGACTCGTAAGGAGTCCTGAGGACATAGCCGCTGCCGTCCTCCGCCGTGAAGAAACTGTCGATGATGTAGTTGCCGCTTGCCATCTCAAGCCTGCCGCAGCCGCCCAGCGACTCCAGCGCCCGCCGGAGCGGAATCTCATCGTGCCGCCCATCGCAGACGATGTCGGCCATCTCCTTGTCGGAAGGCCCGGAATCCGCCGCCGCCACCCTGATGCTCGTCCTGTGCGTCTGTGCCATAGAGGCCGTCGCCGTGAGCGCCACAATGACTGCTATCACGATTAACCTGACACAATGTGGTTTGATGTTGTTCATTTGCAGTGCCTTGGGTTTTGTTGCTGTTTAAAATGATTTGTCAAGTCCGCGGCGACATGTGATCACCGCTTGATTATTTCTACAAATATGGCTTTTTACTTTTAAAAATAAAAGAGAAATCCCGCACGATTCTCCACTTCCGGCGATGATCGGCGGAAAAATTATTATTTTTTGACGGTCACAATTGTCGCGTGATAAGTAATCCTTAAAAAATATGGTATCTTTGCGGTGAACTTGACAAATAACAGTAATACATGGCGAACAAACTTTGGGACAAAGGATTCAAGGAGGACGAGAGGATCGACGCGTTCACGGTGGGAAACGACCGTGAGCTTGACCACGAGCTCGCCCCTTATGACATAATGGGCACGATGGCCCACATCACGATGCTGGAGAGTGTCGGACTTCTTTCAAAGGATGATCTGGACGAACTGCTGCCGGCGCTCAAGGAATTATATTCATCAGCCTGCAAGGGAGAGCTTTACGTGGAGGACGACGTGGAGGACATCCATTCACAGATCGAGCTGATGCTCACGCGCAGGCTCGGGGATGTCGGAAAAAAGGTGCACACGGGGCGCTCCCGCAACGACCAGGTGCTTGTGGATCTGAAGCTCTACGCCCGGGCGGAGATCGAGAAGACCGTCCGCAAGGTGGAGTCACTTTTCAGGACTCTCCAGGAAGCCAGCGAAAGGTACAAGGATGTGCTGATTCCGGGCTACACCCACCTGCAGGTGGCGATGCCGTCTTCCTTCGGCCTTTGGTTCGGAGCCTATGCCGAGAGTCTCTGCGACGACCTGAGCATGATGAGGGCCGCCTGGGATGTGGTGAACCTCAACCCGCTGGGATCCGCCGCCGGCTACGGTTCGTCCGCGCCGCTGAACCGGACACTCACCACGAAACTACTTGGTTTCGAAGACCTTGACTATAACTCCGTCTATGCCCAGATGACACGCGGCAAGATGGAACGGGCCGTAGCGTTCGCCTACTCATCAGTCGCCGAGACCGTCGGGAGGCTCGCGATGGACGGCTGCCTGTTCTCCAGCCAGAACTTCGGCTTCATCCACCTGCCGGACGCGCTGACCACAGGCTCCAGCATCATGCCGCACAAGAAGAATCCTGATGTGTTCGAGCTGGTGAGGGCACACTGCAACAAGCTCCAGGGCGTGCCGAACACCATCCGCCTCATCACCGGCAATCTCCCGAGCGGCTACTTCCGCGACATGCAGATCCTGAAGGAGGTCTTCTTCCCGATCTTCAAGGAACTGGACGACTGCCTCGACATTGTTGAATATGCCGTCCGGGGGATGGAGGTAGTCACCGATGTGATGAGCGACCCGAAGTACAAGCTGGCGTTCAGCGTGGAGGAGGTCAACCACTTGGTAGAGACCGGCGTGCCGTTCAGGGATGCCTACCGCCAGGTCGCCGACTCCATCAGGCAAGGTAGTTTTGACTATCACGGCTCGCTTCGCCACACCCACGAAGGCTCCATCGGCAACCTCTGCACCGACCGCATAGCCGCCAGGATGTCCCGCATAGTCTCCGGCTTCGGCTTCGACAAGGTCCGCGCCGCTGTCACCGCGCTCACTTCGCTCTAAGCCTGTAAAAACACAGCTGCCAAGCCTGCCAAGCCTGCTAAGCCTGCTAAAGCCTGCTAAAGCCTGCTAAGGCACGGTAAAATCCAGAGAGCCGCTGTTCTGAATTTTGGTAACGTGCAAAATTCAGGTTAGCGGCTCTCTGGATTTTGGCAACCAACAAAATTCAGGTTAGCGGCCCTCTGGATTTTGGTAACCAACAAAAATCAGGTTAACAACCCTTCGGAGTTTTCGCATTCCGAGGGGAGACAACGAATGAGGTATTGCCGTCCAGAAGGGCGACATAGGTTTCGACACCGTGGGAGATCTCATCCAGACGGACATATTCATCGGCTGAATGGGAACGGGCGGAGTCGCCGGGGCCGATTTTCAGCGTAGGAAAACCACATAGCGCCTGGTTGCTGGTGGTCGGAGAGCCGAAAGGCTCAAGGCCGAGGGAGAGTCCTCGGGTGACAACCGGATGATCCATAGGAAGATGCGAACTACCGATCCTGGTAGAACGCTCCTTGACCTCACAGGAGACAGAGGACTTGATCATTGCCAGCAACTCCGGATTAGTGTACATTCCGTTCGGACGCACGTCCACCACAAACGAACACCTGTCCGGAACGACGTTGTGCTGCGTGCCGGCGCTGATCTGCGTGACCGACATCCTGACCGGACCAAGGAAATCGGAGACACGATCGAAACTATGGTTTTTGAACCAATGTATGTCCTCCAAAGCCTTGTATATGGCATTGACACCTTCATTTCTGGCAGCGTGTCCGCTCACCCCGAACGACGTGCAGTCCAGCACCATCAATCCCCTCTCGGCCACAGCCATACGCATCCCGGTCGGCTCACCGATAATGCCGAAATCAATCCTGCCGAGTTCCGGAAGCAGCATGTCCAGTCCACCCTTCCCGCTCACCTCCTCCTCCGCGGTAGCCGAAAAAACCAACCTGTACGGCTGCCGCTTCGCGACGAGTCTTGAATATGCCTCCAGAAGAGCCACGAGCGACCCACCGTCGTCATTGCTGCCAAGACCGTACAGGCAGCCGTCCTCAAGCGTCGGCGAAAACGGATCCCTGGTGTAGCCGGAAGCGGGTCTCACAGTGTCAATGTGCGCGTTAAGCAGCACGGTCGGCCTTCCGTCATCCGGGCAGGACTCCATCCACAGGTTGTTTCCGGTTCTCCTTACATCTAGACCCTCCCGCCGCATCCATTCCTCCAGAAAGTCTGCCGCCTGTCCTTCCTCCCTGCTGAAGGAAGGAATCCTGATCATATTCATCAAAAGTTCAATCGTGTCCATAGCATCGTCACATTTGTTCACATACTCTCCGCAAATTTAGTAATACTTAAAAAAATAACGTGATAATGTAACTACTCAGGTGCCCCTGTCCTGACCATAAACCGAGGATGACGCGAGGCTTTCACCATCCCGCTGAGACTTTTTTCAAAAATCATCTTCATGCCGCAAGGTCGTGTTCCCGACCGCCGAAAATCTGTCGTCCGCAGCCTTCTGCGGGTTCTGTAGAGGCACTCAAAAATCTTTTCCTTACTTTTGCGGCATGAAAAAGGACTTCAACACGGGATTGAGAAAGGGCATCGAGGCGGACCGGGTGAAACTCGCCCGAAGACGCAAGCTGCTCCTTCGGGAAATGGGGGTGGCAGCCACACACTATGGCCTTCCAGCATTACCGGAGCCATGCTTGCGTGCCTGTGGTTTGCACAGGGTTTGCACAGTCGGGAAATTACTGAAGCCTGTTCCTTTCATCTATGTTATTATCAATTAGAACCTGTCGGGAGTATCACCTCCCGGCAGGCTTATGGCGCGGGAATGCCCGCGATTCTTATTATCTGTCGATGGTAATGTTACCAGCCTCGTCATCGGTCCAATTCTCAACAGCCGGATCCCAGTGAATCTCGTTCAGAGAGAAGGTAAGGTTAAAAGTGTACCTGTGTCCCATCTCCCACTTAGGGAAGACATCCTTTACCTTAACTGTCTTTGTGCACTCTTCCTTAACGACCTTGTTACCAACAACGGTTTCCACAGTATATGTAATTACAATATAGCTGTCATCATTAAATTCCTGAGGAATGTAGATGTACTGACCATCCTCAACTCCAGCTCCTTTTTTGATCTCAGCCGGGACTGCAATCAACCCTCCACTCTTAACCTCGAAGCCAACATTCTCCGCATAAACCTGATCAGACAAAAACATGTTTCCACCCGGGATCATCTTCTCTGGAATCTGGCTATAGGTTGCATAATGACAAAGATTAGTGAATTTCACAGAGTTCAAGATGAACTTCTTGTTAGCATAATCCTCAGCAAGATTAGCGGTGACATTGACCATAGAAAGCTTGTGACGGAAAAGAGTCGGAACTCCGGTGTGAGCATAGTTATTCATATTTTCTGTCTTATCAGCAGCGATGTCAGCAACAAGAAAATCAACATTCTTGTTCGTGGCCACATCAAAATGGCCATTGATTCCACCCTGATACTGTCCGTCTTCGCCTAGTGCCCATACACAAGCAAAACCGGAATTATCACCTACCGTCATATCTTTCTTGTTGTACGAATACGCGAAGAATGTCAAAGAACCACCATCCTTCGGCCAATAGTAAGATGTTGTCTCATTCTTCCACAAGTTGCCATTGTATGAAATTGTAGAACCGTCGATGTACATCTGAGCCTCGGAGTTGTTGGCAGCCCAAGTCTTGCCATGTCCAAGATAATAGGCATAGGAGACAAAGACATTATTGTGATCAAAATCAGTCTGAGTCTGGCTAAGAGCCTTGGTGCGAGGAGCGACATTGAACGTGATCTCGCTGTTCACGTTTGAGGCGACCGGCGTCACCTCTGTCTTTGAGCAGGCCGCGAGAGTCGCGAGAACTGCCAATACAAACATCTCTTTTTTCATGATAAACATAAATTAAAAGTTAAACTAAATAA
>OHCI01000498.1_pt1 | contig 15297 bp, 11 predicted proteins | sample 1566751 | NCBI WGS metagenome assembly OHCI01 (sample SAMEA3879609, study PRJEB24766) | human gut metagenome | biome: human-associated habitat; feature: feces | place: USA | collected 1985/1987
TTCTTGTGATGAAGCCAAGCGCCACGGAAAAGGTGATGAAGACCGGCGCGAAGTACCTGAACCAGTCGTGGACTTTTCTGGTCTTGTCATAGTTTCTTAAGCAATTTCTGTCCATAAGGAGAAATGATTGATGTTTATCAGCTGCGAAGATAAGAAATTCCGATGATTATTGCTAACTTTGTCTAATTATAATCAAATCAATCATCTCGATGAAAAGGCATCTTCTTTGCGCCGTGGTAGCGGCGATGTTTTTTTCTGTCCTCCCTATGGGAGCCCAGATCCGTGGTTTCCGTCAGGAGCAACTTAAGGAATGGGAGTTCAGCAAGGACGGCTCCACCTGGCAGACAGTGCAGGTACCGCACTCCTACAATGCCGAGGACGGCCATTCCCCTTACTACTACCGAGGCAAGGCGACCTATCGTTGTGATTTGAGGATCACGGACATTAAAAAGACCCATTACCTCTTTTTCGAGGGTGCGGCCCAGGCCGCGGTCGTCAAGGTCAACGGCGAGCAGGTGGCCATCCACAAAGGAGGCTATACCCCTTTCTCCGTGAACATCACCGAGGCCCTGACGAAGGGTGTCAACCGTCTTGAGGTGATCTGCGACAACACCGAGGATGTCCAGATGGCTCCCGTCACTTCGGATTTCAACAAGAACGGCGGCCTACACAACCCTGTGTGGCTCCTCGTGATGGAGGATGTGTACCTGACTCCCGAGGACTACGGCATGTACAGGATCCGCTGCGAGATTCCGGAGGTCACCAAGAAGAAGGTCGTCACCAATGTCAGGACCAAGATCGTCAACTCCGGCAACAGGGACGCCAACATCCTTGTCAGGGTGCAGCTACTTGAGTCCAACGGCCAGCTCGCCTATCAGGCCGACAGGGAAATCCCCGTGGGAGCTTTCTCTGAATACGACTTCGACCATGAGTTCCTCCTTTCGGGGGTTCATCTTTGGGACGGTGTCAAGGATCCTTATCTCTATACACTCAGAGTGGAGCTATTCAAGGGCAAGAGAATGATGGACATCGCCGAGACAAAGATCGGCTACCGCTCGATAGAGATGGATCCGGAGAGAGGCTTCCTTCTCAACGGCCGTCCGTACAGGCTCCGCGGAGTGGCCATGCATCAGGACACCGACGGAAAGGCCTCAGCCTTGACCCAGGCCGACTACAGGCGTGACTACCGCATCGTGAAGGAGCTGGGCGCCAATTTCCTCCGCCTGGCCCACTATCCTCACAACGACTTCGCTTTCCAGCAGTGCGACTCTCTCGGCATCATCGTCCAGACAGAGGTGCCTTGGGTGAATGTGTGCGGGGAGAATGCCCCTCAGTCCTATTTCAACAATATCCATCACCAGATGAAGGAGATGGTCAACAATCTCTACATCCTTCGATCGCTTTCTGGGGCATGTGGAACGAACTTGACACCTGGGGTAACAACAGTGATCTCCAGGGCGCTTTCGACGCGGAGAGAGTGGCCCGCGAGACGAAAAGGCTATACGAGTACACCAAGAGCCTTGACCCTGACCGTTATGTCGGCTTCACGGACTGCTCAAGGCTGGCCCGCGACGGCTACCCTTACCTCAAGGGCGACTTCTGCTCGCAGAACATCTACTATGGCTGGTACTGGACTCCGAATGATTTCAGCGGGCTGACCACCTCCTTGAAGAAAGTCCGTGAGCTGAGACCGGACTGCCCGATCAATCTTTCTGAATATGGTGTCGGAATCAATCCTTTCTGCCATGTGTGGAACCAGGCGGACGCGGTCCGCGACAAGGAGGACGACTCCAGACATTATGAGGAATATGGCAACCGCTTCCACGAGTCCTACGTCCGCCAGATAAAGGCCATGCCTTGGCTGAACTTCACCTCCGTCTGGGTGCTGTTCGACTTCCCGGTGGCCAACCGCCAGGAAGGCTACATGGATTCGGAGGACGGTGTCAAGTTTGTAAGGAACAACGACCGCAAGTACATGAACGACAAGGGACTGGTGACCCGTGACCGCCAGACGAGAAAAGATGTCTTCTACCTCTACAAGTCCCTGTGGAACAAGGACGAGACCACGGTACACATCACATCGCGCCGCCTTAAGTCCTTCCCAGCCGGACAGGATCTCCGCATCAAGGTCTACAGCAACGCAAAGTACCTGACCCTTTACCAGAACGGCCGGCTTATTGATCGCATGGTCAGCTCTGAGGAATCTTCCGGTGTGGTCTGGACCTTCCCCGCCGTCCGTCTGAAGACCGACGAGGACACCTTCAAGGTGGTCGCCAACGACGGCACCACCGACCAGATCGTCCTCCGGAAATCCAAATAGACTCCCGGCCGCCCATGCACCCTTTTATGCCTGCCCCTCCGGCACCATAAAAGGGTTTTTCGTAACAGACATCTTCCAAGAGTTTGCCGACGGGAAGAAACCGTATGATAAAAAAAGTTTCCTTTCCGGGAGCCGATGATGCAAGAAATGCGTATCAATAGGATTTATATAGGCAGAGACCTATAATACTATTGAATCATGAGCACCAGACATTTATTCCTTCCGTTTCTGATCGCGCTGGCAGGAATTGTCTCCTGCAATCAATGGCTCCCTGACGATCAGCAGGTGACCACGCGCGGCTATGTGACCGTAGACAAACAGCACTACTGCAACCTGACCAATGTCAAGGGAAAAGATTTCGAGGGAAACCAGAAATGGGTATTCTATGACGGGAACGACATTCGCGTCAAGATGTCCGGATGGCGCTGCCGCTGCGGCGCACCAGGCCACATCAGCTTCAACGTTTCCTTGGTGGAACTCGACCTTCCTGGAGTCGCCACAATGTACATCCCTCTGGAGCGCACCGAAGGGGATCATTATGTGAGCGGCAACAAGTCAGTAACCGGAGCCCATCTCAACCACTATCATGTGTCGAAGGACGGCCGCTTTCTGGAGTTCGACCTATCGATCACCCTGTACCGTGAGACAAAGGGGGACATCCGTATCTTCTATTTCGGCCCGATCCTATGACACTCCCTCAGAGGCCTCACTGACATATGCCGGACGAGCCGGCAAAAGGAATGGCGAAAAGAAGGTGGCCAAGTTTTTTTAACCTGGCCACCTTCTTTTTTTTGTCATATAAGCGGAACTACCTTGTAATCTTCATGTTGCCGACATTGAATCCCCATCCGCGACCTTGGGCATGAGTAACTTTTCCGGCCGTGTTTCAACTTCCTCGACATTCAGAGTGCCTACAACCAGACCCAAGGTCTTCAATGCGACACTTCCGCACCTTTCCGTCGCCCGGGATCACAGCAGAAGACCATTCCGTGAGCAGAACGCGCCGTCTCGCTCACGAGACAACCTTAGCGGACCCTTTCGTGAGCAGGTCGCGCTGTTTCGCTCACGAGACAACCTTGGAAGACTCACGAGACAACCTCGGAGCTGTCGTGCGCTACGGGAACTCTATGGAAACTCTACGGGCGCTCCTCGATGCCGCCGAGGTGAGACCAGAGCCAGTGCGACTCATAGAGAGACTTGGTGCCTTTCGGGACGGTGACCTTGACGGCTGAGCGGTCTGTGCGGACGAAAAAGAATCTCGAAGGATCCGACTCTATTGTGGAAATCCTGTCGATGTCCTCTTTCGTTCTCCAGTTCAACTCGATCTCAAGAGGAGTCTTGGAGTCTCTAAAGAATATTGGCCCGATATATTTTACTGATTCCGGGATGATGATCTTGTCGATACCCGTGAAAGAAAGTGAGAAATCATCAATAACCTCCACGCCATCCTTAATGGCGAACACGCCGGTGGTCTTTTCAGGAAGCCAGGAGAGTACTTCTGTCACTTCTCTGAATGTTCCGGTATATGCTGAATAATAGCAGTGCCTATACAACACCCCGCCATGGGTGTAGAAATAATCTCGCTGGCTTTCCGAGGTCTTTGGTGTTGTGACTATCTCGAGTTTCGGACAGCGTTCAAACACCGGATTGCCTATGTCGAACGAATTCATCGTGGAGGAGAATGTTATCCTTTCGAGATTTGGGCAATTATAGAAAGCCCAGGCGTCAATGTATCCAATTCCTTCGCCAAGGGTCACTGACTTAAGATCTGCACACTCGTAGAACGCGCGGCTCCATATTTGAACGACCGAATATGTGATCCCGCCATATTCAATCTGTCCGGGGATGGAGATATCCCCGCCGTATTTGCTTCCGTCAGGATCGGGAATCACCCTTGCCTTGTTTTGACCAAAAGATTCATACCACAGTCCGCCTACCTCGAATTTTGATTCCGCTTTTTTCACGGTGACCGTGCAGTAGGACTTGAAGCCGCCGTCTTCGGTTGTCACGCAGATCTTCGCCGTTCCGGCGGCGACGCCTTGCACATTGCCTTCGGAATCGACTGTCGCGACGGACGGTGATTCTGACTCCCATTTCACATTCTGGTTGGTCGCGTCCGCCGGTCTGATCGTGTAAGAGAGTTTGGAGGTGCCGCGTACGGACAGGGTCACCGCCCACGGATTGACCTCCACGCCTGTCACCGGAACCACCTTGGCCTTCACCGTCACCTTGCAGGTCGCCGTCTTCCCGCCGTCCTCGGTCGTCACAGTGACCACAGCCTCGCCGGCCTTCACGGCAGTCACCCTGCCGGCGCCGTCGACCGTGGCGACATCCGTCTTGTCCGAACTCCACGTCACCTTCCGGTTGTCCGCGTTGTCGGGCTTCACCGTGGCCGTAAGCGTCTCCGTCTCGCCCTCGGTCAATGTCAGCTCCGTCTTGTCCAGAGTGACCTCCGTCACGTTTACCGCCTTGGCCTTCACCGTCACAGCGCAGGTTCCGGACTTGCCCTCCGCCGTCGCGGTGACGGTCGCGGTGCCGGGCTTGAGGCCCTGGACGGTGCCGGTCTTGTCCACAGTGACGACGCTCCAGTCGGACGACGACCACGCCACGGCCCTGTCGGACGCGGCTTCGGGAGAGACCCTGGCGGACAGTGCGGCAGATTCGCCCTCAATGATCTCGATCCGGGACGGGGTGACGGTCACGGATGAGACTCCGACAGTCTCCTCCTTCTTACCGCAGGAGGTGATGAGAAGGATGGCGGCGGCAGCCGTCAGCAGCGCGCGCCGTGTGTGTGTGTGTGTGTGTGTGTAAAACGCTCATATCGATTGATGTTTTGGTTATAGTCTCGTGAGTCCTATGAGTTCAGCGATGCCTTGGTAAATAACTTGGCGGCCATCGGTCACCCTTTCGGTCTGTATCTCGTTCCAGCCTTGCGTCACGGCACGGGACGTGACATCGTGGCAGGTGTCAGGACAAAAATAATAAAAATTTCCAAATCTCATACTAATATGGCCGGAGATAATGGCCGCCAGTTGTTTTTTAAGTTGTTTTTTAAGGATAACCAAATGCTTACTTATCGGCGATATTCATTAAATTTGTAATCTCTAAAACAAAAAAAGATGAAGATGAAAAGAATATCACTTCTTGCGGCGGCACTTCTTGGTGCCACCTTCATGATGGCCGCGCCGAAAGCGACCGAGAGTACCATCAAGGCTTCCGATTCCAGAATCACCTACATCGGAAGGACCGAGGTCAAGGGCGGCAATGTCTCATTCGACTGGACAGGAACTTACCTCAAGGTTAGATTTCAGGGCAACGCATTGAGTTTCAAAGTGTCCGACACCAAGAAGAACTACTACAACGTTTGGCTTGACGGCTCGATGGACCAGGCTCCGGACAAGGTCGTGGCGGTTCACGGGACAGACACCACAATCGTTCTCTTCAGCGCCGGGGAGCTCAAGGCCCGGTTCGGCAAGGACAGGAAGGCGGCGAAAGCCCCGCATCAGGTGATCCTCCAGAAGCGCACCGAAGGCGAGCAGGGCATCACGACCATCAGTGAGTTCATCACCGACGGCGATTTCCTGCAGGCCGACGCCCCGAAGGAAAGGATCATTGAATATGTCGGCGACTCCTACACCTGCGGCTACGGCACGGAAAGCCCGAACACAGAACGCTTCAGGCCGGAGACCGAGAACCAGAACCTGACCTACGCATGCGCCGTGGCAAGGTACTTCAACGCCGACCAAATTGTCGTGGCCCACTCCGGAATGGGAATAGTCCGCAACTACAACAGCAAGTTCACCGACTACTGCATGCCTGAGCGCTATCTCCAGACATTCGACAGTGACAAAGATGTGAAATGGGATGCCAAGTCATGCGGTCTCAAGCCGGGTATCACTGTCATCTATCTGGGAACCAATGACTTCTCCAGAGGGATGCAGCCTTCCGAAAGAATGTTTGTCAGAAACTACCACAAGCTCATGCGCGAGATCAAGGACAACTACGGCGAAAGCCATCCGATCCTCTGCATGGTTCCGAAACACGACTATCTGATGTTCGAGTACATCCGTAAGGCCGTGGACGACTGCGGGCTTAAGAACGTCCACCTTGTGGTGCTGACGGATTCCGTCCACAACAACGTGGAGGACATGGGAGCCGACGGACATCCGAACTACAGCGGACACCTCAAGATCGCCCACACCGTCATACCATACGTCTCCACCATAACCGGATGGGAACTTACCGGCAACGCCATCAGGTAATCGCCGGATCCCTTTGCAAAATCCGCGACGGCACATTCTTCCGCCGCCAAATCTTACCAACTTTCTTTAACGCTAACTAAATAAACCATCATGACAACAAAAGGCAAGATATTCACTTGGGTAGGTGCCATCGCGGCCCTCAGCCTGGCGGCGTTCATCTACGTCAGGTTCTACTTCGTCTTCGGAGACGGCGTGAAGGCCGGGGAACTCAACCAGTTCATGTACAAAGGCTACGTCTGGAAGACCTACGAAGGCAAACTGATCCAGTCCGGGTTCCGCGGCTCAGGAAAGGGTTCCGGCGGAGCGGCGGTCGAATCCTACATCTTCGACTTCTCCGTGGAGAACGAGGAGGTCGCCAATGAGCTGATGAGGTGCAGCGGGAAAACCGTCGAGCTTCATTACAAGGAATATCTCGGAACACTTCCTTGGCGCGGAATGCAGAAGTACGTCGTGGACAGAATAGTCTCAACCACTTCACAAACAGGCGAATAATGAAAAGAATCCTCTCAATCATCGCGTTGGCGACACCACTCGTCCTCAACGCACAGACCGGGGTCTACACGACACATCCGGCCAACCCGGAAGGCAGACTCCTCACGACGGAGGAAACCGAACTTGGCAGGCACATCAGACCGGCGAGCGTGTCGGCATCCTGGAAGGACAGCGACACCTTCACCACTTTCAAGGACGGCAAATGGATCCAGGAGAACCTCCTGACCGGGGAGATCTCCGACTATTCAGCCACCCGTCTTCCGGAAGGTTTCCCTAAGGATGCCGGGAACATCACGCGAAGCGATGACGGAACCTTTGCCTACACCATAGGCCAAAGCCTCTACATCTTCGACAACGGCCCCGTCAGCGTCGCCGTCAGCGAGAATCCCGACATCACCTACGGGCAGTCGGTAAGCCGCAACGAGTTCGGAATCGGCGAAGGAATATTCTGGGCGCCTGACGGATCGAAGCTGGCGTTCTACAGGAAGGACGAGAGCAAGGTCACGGACTTCCCTCTTCTGGACATCACCACCCGCACCGGCTCGCTGAAGAGCATCAAGTACCCGATGAACGGCATGGACAGCGAGAGGATAAGCCTCGGAATCTATGACAAGGCAAGCGGCAAGACCGTCTGGTGCGATGTCAATGAATATGGCGACGACCGTTACCTGACGAACATCAGCTGGTCGCCAGACAGCAGGAACATATTCATCCAAGTCGTCGACCGGTCCCAGAAGCACATGAAACTGAACATGTACCGCGCGGCAGACGGTTCCTTCGCGCGCACCATCCTCACCGAGGACGACTCCCGCTTCGTCGAGCCACTGGATCCGCTGCGGTTCATCAAGGGGACATATTCATTCATCTACCGCACCGATATCCGCGACGGCTACCGCAACCTTTACCTCTGCGACACCCTCGGGACTGTCAGAAGGCTGACCGGAGTTGACGCCGATGTCGAGTACCTTGGCAACGACGGCAGGTTTGTCTACTACACCTCGGCGGAGGTCTCCCCTGTCGAGAATCATCTGTTCAGGATCGAGGTCAGGATCCCGAGAGCCGGCAAGGCCAAGGGACGCGCCGACGCTGTGGCGAAGGCCAGGTTCGGCAAGCCTGTCAGGCTGACCTCCGAGGAAGGCTGGCACACGATCTCCCTCAACGAAGACTGCACCAGATTCATCGACAACTACAGCAGCTTCAACGTTCCGCGCGTGATGAACATCGTCTCGGCTGACGGAAAGCTGATCCGCAATCTGATCACAGCCGAGGATCCGCTCAAAGACTACAAGACCGGAAAGGCTCTGCTCGGCACAGTCAAAAGCGCCGACGGCAAGTACGACAACTGGTACAGGATGTTCCTTCCTACGGACTTCGATCCAGCGAAGAAGTACCCTGTGATCATCTACGTCTATGGCGGCCCTCACTCACAGATGGTCCGCAACTCCTGGCTCGGACAGGTCAGGATGTGGGAGATGCTCATGGCACAGAAAGGCTACATCGTCTATGTCCAGGACAACCGGGGAACCCAGAACAGGGGCTCCGAATATGAGAAGGCCATCCACCGCCACTGCGGCCAGGCCGAGATGGCTGACCAGATGGTAGGTGTCAACATGCTGAAATCTCTGCCTTTTGTGGACTCCGACAGAATCGGCGTCCACGGATGGAGCTACGGAGGATTCATGACCATCTCATTGATGACCAATCATCCGGAGACATTCAAGGTCGGCGTGGCCGGCGGTCCGGTCATCGACTGGAAGTGGTACGAGATCATGTACGGCGAGCGTTACATGGACACTGAAGCCACCAATCCGGACGGATTCGCTCAGACAAGCCTTCTTAACAACGTGAAGAATCTCAAAGGCAAGCTTCTCATCTGCCAGGGAGCCATCGACAACACTGTGCTCTGGCAGCACAGCCTGAGCTTTGTCCAGCGATGCATCGAGGAGAACGTCCAGCTGGACTACTTCCCTTACCCTCGCTCCGAACACAATGTCTTCGGAAGCTGGAGAGTCCACTTGATGGACAAAGTGACAAACTACTTTGACGACTACCTGTAGTCACCCGAATGATCAGTAAAAAGGGCTATCCGGACCGGACAGCCCTTTTCCATCACAAGCCGTCAATCATCAAGGCAGGCGCTCCTGGCATCCTTGATGGCCTGGAAAACCAGGTTCTCATCACCCAAAGTGCAATCCGCACGATAAGGAGTGGACTCCGAGTAGCGGAACTTCCCACTTTTCCCTCCATAGTAGACATCCCTGAACATAAAATTACTGAAAGTGATGTCAAAACCGTCATAGACATTCCTGATCAAGAAGATTTCGTCAGGATTCTGAATGACACCATCCTTGACGGAGAGGATGACCTTGACCGTGTTCCTGATCTTGACATCATTGAGGTTGCCACTGTTCTCAAACGTGGTCACACACATGTCTGACCATGTTTCGTCCGTAGCCTTCAGATAATCAATCATGGTGTCATAACGCGTGAACCTGAATGTCTTTGTCTCCTCGTCGTAGTAGGAGTTCCTTCTGTACACATGGCCGAAGGTCGAATAGTCAAAAGCGAAGCTGAACGAGGTCTGACCCAAAATCAGCTCGTAGTTGGTACGGTTGACCGGCACCTTGGCCGCCCCGTCATCAGACAGCACAAGCTTGTTGTTGTGACTGGTGTACGCCTCATCTCCTTCCCCGCCCTTCTTACCTTTGATGTCAAGGGAGCCGATCAGGCAGTATTCCGGGATGATTGTCTTGGATTCAGAGACGACCTCCATTCCGTAGTCCGGCGTGTGACTTTCATAATACATACCATTCGACCGTCTTACAACCGGAAGATAATGGATGTCAAGCTTTGACGGAGCCACACCGTCTCCAAAAGAAACCGATTGCGTTGTCTTGCTCGCCTCTGTGCCGACTGGCCTGATCCAGAAGCTCTTCACGTTGTCACTGCCAAGTTCGAGAAAATGATCGCCTGCCATACGCGGGGCGCCATAGACATCCGTCATAAGTTTCCCCAACCTGGCAATGTCGCCTACACTCCGGTAGAAGAAATATCCCTGCCCGGAATTGATGTCGCAATGAGGATACTCTATACCTGACCAAGAGGTCTCTGTCTTTCCCTCAACGACTCTCGCAATGTCATATTTCACATCAACGGTGCTTTCTCTCCATTCAGAATCCGTCATTTCGACAGTGACTCCGACACGGTACGGGACAGCGCAAGTGGCGGCTATCAGAGATGGATCAGTAATCTCCTTGTCCCCGACCCTGAAACTTTCCGGTCTGGTTCTCATTGACAGGTCGCCGGCGCCCGGGCTTCCCTCAGTCCATACCGGAAGCTCGTTCTTGTCCAGATAGATGTAACCTAAAGCATCGGATGTCTTCGTGTACGAGTTACCAGCCTGATCCTTGAAAGTGACCTCGCATCCGGCAAGCAATACCGGGCCCGGGCCGGTGACGACAAGCGAGGCTCCACCGGTGTAAGGGTTGACATATTCATAAGTAGTGTCTTTGACCGCCACCCGTCCTCTTGACGCGACTTTGGCAAGCGCTCTGACCGGAGCCACATTATACTTCGTCCAGTCCGCTTCCTCCACATACATGGTGTCCACAGAGGCCATCTTTGGCGCATTCTTGCCGTCTTCGCCGTCCCGGCCTTTGAGATACTCGTAAAAGTCTTTCTCCGTGACCGCGGTCCTCGGCCACTTAGGATATGTCTCGATGTCATAGACACCGTTCCCCGGATTGTCAAGCCCATTGTCGCTCAGAACAATCTCTTTCCAGAGTTCATAGGCGGACTTGCCATCCTTGCCATTGGCACCGTCCTTGCCGTCAGAGCCGTCCTTGCCGTTTTCCCCGTCAGCTCCTGCCGCGCCGCGGAGATATTCATAGAAATCAGACAGCGATGTTCTTGAAGAATCCCATTTGACTCCTGGATTCTTAGGATCCTCAAGGCCCACCGGTGATGTAACGTCCAAGACCCAAAGCTCATAGGCGGATTTTCCGTTCGACCCGGTGGATCCGTCCGATCCGTCCTTGCCATTGAGGCCATCCTTGCCGTCAAGACCATCTTTACCATCCTTGCCGTTGAGGCCATCCTTACCGTTGAGACCGTCTTTGCCATCCTTGCCGTCCCTACCGTCCAGACCGGAGTTCCCTTTCGCCCCGGCTTTTCCTGTAAGATATTGGAAGAACTTCTGGATCGACAGATCCTCGAGGGTTATCTCATTACCGTTCTGGTCTTGTACCCGGCCACCAGCCTCGATTGTTTCCCTGACATATTCCTTCCACATCTCATAAGCGCTCAAGCCGTCATTCCCGTCATCGCCTTTATCACCTTTATCGCCCTTGGCCCTCACGCCGGTGTCCTTGTCTCCTACCCACCAGTTTCCGTCCTTAATGTAAGGAATAAGCCCGTCAGCTCCATTATTTCCGGTCAGGAACCAATAGAAATCAACCATCGATGTGTACGACCTATCCCATTGTTTTCCAGGGTTATGAGGATCATCCACTCCCGAAGCGACATATTCCTTCCAGAGTTCGTATGCAGACTTGCCGTCTTTGCCGTCAATTCCATCCTTGCCGTCTTTGCCGTCCTTGCCGTCAATTCCATCCCTGCCCTTCAGATAGAGGAAGAAATGGGTGAGATCCACGGGGCCGGAATAGTCTATGAGTTTCTCTTTCACAGCTTTTACCCAAAGCTCGTAAGCCGACATCCCGTCCTTTCCTGGCAAGCCCTGCACTCCCTGCTCACCACGCGGGCCGACCGGCATAGTCACCTCAAGAGAGTTGCAGGCGGATGCCATAGAAACTCCCAAGAGCATCATAATCAGTGATTTAAAATTCAATTTCATAATATTATTGATTTATAATTGGTTAAGGTAGTTCCATAATGACTCGGATGTCACCCTTTCTATGACAACTTTGCGGTCGCCCCTGCGCTGCTCGTCAGAAGCCGACTCCGGCACAAGGGCCATGCGCTTCCCGAAGCCCCTGCAGCATAGTCTGTCCGCGCTGACGCCTCTTTGGACAAGAGCCTCCAGCACGGCCTTGGCGCGCGCCTTCGACAACTCCTCGTTGTACCTCACCGAGCCTCTGGCATCCGTGTAGCCGGCCACGAGGAACCTTGAATCCGGGAATCCTGAGATGATGCGGGCGATCTCGTCCAGCACGAATTGTGACTCCGGTGTGATCGTAGCCTTGTCAAAATCAAAATTCACATTGTCCATCAGCTCAGCCAATGTCCTCTCGCAAGAGATCTCTTTGACAACCTCACGGACCACATCCACCGGCACCTCGCGGATCACCTCTTTCTCCACCACGCGCTGCGGATAGAGTCCGGCATAGTCATCCAGATGACTTGTGATGTAACGGTCGGCAACCTCTTTACCCTTGCTATGTCCTCCGAGCCTAAGCAAGACCCCGGCAGAGACCTGGGCGAAATTCACCCCGTCCGTACCAAACGAATGATGGTACTGTCCCTGAACACGTACCCCCACCCTCTCGCTCATCCAACCGATGACACCGATGCCAACAGACACAGGGAAAAACAAGTCAGAATCAAAGGTATGGCCTTTGTTCCATGCATCCTCCGTCTTCCACAAGGCTTCCTTCGTGACATCTCCCTTGAACTGTCCGAAATACGATGTCGGAAAATTCTTTTTAAAGGCGTTGACTCCGAGCCTGAAATACGGCTGGATCCATTCGCTCCGCACAAAAGGCCGGAGCTGAATCCCGGGACTGACCATAAATGAATATCCCTGCCTGACTTTTTGCGAATCATTATAGCGGGCAAGCCCGAGTGTCCCCTGCAGATCGGCATACAGCCATCTCTTGAGTTCCATGGCCGAATAGATTTCGGCTCCGCCGTAGATCAGTTTCTCGTCAAGGTTGAAAATGTAGTCCCCGCCGGCAGTCTGGTGAAAGTCCGACACGGTAGTCCTTGTTATGTTCATGCCTGCTCCACCCAGGCCTAACTCCCACGTTCTGGGATAGATCCTGCCTTGAGACAATCCCGCCAGCGGGTACAAAAGAGCAAGCGCGACGGCGAATGCCGTCCTGTTTAAATTCTTTCTCATAAATTATGAATATTACTTGGTGTTCTACTGCCGGGCAATCCTTACTTAAGGACGAACTCCGTGATGTTCTCTATGCCCGGAATCCCGTAATAGGCTGCGATCAGATCCCCTTTGAGATAGATTTTCCTGCCAAGGATCTCCGGATGGTCAACAAGGTTGATCGCCGCCCGGACATCACCCTTAGGCAGTTTGACGGACATGCAGGAACTCTTGGATGTCACGGATGTGCGTGATGCGATCGCTATGCAAGTCATTGATGAAAAAGGGTCTGTAAACGAGATACCTTCCTTTGCGGAAGACAGATCCCCGCCAACCACGAATCCACAAACCCACACACCTTTCTCCCCGACATGTTCTTTTGCCTGTGACACGCCATAGGCGGTTGACTGCGTGGTTCCGGGATCCGCTCCGGATCCAGACCCTATCTCATAATCATAGCTGTTCCAAACGCGGTTTGTGTCAAGTTTGATCGACAGTCCGGAGCCTTCGCCCTGTTCCGGAGGTGTAATCGACGGGCAGGACAAGCCCAATGACAGAATCTCGCAGGCTTCCAGGAAGCGGTTCATCAAAACACGTGACGATGACCCGTCGTACAGTTTCACCGCGACCGTTCCGGGCTTGAAATAGCCTATCCTTCTCTCGGTCTGGCCGTATTTAAGGTCACCGTCCGGCGACGAGACCGTCACCACACCGTCGGGATAGGTGGCCTTGAAATCCGATCCAAGAACCAGTCTCAGGCCGGAATTTAGTTGAGAGCAATTCAGGCAGGCTCTTGTATTCATTCCTGACTGGACGACCACGACCTGCTCATCGCCGAACTGCGGAGCCGAGAACTCCGGCTTATCGAATCTCCTTGAGACAGCCTTTACAGTGTAGGTGCCGGGATTGACCAACATCGACTCGGGGGAATCACCGTATCTCCCCTCATACAGAACCTCTCCAGCCGAATTTCTGACTGTAAGAATAAAAGCATCCGTGTCCGGAAGATCAACCGTTGACCTGGTGGACACCCCCGATGAGAAATTCCAGCATAACGTGCCCTGCGCGTTCTCAGTCGGAATCTTGTTGCAGGATAGCACGCTGGCTGTCAAAACAATGACTACCGCCGCGGCTAGCCTCGAAAGAGTTTTAACAGAATTATCCATACTTGAAAAAGTTAACGGTCCGCACCATTGCGGGGCCGCTTGCAAAAGTATGGCGACTAAACGTAAATAATTAAAAGAAACAGAAATAGATTTTTATAAGAAACAGAAATTTCTGTTTTTTATAAGCTCGTGGACAAAAATTCACGGGGCAATCGCAGTCACTGCGATCACCCCGCTACTTAACCTAAACTTAAACTATGAAAAACTTCACGTCAAATATACAAATTCTTTTAAAGAAAACAACTATTTGAAACGATTTTTTACACCGTTTCTACTAATACCCTCACAAAAACCACCAAATTATTCCAGCGAATCATGATTTGCCGGCAAAAACCCGGTCGGTCACTTTGCCTTGCTCACTGTCTCCATAAGATCCTTGATGGCTTGTTGTGCCTTCACGCTCGGTCGCAGACCAAGGATGACGACAGCGGCGGCAGCGGCGATGCCGGCAAGAACAGTGAATATTCCGGGAACACCTTTGACACCAATCACCCCAAGAGTCACAAGAGCCGCAGCCAACGCCAGGACAATCACCACCTTGGCCACACGGTTCTTGTTTCCTTCCTTGAAGGAGGCAGCATAACGGCGCAGTTCAGCGCCTTCGGCGTTGGTTCCCGCCGGCCCCGCGTCCTCCAGCCGGGAGGAGATTGCCCGCCACCTCAAAGGCGTGGACCAGTCCACGAACAGGTCACACTCACCCGTGGTGTCAGGGATCTCCTCCGCAGAGATCTCATTAGCCCTCCTGACAGCACCGTACTTGCTCATCTCCATCTTGATGCCCCCCAACACTGTCCCGAACGGTTTCTCGCTAGTGAACAACGTCATCCCGGCATCCATCATCTGTGTTTTGATATTCATGCCACAAAGTTACGAAAAAAACGAAAAAAGGGACTGGCAAAAGTAACCAGTCCCCTTCCTGCTATCACGTCTCAATAACTAGACTCGGAGCGTAGCGACGCAAGGGGTCTGGGGAATACGGTCCCCAGTGCCCCCACCGGGGGC
>OHCI01000501.1_pt1 | contig 15145 bp, 13 predicted proteins | sample 1566751 | NCBI WGS metagenome assembly OHCI01 (sample SAMEA3879609, study PRJEB24766) | human gut metagenome | biome: human-associated habitat; feature: feces | place: USA | collected 1985/1987
ATTACTTCAACCGGGCAGATTGCGATCCCGATTTGCTGCCCGCACTTCGGGCATTTGGAGAACCATTGCGCGCGGTCTGCCTGTTCCGGTCGGAACAGGCGCAGGCTGCGAAGGTCTGTATGCTCGGCGGCGTTGAGAAGCCGTCCTCTTTGGCAGATTGGACATCTGATCGCCCGATCTGCTTTCACTGCACAATTTACTGCTTGTTTCATGCGTACCTCTCTTTCCTGATTCCATGTTTGACTTCGATTCTGTATGCTGACAATCCTTTATTGGAACAGATCTGTCTGGAGAGGCTTCGACAGACACGCCCAAGGAGTGGAGGCGCGTGTTCCAGAGGTTATGGGATTGACGATGGTTTTATTATATAGACGCTATAAAGAACCGTCAATGACGCATTTGTAAACACGCGAGAACATTTCATTGACAAGCATACCTGCGACGGCTATAATGAGAACATCCCAAATTGGAGGAATACATCATGACAACAGGAATGAAACACTTGGCTGCGTATCAGGCAAATCTGCTGGACTACAATGCGGCAAAAGACCGTGAGTGCAATTATATTGGCAACCAGATTCGTGCTGCGCGAAAAAGCATGAAATTGAGCTTGGAGCAGCTCAGTCAGATCTTAATGGGATATGGCGTGGACATTGGGCGCGTTGCGGTGAACAAGTGGGAAAAGGGTATATCGATTCCAAGTGCGTATCAGCTTTTGGCCGTCTGTGCTGCGCTGCATCTGGAGGATGGCTTTGATTATTTTGTAAGCAATACAAAACGCCCCCTGCTGAACGCAGAGGGGCGTCGAAAAGTGAAAGAGTATCGGGAGGATCTGATTGCATCCGGGAAGTATCGGGAAGTACCGCCGGTGCTGGAGATCCGCTATCTGGATATGCCGGTCAGCGACCTGCCGGTATCCGCTGGTACAGGCGCATTTCTGGACGAGGGAAACTTCGAAATGGTCAGCTTTCCGGAGAGCAGCATCCCAGATGGTGCGGAATTTGGCGTTCGGGTGTCTGGCGACAGCATGGAGCCTGTCTATCATGACGGCCAGATCGTCTGGGTGCAGCAGTGTGAGACACTCCGTACCGGCGAAGTTGGTGTCATGATCTACGATGGGCAAGGCTACATTAAGGCATACGCCGAACAGGAACCGGACGATCCAGAAGCCTACCTTGGCAGTGACGGCGTGCGGCGGATGCAGCCGGTTATGGTGTCTTACAACAAGGCATATGCACCGAAGCCAGCTTCTCCGGAATTGGAGTTCCGAATTGTGGGGCGAGTCTTATAAGTCCTGTTTATTGGACAACGTTTGTGATATGATACTATCATCAAAAGTTTACCCTGCTTTTTTTGATAGGAGTGAAAGAGCATTGAATACGCACGCACGATTGGATGAATTATTACATGAGAGAAACATGACATTATATCAGCTATGTCAAAGCGGAAACATCCCCTACACGACGCTTCGCGTCTCTCGCTGCAGAGGCAGCCAGCTTTCTGTAGATACCATTGAGCAAATTTGCAGGGTGCTTGGAATCTCGATGGCCGAGTTTTTTACAACTTGCCGCAAAAGCAATTCAGCAAATGAAAGTATGAGGTAAGCTGTTCTTCAATAATGCGGATAAAAAGTCTTTGGACCACACTTATATGGGGGAACTGTGTGCTTTTTTACAGCTATTTGTTTGAAACACTCATTAACTTAGTTTCATAACAGGAACACCGCAAGATGATACATAAGATTCATCTTGCGGTGTTTCCTTTTATGGAAAGGGGAAAATAACGCAGTTAGGTGCGCACTTGTACACTATATTAAACTCGTACTTTTACTACGCACTTTCTTGTCGCAACGGGGATGCCGTCGACAGCGTGATTGGGCGCATGGGCATCATGTGGCCATAGAATAATAAAGCGATTATCGCCCAAAGACAAATACTCATATTTTCCAGTGTAAAACCAGATGTCACGCTCGGGATGTGCCTCAACTTCCGTTAAAGTTTCTCGCTGTGCAACCCCGATCAATTCGTGCCCTTCAATAAGATATTGAATGTCAAGGTATGTGTTATGAGCTTCTGCATTTGGTGTATTTTGCACGGTCATTCCGTGTGAGATATTTGCAAAAACATCATTGCCATCAATTTCATAACGGCCATCGGGTATCGTCGAAAAATCTGAGTTTACAAGAAAATCAAGTGCCTTTTGCAATCGCGCACTGATGCCATAATATAGATGACTGTTTGTAAGTGTATCATAAATCATAAAGTAAGACCTCGTTTATTTTAATAAAAACTGAAAACAATTTTCATTTAATATGATAATTGAAATTACTTATCTATGTAGTGTAGCATATAGATATGGAAATTGTCCTTGAGCAGGAAAGGTTGTTTTAAGGCAATATAACAACGAAATGGAGTAAGCATATGAATATTTTGAGCGAAATGAGTAGCATCTACTATGAGCTTACAATTTCTGAAAAGAGAATTGCCGAATATATTTTGGAACATACAGACGAAGTGCAAATGATGTCAATTAGCGAACTTGCGGAAGTCTGTCATGTTGGCGAAGCTACAATTACTCGTTTTTGCAAGCGTTTCCACTCACGTGGATATACCGCATTAAAAATTGAGCTTGTAAAATTGAGCAACCCGAGCTATGAGCCTTTTTCAGATAGACCGACATCTGAAACCACGACAACAACACCCACGAAACACCAAAATATAAGTGGAATATTATACAGTGAATACTCTTCCGCACTGAAACAAACTGCTGAATTGCTGAAAAAAGAGCACGTGATCCGCGCAGTAGAGGCGCTCAGTCAGGCAGAAATAGTCTACTGCATGGGTCAAGGTGGTTCTATGCTAATGGCAGAGGAAACAGCACATCTGTTTTCTTCCGTGAGTTCCAAGTTCTTTAGCATATATGATTCTCATTTACAGGTTTCAGCAGCAGCAACCATGACAGCTAAGGATGTATTATTCTTCATTTCTTATTCTGGATCAACGACTGAAATGGAGGATATTTTATCTCAAGCAAAGCAGAATGGTGCAACAATTATTATGCTGACAAGATTTTGCAAATCTCCTGGGGCAGAAAAATCGGATATTGTGCTGCAGTGCGGTTCAAACGAATCACCTCTGCAGCAAGGCTCGGTTGCCGCAAAGATTGCACAGTTTTATGTTCTGGATATTCTGTATCATGAGTATTGCAATAAAAACCCAGAAATATCTGAACAGAACAAAGAAAAAATTATGCGGGCATTAGCGAACCGCCATCAATAAGTGCTTCAGGCATATAAATGCAGCCACGCAGAAAAGAGAACCATACTTTCGCGAGAATGTGTGTGTACCACATTCTTTGAAAACGTGTATTGCTTTGTACAATCAAGTTCAGAGAAAAGATGCTCTATCGTTTTTGGCGGGCAAGTGTTATCCAAACCACCAGCGGAAAGCATGACTGGAACATTGATACGGTGTGCGTGAGAAAGAGTATCAACATAACCAAGTTGATTCCAAAACAGTGTGTGGTCGGTTTCTTCATAGGCTGGTTTTAGAATACTGTATGCCGGCCCTTCTAATTCAGTAGCCGGGAAATCGGTTAAAAAGGGAAGATCGGCACAAACACATCTGACTTTTCCGCCGAGAATTGAGGCAAGCAACAGGGAGCCGCCGCCACCTTGACTTGTTCCGAATAGGGACATCTGTGGAAGCACACCCGGCTGCTGTAATGCCCATCGAATTGCTAAAAGGCAATCCGAGAGCCAATCTGCATATCCACCCTTAAGTCCCCGGGCGGTACGGTCAAGAACCGGCCAGTTCCCATCTGGGAGTTGCATTTCAGGATGGATTTGATTTGGTTCAGCATATCCTAACGGAGAGATATGTAAAATATGAAATCCCTGATCGGCCAGTTGCGGATGCATACTAATAGACGAACCGTAACCCGGAAGATTGATTAGTAAGGGGGCTGGAGTTCGGATTGCGGGCTGCCAATAGCCATAAAATGTTTGGCGATTGTCACTTGCCGTAAATTTGACATATTTATTTACCAACGTGTTGGGGGAATTCCCAAAAGGAACAGTGATTGGACAATAATCCACAAATTCTGCATGAATCGCAACAGTCTCTGACTGCCTTAAGAGTTGCTCTGCCCACTGATCAACTTCTTCGTGGCTGGGATAAGCCTTACGCGCTTCCTGCAACATGACCGTCTGTAAATCCACGAGGTAGACCTCCTAAATACTTTTTTATTCATCCTAGCAGATTTTTAGGAAACTTTAAAGTAATACATACATCATTACTAGCATTTTTCAACCATAAATAAGATGTTATTGACAAGTTTGGAGGAATAACGATGCAGACAACAATTCCACAATCATTGTATTCAGCAATGCGATTCAACTTCTTATATGTTGATAAGTATACCTTTCACTCTGGATGGTTTTTCCCGGAAGATTATATCCCCTATTGTTTGCTCCGCTTTATTACCAGAGGCGAAGCTGTATTTAAAATCAACTCAGAGGAGATCGCAGTACACAAAAATGAGATCGTTTACATACCGGAAGGAGCGGTTATGTCGTGCTGGGCGCTGAGCGATAATGTTGAGTTTTATTCTATTCGTTTCTGTGTTACTGCGCGATTAAACGACAGCGATTTTCTCGGTGAATATTTTCATATCCCAACTGTTACGAAAAATGTACAGGAAAATGTTTTGACGTATTTTCAAGAAATCTATCAAAGCGCAACGAGTCAAAATCCGAGCAGACTGTTTCGGATTCGAGGAAATCTAGAATTGATCATTGCCTATTTAACACAATGCGCCAATGCAGAATGTGAAGGAGACGGCAGTTCACATGATCGTGAATTGCCAGATGTGCATAGCCTCGAGGCGATTCGCAGAAGAAATGCTAAGACACAGAATATCAATCGCGATCCCCGGATTCAAATTGTTGTAGACTACTTAACACCGCACCTTAATGAGCAATTTACAATACAATCTCTCAGCGAAATGGCGCAAGTCAGTCAAACATCATTCCGAAGACTATTTAAAGCGCATACCGGGAAATCACCAAGCGATTATATTCGAGAATTACGCATGACGTCCGCTGCAAGAATGTTATTGACAAGCAATCGGGAAGTTGCAGAAATTGGATATCGGGTCGGATTCAGCGACGCAAACTATTTTTCCCGCACCTTCCGGCAAGTATTTGGAGTTTCACCGCATCAATACCGCCGGATCTCACGCGGACAGGCGGTTCGTGCAGGGAAAGAATCACCCAAATTATGAGCGAATAATGCTATGATTGGTCATTTCATCCTCTACACAAAATGAAAATAATTTTCTATAATGAAGCCATAGCAATACCACCAAAAAAACATTGAGCAGAAAGGGAAAAATTATGAAAAAATACTTAGCGCTTCTTTTGGCAGCACTGATGCTTCTCAGTTGCTTGGCTGGTTGTAGCTCAGCAGATGATACGACAACCCCTCCAACTGAAACAACCCAGGACGCTCCGCAGACCACTGACAAAGAAGATGCCGCACCGGCAGAGCCTGTTGAAACAGCGGATGAGCTGGAGGGTGAGATCACGTTCTGGCACTCGTTCACGCAGGGTCCCAGACTTGAGCGGATTCAGGCGGCAGCCGATTCATTCATGGAAAAACACCCCAAGGTTAAGATCAACATTGAAACCTACTCCTGGGCAGACTTCTACACCAAGTGGACGACCGGCCTCGCCTCGGGCAACGTCCCCGACATGAGTACCGCGCAGGCCGGTCAGGTTGTCGAAATGATCAACGCCGACGCGATCATTCCGCTGGATGATATGATCGACGAAATTGGCCGCGACCGTTTCTATGAATCTCCGATTCAGGAAATGACCTATGATGGCAGCTGCTATGCAGTACCGATCTACTCTCATGCATTTGTGATGTGGTACCGCAAGGATCTGCTGGAAAAGTACAATCTTGATGTTCCCACGACTTGGGACGAGTTCAATGCGGCAGCGACGGCGATCACGCAGGGCGAGAACGGCGAAGTTTACGGCTGCTCTGTTCCGATGGGCACGAACGATATGTATGCAACGTGCTTCTTGGATGTCTGGGCTGGCAGCTGCGGCAAGTCCCTTCTGACAGAAGACCGCAAGGCAAACCTGACCGATCCGGATATTGTTGAAGGCATCAAGTTCTGGACGGATATGTATAAGACAAATTCTCCGGCAGACTCGATCAACTACAACACGCTCGATCAGGCGACGCTTTATTATCAGGGCAAAAACGCATTTGACTTCAACTCCGGTTTCCATATCAGTGGAGTTGAGGCAAACCGCCCCGATCTGATGGATTCCATCAGCTGCGCACCGATTCCCACCCGCAACGAAGGCGAGCAGCCGCAGTACATCGTCAATAATATGCCGATGGTTGTTTGGAAGAACTCTAAGCATCCTGAAATCTGCAAGGCATTCATCGAGTCTTTCTATGAGCCGGAAACTTATGTCCCGTTCCTGCACTCTGTTCCGGTTGGCATGCTTCCTGCTCTGAAGGAAATCACAAATGATCCAACGTTCCTTTCGGATCCGACGATTCAGAAGTATGAAGCCGAAATGCGTGTGATTAGCGATGCTCTGAGCCACGGCACTTATATTGGCATGGAATATGGCCCCTGCGTCGAGGCTGGCATCCTTGCAAACCAGCGTGTCGTCGAGAATATGTTCCAGGACATCGTCCTGAACGGCACATCTGTTGAAGACGCTGCGGCAGCCGCCAACAAACAGCTAAATGAGTTGTTTGAAGCAGCAGAATAAGATTTTATTGGGGTGACCCAGGAGGCGGGGGCTTCCCCCGCCTCCTTTATCTCTAGCGCAGCAAAGGAGGTCTGCAAAATTGTGAAAAGAAGGCGCACGCTATCATCAAAAGCAAGCAGTTGGCTGTTTATTCTTCCCGCGCTCACCGTGGTTATTTTACTCCTGCTATATCCCGTTACTTCCAGTATCTTCTATAGTCTGACAAACAAAAATCTCATTAAGCCTACTTATCGATTCCTCGGTCTTGATAATTATATTAAAACGTTGACTGATCCGGATTTCTGGACGGCCTTTTGGAACGACCTGAAATGGACCTTTTTCTCTCTGCTGGGGCAGTTAATAGTCGGTTTTACCGGCGCATTGGCGTTGAACCGAATCAAAAAAGGCTCTAGTATTTATCGTACAATCCTGATTATTCCCTGGGCGATTCCATCAATCGTTTTGGCGTTTTCCTGGAAGTGGATTTTGAACGGCGTTTACGGTTTTTTGCCGAATCTTCTGATCAAGCTCGGACTATGCTCAACCGCGCCGGAATTTTTGACTGGAAATCTGGCGTTTGCAACGCTGGTGTTCATCAATATCTGGTTCGGCTCGCCGCTGATCATGGTCAACATCCTGTCAGCGCTGCAAACCGTACCAAAAGATCAGTATGAAGCAGCTCAAATTGATGGTGCAAATACATTCCAGTCTTTCTGGCACATTACAGTTCCGCATATTCGTACTGTTGTGGGTTTGTTGGTCGTGCTTCGCACGATTTGGATTTTCAATAGCTTCGATATTATTTACTTGATCACCGGCGGCGGCCCGGCAAATAAAACACTGACCGTTCCGATTTATGCATATAACATTGGTTGGGGATTGAAGCAGCTTGGACGATCTTCAGCAGTTACCGTACTGTTGCTGCTCTTCCTGCTGATTGTGTGTGCGCAGTACTTTAGGCTTTTGAACAAGTGGGAGGAGGAGAAGTGATGCACAAGCGTAAACATTTTAGACGCGGTATCTTAGGCGACACGATCTCCTATACCTATTTGACAATTCTTGCGCTTTTGGCAGCGTTTCCGCTGTTTTGGATATTAGTATCTTCTGTAAAGAGCAAGGGCGAACTGACAGCGAATCCCACTGCGATTTTCCCTCAGGTCTTTTCGCTGGAGTATTATAAAATTGTTTTTGAGCAACTAAAGTTCGGCACAAATATTATGAACAGTGTTGTTGTTGCCGGAAGCACAACAATCATTGCTATTCTGATTTCTGCGCTTGGTGCATATGGTGTTGTTCGGTTCTTCCCGAGATTTGGAAAGATTATGACGAGGGTCCTGATCACGACATATATGTTCCCGCCCATCTTGCTTGCGATCCCATATTCGATCATTATGGGCAAAGCAGGGCTGATGAACAGCCGCGTTGGACTGATTATTGTGTATCTTTCGATTTCTGTCCCATATGCGATTTGGCTTTTGGTTGGATTCTTCCAAACAGTCCCGCTTGAAATTGAAGAAGCCGCATACATGGATGGTGCGAACAAGCTTCAAGTATTTAGTCGTGTTGTCTTGCCGATTGTCGCACCCGGTGTAGTTGCCGTGGCAATTTATACATTTATCAACGTATGGAATGAGTTCCTGTTCTCACTCATTTTGATCAACAGCCGCGACAAAATGACCGTTGCGGTTGGACTGAAATCACTCATGGGTCAAGAGGTGCTGGACTGGGGCGTTATGATGGCTGCATCCGCACTTGTCGTAATTCCTTCTGTAATTTTCTTCATGCTGATCCAGAAGCGCATTGCTGGCGGTTTGGCACAGGGCTCTATCAAATAAAAGGAGATATTGTTATGAAAACGATTGGATATGCAATTGTCGGTACGGGATATTTCGGTGCTGAACTTGGTCGCATTATGAAAGAGCAGGAGGGGGCAAAAATTGTTGCAGTTTATGACCCCGAAAATGCTGAGACTGTGGCAAAAGAGCTTGGCTGCGATGTCGAAACGGATTTGGATAAGCTCTGCTCGCGTGATGATGTCGACGCTGTGCTGGTAGCTTCGCCGAACTATCTGCACAAAGAGCCAGTTTTGACAGCAGCACGTCATAAGAAGCACGTCTTCTGTGAAAAGCCGATCGCGCTTTGCTATGCGGACTGCGACGAAATGGTACGCGCCTGCAAAGAAAACGGTGTGATCTTCATGGCAGGCCATGTCATGAACTTCTTCCGCGCGGTACGCCATACAAAGCAGCTGATCGCAGAGGGGAAAATCGGTCGTGTTCTCTATTGCCACTCTGCACGAAACGGCTGGGAAGAGCCGCAGCCGTCCATCAGCTGGAAGAAGATTCGCGCAAAATCCGGTGGTCACCTTTATCACCATATCCACGAGCTGGACTGCATTCAGTTCCTGATGGGACCGGCAACAGAGGTTACCATGACTGGCGGTAATGTTGCGCATAAGGGTGAACAGTTTGGCGACGAGGACGATATGCTGTTCCTCTTGCTGGAATTTGGAAACGGCACCTACGCTGTTGTGGAATACGGCTCTGCCTTCCACTATCCGGAGCATTATGTGCTGATTCAGGGTACAAAAGGCTACATTAAAATTGATATGTGCAATGTCGGCATGACGGTTAAAACTGCAGATGGTGAAGAAGAGCATTATCTGGTTCATGAGACCCAGGAAGAAGACGATCAGAGGACTCAGATTTATCACAGCACAGAAATGGATGGTGCAATCCAGTACGGTCATCCGGGCAAAAAGCCGCCGCTGTGGCTGCACGGAATCATGAAGAATGAAATGAAGTTCTTCAATGGCATTATGCATGGCGATCCGGTTACTGACGAGTTCCGTCCGCTCCTGACCGGTGAAGCTGCACGCGCAGCAATTGCTTCTGCAGACGCGGCCACAAAGTCGCTTCGTGAAGACCGCAAAGTTAAGGTTTCTGAAATCACAGGATAGTTCCATTTTCTTTATAAAAATTATAAGCAAGTTCTGTTCATCAAACAAATATGTACAGAGTTATTAAAGAAAGAGGGCAAACAAATGAAACATACTTTGAAACGTCTATTTAGCGCATTTCTTGTATCGTGTCTCCTTTTGACTATGTTCCCGCTTTCGGTATTCGCTTCCAGCACAAATGGCAGCAGCATAATAGAAGTCTTATCAAGAGCAAGTAAAACCGGCTTCTATTATAATTTTGACGGCGATACTTCATTTGACGGAAGCCGTATCGTTTCGGGAACAGAACAGGATATTTCGCGCTTAAAAGCCAGCACTCAAGGAACAGTTATTGTTCGATATAGAAGTACGGCATCTACAAATCAAGTCCTATTTGCGGCGGGAAGCTCCACAGAGAAGGACAAATATGGCGCGGTTATGGTTAATAATGTTTCGGGGATGAAAATGCAACGAATTGATTTCCCAGGTGGAATGGTCGCAAATCTCCGTGGAACAACTACCGGGTCTGGCTGGCATACCTTTGTTTACAGTGTAGATGCTAGCGACCTTACAAATACACAAGCAAAATCTGTAACAAGCTTTGATGGGAGTACCACTACACAGTTTCCGAATTTCGCCTCGTGGTTCAATTATAATGCAGAGGTTAATGATATTCAGTTTTTGAATATTGGTGGTACATCTGGCGCGTTGGCAAACTCGAGTAATAATTCAAATTTTGTAGGAGATATTTCTTTTGTTGCGTTTCTTCCAGAATTTATGTCACAGCAAGAAGCGGCGGCAATCTCCGGAGCAGAATGGCCTATTGGTAATCCCTTGGTATTCTCAAAGCATGACTTGAACATTCAGAGTGACGATGATGCAGTCCAACTTAGTGATGACGTTCTTGAGACTCTAAATAGCGCTGATAACATTACCATATTGGTGAAGTACAAAAACACGACAAATGGACCTGGTTCACTTCTGAGTGTCAGCGATACAAGCAAAAACGATGCACATTTCCACTTGTATCAATCGGGCAACCGTGTTGGATTTGAATTTAGAAATTCTGATTCTCCTAAATATTCTGCTTACTGCACTACGTTCGGTTATGAAGACAATATCGTTGCGTTCAAGGCAGAAAGCGGCGTAGGTTACAAGTTATTTGCAAATGGTCAAAAAGGCGGAACGACAGCCAAAACAGGTGATGATTACCAATGGCTAGGCGATATTCCGAACTTGACGACTGGTTATATTGGGAAAATGGATCGGCTGATTAGTTCCAGCAGTTATCCATACACAGGTACAATTGATTATATCTATGTCTTCACGTCGGCACTTTCTGACGAACTGCTTCTTGAGCTGACAAGGCCAACGTCCAGGAATGTTTTTTACGAGGGCGATGCTACAAGCTCGACATTCTTCAGAATTCCGTATTTGCTGTACTCTTCAAAGGGAACCTTAGTTGCTGGTTCCGATACAAACTATGGCAGCACTGGCGATTCAGCAGAGAATATTGACTCTGCACTTAGAATCAAGCATCAGGCACTCAGCTATACAGCGAATGATGGTTGGGAAGATGCGATTACGCCAGATTGTCTGCATATGAGTGACTATGCAGATGAATACGGATACAAACAAGGCTCAGCCTCCTTTATTGATGGAGTCATCGTAGAAGATACTGAGTATACAGACAGAATTTTGCTGTTGATAGACGCCTTTGCTTGGAACGGCGGCGGTTTCCAATCACTTAATATCGATGCTTATGGACAAGCGCATGGTGGTGTCGCTCGGAGTATGCCATTCGGTGACGGCTTCTGCACCATTGCGGGGCATAAATATTTCCTGCTCTCCGATCAAAACGTGAAGTCTGGAAATGTTAATATGAACACCGTTCGCAGTCGCTTTAACTACGCTGCTGATATTTATGGCGAGAAGAACGCGGATGGCAGATATAACGTTTATCATTTGCTGGGTACACCGACGGAGTATTCTTCCGACGGAACGACAGTTGATGATAGCAATTTGTCGCTTGGTGAGCTTTCAGAATACAGTCTCGGTGAAAATTATGAACTGTACAAGGACGGTCAGCTTTTGCATGTTACGCAGCGCAGCTCGGACATACAGGCAGCTTCGCAGTCTGTGCCGATGAAAATTTTCTATGAAGACTCTGAACTGCAAGTTTACAATACCAGTTATATCATGCAGGTTTATTCAGACGATGATGGAGAAACGTGGCATACGGACAAGATTATTTCTGGCATGGTCAAGAGAGAAGAGTCTCGGTACTATCTGACTGGACCTGGACATGGCATTCAAATTCAGAATGGTGATCATGCTGGCAGACTGGTTGTTCCAATCTACTATCAGCTTACTGGAGGAAATGGTACGCTGACAAGTGGCGCACGAACGGAAGTTATTTATAGTGATGATGGTGGAAACACTTGGGCACACGGTGACTGCCTTCCTGGAACAGTCGGTCATGAATCTGTTGTTGTAGAACTTCCAAATGGCAATTTGCAGATTTTTATGCGAAATACCAGCGGCAGCGGGGGTAAGATTAAAACCGCGACAAGTCTTGATGGCGGCGAAACATGGATTGATGTTACATCGGGACTTGGCGATAATCTGGCCGGTACGAACAGCCAGTTGTCAGCACTTTCATATAGTGGAACGGTTGTCTCGAAAAAAGATGGACAAGCATATCCTGCAGTTTTGCTGTCAATGGCGTATAACACCTCCAGAACAGATGGGCGTATCTATGTCGGCTTGATCAAAGAAAATGGTCAATACGACAACGGGAGCACGAAGTACTCTATCGACTGGGAATACGTCTATCAGGTTACTGAGGCCAGTGCACTCTTTGCTTATAGTAGTCTAGTTGAACTTGGCGATGGACGAATTGGAATGATCTATGAAGCATCGCCGACCACTTCGTGGGCAGATGGTTTGCGGTATATGTACTATGAAGAATTTACCATGAGTGAACTCACTGCGAACTGACGATTTAAATGTTCAGCGGGCTCTCATTATGAGAGCCCGCTACCGCCTAAAAGGAGAATACACAATGGATGAAAAGTTAAAAAGATATCAGGGCATCTTCCCTGCGTTTTACGCTTGCTATGATGATACAGGCAGAGTATCAACTTCTCGAACAAAGTCGTTGGCTAAGTACCTGCTTGCCAAAGGCGTAACAGGTCTTTATGTTGGTGGTTCCTCTGGTGAATGCATCTATCAAAGTGTGGAAGAGCGCAAGACCATCCTTGAGGCTGTCATGGACGCTGTTGGCGGCAAGCTCGTTGTCATCGCGCACGTCGCTTGTAACAACACCGCCGACAGCTGCGAGCTGGCACGGCACGCCGAAAGCCTCGGCGTTGACGCCATCGCCGCCATCCCGCCGATCTATTTCCATCTGCCGCCGTATGCCATCGCGGACTATTGGAACGCCATCTCTGCAGCTGCGCCAAATACGGATTTTATCATTTATAATATCCCGCAGCTCGCGGGCGTCGCGCTCAGTACGCAGCTTTTGCAGGAAATGGCTAAGAATCCGCGCGTCATCGGCGTCAAAAACTCGTCTATGCCGACGCAGGACATCCAGATGTGGCGCGATGCGACCGAGCGTGAGCTCGTCGTGTTCAACGGTCCGGACGAGCAGCTGATCTCTGGTCTTGCCATCGGCGCGACCGGCGGTATCGGCGGCACCTACGCCGTCATGCCTGAGCTCTATCTCAAAATTTACGAATGCTATCACGCCGGGCGCATGGAGCTGGCACGCGAAATTCAAAACGAATGCTGCCGCATCATTTATAAGATGTGCAGCTGCCATGGCAATCTCTACGCCGTCATGAAAGAGATTCTGCGCCGTGAAGGTATGGACGTCGGTACTGTGCGCGCGCCGCTGCCGAATCTTGTCGCATCCGACATGGACGTTGTTTCCTGCGCACAGCAGATGATCGAAGAGGCTGTCCAGAAATATGTAAAGGCATAAATCACAGACCTGTTTTTGAATTGTAGCAAGAGGTGCATGTACATGAACGAAATGAGAAAACAGCAATTTACCGAGGCGCATACTTGGGTACGCGCGGAATTGGATCGCTGCGTAAATTTTTGGCTGAAAAACGGCATGGATCCGGAATTCGGCGGCGTCTATACCTGCCTTGACCGAACCGGTAAAATCTATTCCACGGCTCGACGCCAGCCGCAGCTGCCTTGATTTTATGGAGCGTCACTGCTTTAATCACGCCGCAGGCGACCGTATGTATTTTACCGTTACAAAGGACGGTCAGCCGCTGCGGCAGCGCCGGTATTGCTTCTCCGAGGCGTTCTGCGCGATGGCGAACGCGGAATATTATGCCGTCACGGGCGACGAAAGCCGTCTTGCCCGCGCGCGGCAGATGGCAGACCTCTATTGGGATCTCAACCACGGCATGGAAGACCCGGTCGGCATGGAACCCAAAACCATTCCCGAAACGCGCAGCGGCCGCGCCTTCGGCTCATGCGCTGCGACCCGGAGCGCAAGGATGTTTACGCCGCGCGCGCGACGCAGTGCGTCGAGGAAATTTTCAAGTATTTTGTCAAGTTTGATCTCGGATGTACACTGGAAAATGTCGCTCCGGACGGCACGCCGCGCTTTGACTTCACCGACGGTCGTATTGTCAATCCCGGTCACGACATCGAGGGCGTGTGGTTCCTGCTGGAGTACGCAAAGCAGTTCGGCAAACCCGAACTCATCGAAAAGGCGCAGACCATCTTCGACAACGCCATCCACGCCGGTTGGGACGAGGAATACGGCGGACTTCTGTACTTTGTCGACGCCAAGGGTCTGCCGCCTGAATCTTATGAGCACGATATGAAGCTCTGGTGGCCGCATAACGAAATCCTCATTTCCTCCATGATGCTCTACCGCGGCACTGGAAACGAGCAGGATCTCGACTGGTTCTTCAAAACACTCGATTACTGCCAAAAGCATTTCTCCGATCCGGCCTACGGCGAATGGTACGGCTATCTGCGCCGCGACGGGCTTCCTACCATGCCCCCTACCAAGGGCAGCACGTTCAAAGGACCGTTCCATCTGCCGCGCTGCCTCATGCAGCTCGACCAGATGATGACCGAGCTCGAGGCGCGCGCATGAACCGGAGGGAGGCAGTATGAACTATCTTGGAATCGATTACTCTGTTAAGAATATGCCCGCGCTCGATCCGGGGTTCATTCCCTTCGGCATCTGGGCGAAGGCGTATCTGCAAGAAGCGGATCGCCCGTTCCGGATCGCTGTCGAACGCGACCACGGCAAGATCACCGTCTATGAGACGCGCCTGCGCGGCGAAGCTTTCGCTGCCGCGAACATAAGATTTGCAGAGCGGCTCGTCAAAATGCTTCTCTGGTCGGCTGGCGGCTTCCGTATTTATCTTCAGGGCGACGATACGATCGCC
>OHCI01000513.1_pt1 | contig 14647 bp, 8 predicted proteins | sample 1566751 | NCBI WGS metagenome assembly OHCI01 (sample SAMEA3879609, study PRJEB24766) | human gut metagenome | biome: human-associated habitat; feature: feces | place: USA | collected 1985/1987
AAGGCCTATTCGGACAGTCACTGGAGCGAGGACAACCGCGACATCTACGCTCTTTACCCGAGGTATAGTGCCTACGAGAACCACAATAACACACAGGTCAGCACCTGGTGGATGAGGGACGGCTCCTTCGTCCGGCTCAAGCAGATGGAGTTCGGCTACACCCTTCCTCAGAAGCTTACCAACAAGATCCACATCGACAATCTACGCGTCTACTTCCAGGGCAACAACCTCCTGTGCTGGAGCAAGTTCAAACTCTGGGATCCTGAACTCGCCGGTGAGGGTTTCAACTACCCGATCCAGAGGACTTTCAACATTGGCTTGAACGTAACCTTCAAATAATCTTTGACTATGAACATGTGCAAGAATATTCATAAATCAATAGCGTCCTCCCTTGCGGCCGCGGCCTTGCTGCTGGGGTCGGCGGGCTGCAACGACTTCCTCAACGTGGTTCCTGACGACGGTCTGCCGTCGATCGAGACCGCGTTCAACCTCAGGTCCTCGGCTATCCGCTATCTGGCCACCTGCTATTCCTACATGACCCTTGAGGGTTCTATGGGCAACGACCCGGCCATGCTCGGAAGCGATGAGTACTGGGATCTTTATGGCCGTACCACGACCAATACCGCCGGCCGTGTGCCGTTCACGATGTCCTACATCGCCAGAGGCAACATGACCGCCAACAGCGTGTTCGCCAACGACTGGGCAGACATGTACAAAGGAATCCGCTGCTGTGACATCTTTGTCGACAACATCGGTAAGGTCCCGGACATGGATGAGACGGAGAAGGCGCAGTGGATCGCCGAGGTGACATTCCTCAAGGCCTACTTCCACTTCAACCTTGTCCGCAAGTGGGGACCGGTCCCGATTGTACGCGAGAGCCTCCCTATCGACTCCTCTGTCGATGAGGTTCGTGTCCACCGCAACAACATCGATGAATGCTTCGACTTTATCATTGAACTTCTGGACAAGGCGATGCCTGACCTTCCGCTCATCAATCCATCGGTTGATGAATATGGTCGCGTCAACAAGGCCATCTGTGCCGCCTTCAAGGCCAAGGTAGCGGTCTACGCCGCCAGCCCGCTTTTCAACGGCAACTCCGAACAGGCGGCTCTCGTGGACACAGACGGAACCACGAGGCTGTTTCCGGAGAAGACAGATGATGAGAAGCTTATCCGTTGGACAGCCGCCATGGAGGCCTGCCGCGAGGCCATCGCAGTCTCCGAGGCGGCCAACATTTCCCTCTACGAGGGCGATGACATCACCTACCGCATGACAGACTCCCTCAAGACCACTTTGACCCTCCGCAACGCATTCAACCAGAAGTGGAACAGCGAGCTCATCTGGGGCAACACACAGCCGAATCCCAGTACAATGAATATCTACCACAAGCTCTGCATGCCGATCCTCAACGGGTTCACCGACATGCTCGGAGGCTACATATTCATCGGCGTTCCGCTCAAGATCGCAGAGCAGTTCTACACCGTGCACGGGCTTCCTATCGCCAACGATTCCGAATGGGCGAACATCAACCCGATGGATCTGCGTGTCGGCGATGACCAGCATGCCTACTACATCTGCAAGGGCTACACCACCATCAAGCTCAACTTCGACCGAGAGCCGAGGTACTACGCCTCTCTCGGATTCGACGGAGGCAACTGGCTCGGGCAGCTTGGTAACTTCAACGACCTCAAACCGGAGGATGTTCACTATGTGGCCTGCCGTGTGGGTGGAGTCCATGCCAAGAGAGGCAACCAGACCGGTCCGGTGACGGGTTTCTTCCCGAAGAAGCATTTCCCTGTACAGGCTACATGGACAGGAACAAACACATTCACAGGACCCGGAACCACATGGTATCCTTGGCCGATGATCCGTCTGTCCGACCTCTACCTCCTCTATGCCGAGGCGATCAACGAGGCGGAAGGTCCGAACGGAGCGCACAGTGGTGACCTGTTCAAGTACATCAACGCCGTCCGTGAGCGCGCGAAGATCCCTGACGTGAAGACCGCCTGGGACACCTACAGCAACAGCCCGGGTTATTACAACACAAAGGTCGGAATGCGCGCCATCATCCACAGGGAGCGTCTCAACGAGCTGGCTTTCGAGGGTCAGAGGTTCTGGGATCTTCGCAGATGGAAGGAGGCCGCCGCCGAGTACCAGAAAGGAATATACGGGTTCGACATCACCGCCAAGAATCCTGAGGACTACTACGTCAAGAAGTTCATCTACGAGCAGAAATTCGGTCTCAAGGATTACTTCTGGCCAATTTACACACCTTACATCGAGGTCAATCCAAACCTCGTGCAGAACATTGGTTGGTAACAGTTAAGAATCATAGCAAATGAAAAGAACAATAGTTGCATCTACAATAGTTTCCGCCCTGCTTCTGGCTTTCGGCTGCGCCGAGGACAACCACGGAAGGCTCGACCAGCTTGATGAAAGCCTCCCGGCCCCGCAGCCTGTGGAGGTAACAAAGGTAAAGCCGATAAGCGGAGGAGCCGTCCTCTGGGTCAAGATCCCGGATGACAAGAACATCAAGGGCGTGGTTGCCTCCTACACCCGTGGCGGTGTCAATGTCGAGGCCAAGGTCTCCCGCTACGTGGACAGCCTCAAGGTCGAGGGTTACGCCGACACCGATGAGCATGAAATTGAGGTGTGTTCCTTCAACGTGAACGAGGTTAAGTCCAAACCTGTGACTGTCAAGTTCACTCCGGAGACTCCGGCCATCCGTAAAGTGACACCGACCATGATAGCCGCCGCCGGAGGCGTGAAAGTCAAGATCACAGGCAACGACAGCAAGTCTGATCTTGCCGTCTGTCTGCTTCGCGACGAGAATGTGGACAACGCCGGCAAGCCGGTAAGTGATATAAAGTGGAAGGAGGTCACAACCCTCTTTACGGCCAGCAATGACATAACCCTCACACGAAGGGGAATTGAGGCCACAGAGGCTGTGTTCGGAGTATATGTGCGTGACCGTTGGGGGAATATCTCCGACACTGTCAAAACAGTGCTGGCTCCGCTGCCTGAGATTATGATTCCTAAGGCGGCGACGGCAGTGGATGTTGACGGCAAGCCAGGGAACGCCAAAGGCTTCTCCTATAACAGTGGCGCAGTCTGGAGTCTCGACGACAATCTGTTCAAGTATGAGGCGGAGAGGTCTTCCTTCCCTGTCAAAGGTCTCTGGGATGGTTCCGGAGAGTCGAAATCTCCGCATTTCCTTGCCGTCGACAAAGCTCCTATACCTTGCTGGTTCACAATTGATCTTGGGTGCGAGGTGGAACTCAGCCGTATCGCCACTCTTCCACGAATTGACTATCCACAGATCTTCGGTGACGCGCACATCCGTAACTTCGAGTTTTGGGGCAGCAACAATCCGTCCGGTGTTCCCGGAGAGGGAGAACACGGCTTCGATGACAGCTGGAAGTGCCTTGGCAAGTTCATCCAGTTCAAACCATCCGGCTATCTTGATGATGGCACACCTGGAGTTGTCACCCAGGAAGACAGGGAGTATTTCAACAAAGGCAATGATTTCGAGTTGGACAGCGAGGCCTATCCGGATGCCTACTACCATTTCCGCTACCTAAGGGTAGTCCTAACATCTTACGTGGCATGGGAAATGCCTGACGCGGCCAATGCCGCCGCACAGTTCGGAGAACTATCTCTTTATGGACGGGTAACCAAAACAGATAATTGAGACTATGAACACAGGAAAAACATATTTGAACATTTTCTTGACCGTAGGGGTGGCCGTCGCGCTCTCCTCTTGCGGTGGTCAGGACGAGATTTATAAGGAGTGGGTCAAGAAGGGCGGCTACGATTATCCGGCCAAGGCCATCAACCTTTCTTCTGTGATAGGCTATAAGAGTGTGATAATCAATTGGGAGAAGCCGATGGATCCGGCCGTCACCACGGCCACCCTTTTCTGGGACAACTACGCAAGTTCACAGAGCATCGACTACGCCGACTATCCTGATGGAAAGGTCTCTATGGGGGTCGGAAACCTTGAGGACCGATCTTACACTTTCGACATCGTAAACTACGACGCGGTCGGCAACAAGTCCCTCGCCGCCGAGATCACTGTCTCTCCTTACGGTGACAGCTGGATGGTATCCCGCTCCGAGCGTACGGTCACTTCCGCGAGAATGGACGGCAGGGATGCCAAAATCGTGATGTCCAAGGCCACGGACGAGATGGTCGCCACACGCTTCCGCTACAAGAACCTTCAGGATGAATGGGTTGAGTGCGAGACGATCCTCAAGCCGGGCGAGAACGAGGTGACCTTCCCGAACGCCCTCAGAGGCAAGAGGTTTGAATATTCATCCTCTTTCTGCCCTGCGGCGGGAAAGGACACTGTCTGGAGCCACTGGACGAAATCAGCCGATGGCATTTCCTATCAGCTTGACGGCAGTCGCTGGAATGTGTCGGTGACTAACGGCCAGTACAACGGAATCAACACACCTGAGAAGATCTTTGACGGCAGATTCGACCGCTCTGCTTACAGCTGGCACAGCTCAAAGTCTGACAACAACAAACTGGTGTTCCCGAAAGTACTTTCAATAGACACAATGGCATCCGCAGGTGAGGAATATGCCTTCACAGGCTTCACATTCTACGAGAATGACTCAGCCTCATCTATGCGTTACATCAAGAATTTTGTGGTCTATGTCGGCTCAAAGGCTTACGACCCGAATGATGCTGACTATCAGACAGAAGGCCACTTCGGCATTCCGTTCATCAGCGGAACACTCTCGACAAGCGAGGCGCAATACTCAGTAAACTCAACCTCTGGAGCCACAGGGCGTTACCTTGCCATTGTGTTCAAGGACTCCTGGAACGCACAGGACGGCTTCATAGATCTTTGGGAACTTGTCCCTTACGGTTATATCCCTTCGTTGGCTGATTAACGGCAGACCAGATGAAAATGTATCATTCAATACTACTCTCGGCTCTTGTGCTTCTCTCTGCGGCGGCATCCTGCAAGGAGAAGCAGGAGCCGACTCCTGAGCCGGAACCGGAAGTGAAAGCCGCCACCTTCACGGCCACGCTTGACGCTTCCGCGGCCACACCGTTCAAGACATCCTGGACGGACGGTGACGCTATTCATCTCATCGGAGTCAAGGACGGTCAATCCACATCCGAGACCATCACCGCCTCCTCCGTGTCTTCGGCAAGCGCTACCTTCACATCGAAAGGAAGCATCAAGGAAGATTGCGATGAATATTACGCGTTCATTGCGGAGACCGGTGTCGGCGGATGTGATCCCGCTTCCTCTTGGACAGTCTCGTCATCGACCTCGTCAACCCGTTCAATCGCCGTGGCGAAGTGCGGCAAAGGCTCTTCAACCTTGAGCTTCAGGAATATATTCTCGTTCCTTAAGGTTGAGGTCTCCGACGCTTCCGTCAAGTCCATCGAACTGAAAGGCAACAACGAGGAAGATCTGAACTACGATGTCACGGTCTCGACTTCCGACTATTCCGTTTCCTTGGCCTCAAAACCTACGTTCGAGGCACAGAAAGTCATCAAGGTCAATGTCGGCGGGTCTGGAGACTGCTACATCAGCCTTGTGCCGGGAACCGTACTTGGACAGGGTTACACCGTCACCGCCTATGACGCTTCGGGCAAGGTTGTCAGCAAGTCTGTCTATTCCGACAAGCTCACAGTCCCGAATGGAAAAGTCATGGCAGCCGGAGAGCTTCAGCCGGAATCGGTTGAGTTCACCGCCTCGTTTGAGGACACTACGACTCCGGAATTCAAATCCACTTGGACAGACGGTGATGTGATAGAGGTCGCTTGTCTCGATGGCGAAACACTTGTAACAGAAACCATCAAGGCCACAGACATATCATCTGACGGGCGTACCGCCAAGTTTGTTTCCAACGGTACTCTTCCTGCCGGAGCCTCCGGTTATTATGCAATGATTCCTGGCACGGGAATAGACGGCTGCCAGAAAGCCAACTGGTCAACCAGCAACCTTGACGGCAACACCATTGAGAAGCCGACTGTCACCGTGGCAAGCTGCGCGGACGGTTCCGGCACGCTTGCCTTCAAGAACATATTCTCGCTCCTCGCTTTCAAGGTTGACGAGCCTGCCTCTTCATACGTGGTGCTCGAAGGCAACAATTCTGAAAGGATCAGCAAGAATATGCTTGTGTCTTTCTCCAGTCAGAATGTCAACGGCAACACAACCCCCGCGTTTGAGTCCACGACATCCCTGAAGAAGACCATCGAACCGGATAAGACCTATTGGTTCGGGCTTTACCCTGGACTTAAACTCTCAAAGGGATATACCTTGAGGGTTTACAACAGCGCCGGAAAGGAGATCGGCTACTCCAAGAACAATTCTTCGCTTGTAGTGGAAAAGGGGAAGATCTACAACGCCGCCAAGTTCGTCATAACAAAACCGACGGACAAGACAAAGAACTTTGACGCAAGCAACATTGTCCTTTCGCTTGGTGTGGTCAGCGATGTGCACGTCAACCAGCAGGCACAGGCGAACAAATGGAAGTCCGCTCTCCAGCAGTTCAAGGCCAAGGCTCTTGAGAACGATTCCAACGGAATGGCCGGAGTCCTTGTTGTAGGTGACCTGATTGATGGTTCCAAGTATTACAGTGAGGCTAGTTTCGACAATCAGCTGAAACTTTTCAAATCGACCCTCGAATCAGAGATTGACGTGAAGAAGACTCCGATGATCTACACGATTGGTAATCACGATGTCCCTCGATATGCCTGGGCCTCCACAATGGTCTCGGATGTCGCTTATATGAGGAATATGTTCGGAAACGATTATTTCCAGACAGACCAGGATCAGGAGATGAGGACAAAGTACGAGGCACGTCACTGCGTAATCGGGGATTATCACATCCTGTGCGTCTCTCCGAACGGAGACCAGCCGATTGTCTATGACCCGACGGTCGTCACTTGGCTTGACAACCAGTTGGCCGCCATCACCTCGGCCGAGCCTGAGAAATATGTCATCGTGATCACCCATCCGATGATCAAGAACACCGTCTATGGCAGCCGTCTCGGTGAGGAGGGTGGAATATGGGACTCCACACTTTCGCATTACTGGGCGACCGATGCGTTGACACCGGTACTGAGGAAATATCCTCAGGCGATTGTGTTCGGTGGCCACCTCCATTTCCCTCTGAACGACCCTCGCAGTGTATGGCAGGGCGATTTCTCCGTCTTCGGATGCGCCTCTGTACGTTATATGGCGCTTGAGAACGGCAAGTACGAGGATATGTCCAGCGCCACCGTGATGAAGGACTGCAACGACTTCTCGCAGGGCAACCTGCTCCAGTTCGACGCCAGCGGCAACATGCGTGTGCTGAGGATGGACTTCTACAACAAAGATGTCATCGGGGAACCTATCGTGTCCTCTTATCCGACATCCGACAAGGGGCACCTGACGAAATACAATCACACGACACTCAGCCTTGCCAACGCGGCTCCGTCACTGTCAACGTTAAACGTTGATGTTACAGATGGAATCGCCACGGCTAAGTGGGCCGCCGGCACGGATGACGAGTTCGTGCATCATTACGTGCTCACCCTCAAGAAGGGTGGCGCTGTCGTGACTACCATGAAGATCCTCGCCGACTTCTACAAGAGCGCCAAGACCTCCGGGATGAGGAAGGAGTGGACCCGCTCACTCGGCAACGTCACGGATGGGACTTACGAGCTGACCCTTGAGGCTTTCGACTCTTGGGACGCAGCCGCGAAACCGCTCAAGAAGACTTTTCAGGTTGGTTCTACATCCAACAGTCTTTGGACAAATGATGAGGCTGGAAGCAAGTCTGTCTCCGGAGGCAGCGGCAACGCTTCGGAAGATTGGCTGACATATTCCAATGGCACGCTCTCTTGGACCGCCAACACCACCGGCAAGCCAAGAACGGCGAAGATCACCCTCCCTGACGCTACTGAATATTCAGTGACCCAGATCTCGGCGGATGATTTCAAGGGCGGTTGGACATTGTACTCCAAGTTGTTCGACCCGAACAAGACCCTCGGTAAAGGCAACACCCTTGGCTATGCCTCCCCGTTGACTTTAGGCGAACCTCTCAAGACCGAAAAATTGAAAGACGCGTCGGGAACGGAACACACCAACAACCTCGGTGTCAAGGGGCTTTATTTCAACGCCGTGATGGACGCCGTGGTGGAGATTGACTACGCCGGACAGTCAGTCAACTTTGGGGTGTTCCTTGACAGACGTGCCGCACTGGATGCCGGGGGCGGAAGATTCGTGTCGTTTCTTCCCGAGTTGAATCAGACAAGCGGATGGGTCGCCGGGAAATATGTATTCGCTCCGGGAGCAGGGGTTTTCTCCGCCAGCGATTACGAGTGGCTGTGGTTCAGCGTGAGCAAGGACTTTAACACTTTAAGGTACGTGTTCAAGGACAAGGGACAGAAAACCTCAAAGGGTAACCACTACATCTGCGGCATCTCCTGCGTGAAGGCGACCTCGACGAGTGCCACCACTTTGGCATCTGACTATGACGTGATCTATCAGGCCAACTTCAACAGCAGTGACACTGATGGGATGTACTTCAAAAGAAACTAAATATTAATCTCTAATCACAAATTTTATTCACAATGAAATCACACTTGTTAACACTGGCCGCAGCGGTTCTCGCGATTTTCGCGTTTTCCTCATGCAAAAAGGATCCCGGCTACGGCGATCCTGCAGTTAAGGTTAATCCGGGTGAGCTGAATTTCAAGGTGGACGGAGGTTCCGAGACAGTGAACCTCACCGCCACGGTCGAATGGACCGTTGAGAACTCGGCGTCCTGGGTTAAGGTTGAACCAATGGCGGGAGATCCTTCCAAGGAACTCCAGCCTGTGAAAGTCACCGTCTCAAAGAACGAGGATGTGGAACGCACCGCCACTGTCACATTCAAGCAGACCGACGGTGCCCTCACCGCGAAACTCACCATCAATCAGGAAGCATATATCCCTGAGGTACAGACCATCGACGTTTCGTCGATGAGCAAGTTGGCGAACATCTACAAATACCAGCGCTTCCAGCTCACCGGAGTTGTGAAGAGCCTCAAGTCCGATGGCTCGTTCAACCTCGTTGACGGCACCGGCTCCGTTCAGGTCGCAGGTCTCAGTGCCTCTGAGGTCGCTTACGGCACCCAGGGCGGCAAGCTTGACAATGTCAAGGAGCGCGGCACAGTCACGATCATCGGTTACTATGAGGGCGGCAAGTTTGTCTATGCCTACCTTGTGAAGTATGAGGAATATTCAGAGCCAAGCCCTGACACGGCCGCTACGAAGGCATTCCCTTACACCGCCGACTACAAAACCGCCGAGAACGGGGTGGTTGTCAACAATGCGATATTCCCTTATGCGTTTGACGCACTTTGGTCTTGGAGCGCCTCGACAGGTTGGAGAGCTTCCGGCTACAAGAACGCCGACTACACAACCGAGGCCACTCTCTACACAGAGAAGATTGACCTGAAGAACGCCGAGAAGCCTATCCTTGTGTTCGATCACATTGTTAGGGACTTCGTCAGTGTTGATGTGGCTAAGGAGCAGACTTCTGTCCTGATCAGAAAGGACGGTGGAGACTGGACTCCGGCATCACATTCTCATATCCTGAGGCCCTTGGCTCAGAGGTTATGACCTCCGAGGAAGTCAAGCTTGACGCTTACATCGGCTCAGTCATCCAGATCGCTTTCAAGTACGTCAGCGACGAGAGCAAGAAGGCCGGTACCTGGCAGATCCTCAAGGTTGAGGTCAAGAAGAACGAGGAACCTGAGCAGCCGGACAACTCATCCGGTACAGAGGACTATGACAAACCGGGTTGGGACTGGAACAAGTAATCCTTAATTGAATACAAGATGAAAAAGACTATAAAAATGCTTTTCGTGGCCGCTCTTGCGATAGCTTCAGCGGCTTGCGCCCGTGAAGAGGTTCTCGATGGCGGGCAGACCAGAGGAGAGCTCAGGACTTTCACCTGCTCCTTTGACGAGGAGGCCCAGACAAAGACCGACATCACCAAGCAGGGTAAGACAGTCTGGTCAGAGGGTGACAGGATTTTCGTCACCAACGGAACAGAATCAGACACCCTTACGGTTGACTCCAAGTTCGCCGGACAGAGATATTTCGAGTTCAGCACCACTCTTGAAGGTGAGATCTATGTTGTCTATCCTTGCGCCGCCGCCAAGGAAGTGAAGGAAGGCAAGTTCACCCTTGAGGTTCCAAGCGAGCAGAACGGCCAGTTCGGTAGCGCCAACATCTCCTGCGCCGTCGCAAAGGACCGCTATGTAAAGATGAGGAACGTGACCTCTGTTGTCAGATTCAACATCGATCCTGACGCTGCCGCTCCTGTCAAGGTTGTCGCCATCAACTCGAACGGCAACAATGTCGCCGGTGCTTTCAGCGTTGATATGACTTCCGGCTCTCCGGTTGTCAGCACGATCGAAGGCAACAACTACTCCGCCGGTGTGACCGTGAATGTGAATGGTGACCACGGCAATAGTCTGTACGCCACTGTCATCCCAGGCTCCTACAACGCCGGTCTGACAATGACGGCTGTCACTGTTGATCTCCATAACGCAAGCGAAAGCAAGACCACAGTCTCAGACAAAGAGTTCAAGGTCAACGCTTACTACGATCTTGGCACCATCGGAGCCGACCTCAAGCCACTTGCCGGAGACGGCACCAAGGGTGCCCCTTGGCAGATCTCCACTGCCGCCGACTTCCTTGCGTTCGCCTACTATGTGAATGAGGGCAACAATATGAAGGGTGAATATGTGAAATTGATGGACAACATCAAGACCGTCACAACTTCTGTCGGCTACTACGACGGTGCCATTAACGAGAAGAAACAGTTTGTCGGTGACTTTGACGGAAACGGCAAGACCGTGACACTCAACATCAACCAGACAGCCAAAAGGTCCTGCGGCCTCTTCGGTGCTATCGCCGAGGGAGCGAATATCCACGATGTGACCGTTGAAGGTACGGTCAATTCCACATTCGATGACGCTGCCGGTGTCTGCGGTCTCGTGAATGCTGCCGCCGGAGTAAAGATCACGAACTGCGTCAACAAGGCCAACGTCAAGTCAACAGGCAACTATATCGGTGGAATCGCCGGTTGGTCCGACTCCGGTAACGCCAACGAATTGGTGTTCGACAACTGTACCAATGAAGGCAGCATCGCCGGTAAGACAATGGTAGGAGGAGTCTGCGGAACCTTGAGAACAGGTACCGTCATCAACTCTAAGAACTCTGGTGATGTCATCGGTAATTGCAGCACTGGTGGTATTGTCGGATATGGATATATTGGTAGTGTCAAGGATTGCTCTAATTCCGGAAGCGTCACCGCAACAGAGACTAACGGAGATGTCTACTATATTTGGATGTCAGGTGGAAAAATATACAATCAGTTCAGATCTAATTGGACTAATGGAACTGGTGGTATATGCGGTTATGCCCAGAATATGCCAATCTCGGATTGCAAGAACTCAGGTACAATGAAGGCCCAGAATAAGGTAGGAGGTATCTCTGGATCGAATTATTGGTCAAGTATTGATCGTTGCGAGAATGTCGGACGGATCGTCGCTACCCATTGGGGAGTTGCCGGTGGCATTCTTGGTTGGGGTGTCACAAGCGCCAATATTCGTGATTGCGTGAACAACGGTGAGGTTGTCGGAGAAAAACTGGAGGGCACCCAAGGACGCTGGGTCGGAGGTATCGCAGGATACATTCAGGTTCAGATTGGTAAGGGCTCATACAGTATCGAACGTTGTACCAATAATGGAACGGTTACAGGTGATGGTCAAGGAGTTGGAGGTATAGTCGGTTATACGCATAGCTATAACAATGCCCCTAACAGGATAGAGCTTCGTAACTGTACGAACACCGGTAAGGTAACCAATAAACAAGGCGATACCGGTGGAATTGTTGGTTGGCAGTATGATTTCGGTTCGTGGACCGGCATCCCTGTTGACAACTGTAAGAATACAGGTGACATCACCGCCGCTTATGGTGTAGGTGGTATCATTGGTTATTTCAATGGTAGGGTTACAGGCAGCCGCACGAACCTTAGGAATTGCGAGAATCACGGTAATATCCTTTCGACGAAAACAGGTAAAGATGACGGTGCTTATGCCGGAGGTATTGTCGGCAGAACGAATGGATTGACCACATGTGGCGCATTTATTTGGAACTGCCTGAACACAGGTAAGATTCAATATTCAGACGCTTCTTTCAAGAATGCCTATGTTGGTGGTATCGCCGGATCAATCTATGGTGAGATATGGAACTGCTACAACGGCGGAGAAGTTGGTCTTGCCGGAGCGGAGACACCTGCGGAAGCACTTGCTACTGTCGGTGCCATTGCTGGCAATCTTGGAAACAACAAGGTACATTATTCCTACTATCTTGCAGGCTCTTCCGCAAACGCAATGGGTACATCATCTGCGATAAAGGCTCCGGAGACTGTTCTTTCCGCCGCTAAGGACGGAACTCTTTCCGGCTCAACCCAGATTGGCGGCAAGTACTACAACAATGTTGTCGAGGCGTTGAACGCCGGTAAGGCCGGACAGGCATTCTATTATGACTGGACCACGGGTCCTAAATTCTCTCTCACCGGCAACGTAGGCATCGGCGACGGTCTTGACCTTGGTAACGGTGGTAAACTTTAATCTTGGAGGATAATACTATGTACAAGAAAATATTGACAATATTCGCTCTCGCCGCTTCGCTTCTCGCCTGCAACAAGGCAGAGAATGAGGTTGTGGCTCCGGAGAACGGTGCGAAGACATTGACGATCACCGCCACTATCGGGGATCCTGACACCCGCCTTTCATATTCAGAGGCGACGGACGGCAGCTACAAGGCAAGATTCAATGAAAATGATGTGGTTTGGGCATACTTCGCTAAGGCTGACAATTCGGTAGCCGGTCCGGTGACGAAACTTGCCATCGATCCGAAATCTATCTCTTTTGACGGTAAGACGGCTTGCTTCCGCCAGCCCGCTGTGTCCATCCCTGAAGGCTCCACAAAGATCATCGCTTATCTTGCGAACACCGCCAACACCACGAACTTCGATGGTGGTGACGACATTGTGTCCGACATCAGCTCACAGGCCAACCTCACCGCAGCCCTGAACAATCAGGTCATCTACGGAGCCGTTGACTTCAAGGATCTGACCTCCACTGACCCTGACGCCCTTGCGGCCAGCATTCCTTTCTCCTACAAGACAAGTCTGCTGAAGTTCAGCCTCGCTCTTCCGGAAGGGACCGAGGTTGACCCGAAGGCCGCTGTCTCTGTAACACTGGCCAACGGCAAGATCCACAATAAACTCCACATCTCCGGTGGCGTTCTCGGCGCCAAGAGTGGGGAGGGTGATCTGAAGCTCGGCGCTACCGTCGCAAACGGCATGGTTTCCGCCGCCGCGGCAGTCTGGGCAGCTGATGACCTGAACTCCAAGATATTCGTGAATATCGGTGAGGACACGTTCATCGCTGACTTCAAACCGGCTGCTTCCATAGTTGCCGGTAAGGTTTACACTGTTGAGAGAACGCTTGCCGTTTCAGCTAAACCTGTGACAATGTGGGCAAATGATGACGCCGCTTCGGTTGACTTCAAGTATAGTGGAGGAGAAGATCTCACAAACGACTGGCTTTCCTGCAAAACTGGCAAGATTTCTTGGACAGCCAACACTACCGGAGCTCCTCGTACAGCCAAACTCACTTTCAAGAATGGCTCTTCATTTGAGATCACACAGGTTAATCCAACCGATTTGAAAGGCGAGTGGACGCTGTATTCAAAGCGCTTCAACCCAGGAGGAACCATTCCTGGCAGCAAGGATAGCAAGGCAGCCGAGAACGTTTCCAACACGACCAAGGTTACATTTGGACAGCCAATAGGAGGAGAAACTCTTAAGGATGACGCAGGTGCCGAGCACACTAACATTTATGGCATAAAAGGATTGTTCCTTGATGCTGTTTTGGATGCCGCTGCAGAGATTGATTACACCGCTATGACACTTAAGTTCGGTGTGTTCTTCGATAGGAGAAAAGCACAAGATGCCGGTAACGGAGTGTATATGGCTTACTTGCCGGAATGTGCCAAGAGTAATACCTGGGCCAATTACCTGTTTGCTCCAGGTGTCGGCGCTTTCTCCGCGAATGATTATGATTGGCTCTGGTTTACATCCACTGACCTGAAAACCTTAAAGTATGTCTTTGCGGGTGCCGGTCAGCAGACAGGGAACAAGAGCTATTACATCTGTGGCATCTCTTGCGTCAAAGCCAAGTCAGCAGACGCTTCAACCTTGAATGTAGGTACAACTTCGGGTTATGACGCGATCTATCAGGCTAACTATAGCGGAAGCGACACCGAAGGGATGTACTTCACCCGATAGCTAGCTGATCGAATCAAAAATATTCTCTTAATCACAATAAAGAGATTAGAACATAATCCAGGCGGCCTATTGCTGGTCGCCCGGATTTTTGCTTTCCCACCCGACATAAGGCACCGTTCTCTTTCGTGTAAGCATTCGGTAAGCATTCGATAAAGTACGACTGTCAGTTTGATTAAGTGGTATATAACTTTGCACCATTAATACAAACTGACATGCTTACGCGCGAACAAATCGAAGAGATCCAGGGCGAGGCCCGGGAGAAAGGGATAGCAATCA
>OHCI01000515.1_pt1 | contig 14613 bp, 9 predicted proteins | sample 1566751 | NCBI WGS metagenome assembly OHCI01 (sample SAMEA3879609, study PRJEB24766) | human gut metagenome | biome: human-associated habitat; feature: feces | place: USA | collected 1985/1987
CCCGGCTGTGGGAGGAGGGACTGGGTTCCGATTTCTGTCATACGGATAACTTTGCCTGGGTTTTCTTCTGTAATCGTTCCGATGATTGCTGCATTTTGAGAGTATGGACACTGGTGAAGTGTCTCTACGATCTTTTCTGCCTGTTCTGCTGGAGCAATGATCACCATTGTTCCTTCACAGGCAAGATAAAGTGGTTCAAGTCCAAGCATTCCACAGACTCCCTGCACCTCGGTAGCTACCGGGATTTTTGCTGCATCAATCTGTACTCCAACCTGGCTCTGTCCTGCAATCTCGTATAATACAGTTCCGACACCGCCTCTTGTCGCATCGCGGATCACATGAAGTTCATGTGTCGTGCCCATAACAGCCTCCACCGTCTTCCAAAGTGGGGCGCAATCGCTCTTCACATCTGCCTCGATTCCGAAATCTTCTCTCGCAAGAAGGATCGTACATCCATGTCGGCCGATATCTCCGGTTACGATAACTGCATCTCCTGGCTTCGCAAGTTCTCCGCCAACCTGTACGCCATCTTCAATTTGTCCCATTCCGGTTGTTGTGATAAAGACTCCGTCTACCTGTCCTTTTCCGGCGACCTTGGTGTCTCCTGATACGATGCGAACACCTGCTTCTTTCGCTGTTTTAGCCATTGCCTCCGCAATCTGCTCCAGTTTCTCCATTGGGAATCCTTCTTCAATCACAAATGCACAAGTCAGATATAATGGTTTTGCCCCCATACAGGCCAGGTCATTTACTGTTCCGCAGATAGACAGTTTTCCAATATTTCCTCCCGGGAAAAATGCCGGAGATACGATAAATCCATCTGTTGACACTGCCATTTTCCCAACCGGCGGATTCAATACGGCTGCATCATCTGCTGTCAGATCCGGATTTGCAAAATGTGCTGCAAATACTTTGTCGATCAGTTCTGAAGTCTGTTTTCCGCCTGCTCCGTGTGCCATTGTAACTGTCTGGCTTTCTATTTTTTCGCTCATATTATTTCCTCTTTTTCTGTCACTGTTCACAGTAACCATTTCTATTTTCTTCTATACTCCGTACATGAAATAAGCGGAACACGCACCTTCATTTGAAACCATGCATGCTCCTACCGGATGCTGCGGTGTACAGACTTTTCCAAATACTTTGCAATCTGATGGCTTACATTTTCCCTGTAAAACATCTCCGCAACGACAAGCCGGATTTGCTCTTCCTTCCATTTCCGGAATCTGATATTTCACTCTTGCATCAAATATTTCCCACTCTTTACGAAGCTTCATTCCGGAATCTGGAATCACTCCAAGACCACGCCATTCACTGTCGCAGGATTCCATCAGTTCATCTACAAGACGCTGTGCCTCTTTGCTTCCTTCTGCTGTTACTACTCTTGGATAGCAGTTTACAAAAAATGGTTTTCCTTCCTGGTAGCGTTTCAATGAAACAGCCAATGCTGTCAGCAGTTCTTTCGCAGTAAATCCTGCTACAACTCCACTGACTCCCTCCTTTGTCAGAGATTCACACAATGCCGTTCCGGTAATTGCATTTACATGTCCCGGATAAAGAAACACATCTGCACTTCTTTTTAATGCTTCATAAGCTCCCGGCATCGTCTTATTTGCCGTCAGGATAGAATAATTCTCTAGTTGTTCTTCTTTCGCTTTCTTTACTGATAAGCAAGAAGAAGGTGTTGTTGTCTCAAAACCAACGGACAGGAACACGACTTGTTCCTCTGGATGTAACCTCGCATATTTTTCTGCATCTGCCGGTGAATAAACAATCTGGATCTTTGCGCCCTTTTCTCTCGCTCCCGCAAGACTCATCTTTGTTCCCGGTACACGGACAAGATCGCCAAAAGTACAGACTGTCACACCTGCTTGAAGTGCAAGCCACACTGCCTCATCAATAAACCCAACCGGTGTCACACAGACCGGACATCCAGGTCCTGAGATCAGTTCCACCTGCTTTGGAAGTAATTTGCGGATTCCAAGGCGAAAGATCTCATGTGTATGTGTTCCGCACACTTCCATAATGCGAACCGGTGGTCCATCATACTGCTCGATGATTTCCCTCGCTGTTTTTCTTTGTTTCTCATTTCTTTCAGATGTTCGATTTTTTGTTATATCCTGCATCATCATTTATTCTTTTCACCCCACTGTTCACTGCTCTATAGCAGTTCTTCCATAAGCTGATCGGTCTCTTCGTCATCTTCTTCTGTGATCTTTGCAATTGCGACTCCGGCGTGCACCATCACGTAATCGCCCGGCTCCAGATCTTCTAATAACTCTGAAGACACTTCCCTTTTCGCACCACCTGCGTCTACCACTGCAGTTCCGTCACTGATGCGAACCACTTTAGCTGATAATCCTACACACATTTTTCTTATTCCTTTCTTTTTTAACTCTATAAAATCGGAGCTTCCTCTACACCCTCATGATTCATTCCATAAAATGCCTGACCAAGCGCAATTCCTCCGTCATTCGGCGGAATCAGCTGATGTGTCAGCACATGAAAACCATTTGCAATTAATCCGTCTTCCGTCAGACGAAGCAGTAATCCATTCTGAAATACACCGCCACTAAGCGCTGCTGTCTGACATCCGGTTTTCTCTTTAGCATGGATACATGCTGTGACAATCTGCTCTGCAAGTCCTTTATGAAATTCATAAGCTGCCTTTTCTATTAAGTCCTGATCAAATGTATCTTCTGCCACTGCATTTTCGCCAATATTGCTAACCACTTCGACTGCTGCCCTCACCAGTCGACTTGTCAGAAGAAGTTCTCTTCCGTCGTCTGCTGATTCAGTTAAACACTTCTGCCCGTCTAAGACATTTATTTTCTTCTCACCAGATCTTTTTTCATAAGCTTCTGCTGCGAATTCCAATGCCATGGAGGCTTCTCCTTCAAAAGAAGATTTCTTTCGAATTCCAAGTATCGCACTGATTCCATCAAATAATCTTCCTGCACTGGTTGACTCTACCGCATTGATCTTTCTCTCAAGCATCGCAAGCTGAACTTTCGCTTCTTTTTCCTCGCAAAGACCAAGTTTCTGAATGATCTGCATCGCCTCATCTTTTGATTCAGATATTTGCCAGATTAAAGAAACTGCGATACGCCATCCTTCTTTTGCTGATAGGTCGCCTCCAGCCTGTAAAAATGGTTCAACACTTCCGATTCTCCGGAATCCGTCAAGATCTGCCAGAAGTATTTCTCCGCCCCATATGGTTCCGTCCGTTCCATAGCCGGTTCCGTCAAAAGATACTCCGATCACCTGTTCCATCCAGTCATTCTCTGCCATACAAGATAAGATGTGTGCATAATGATGCTGCGCTTTCAAAACAGGAAGTCCCAGTTCTTCCGCAACCACCGTCGAATTATATTTGGGATGCATATCACAGACGACAACGCTTGGTTCCACTTCTAACAATGTTTCCATCCGCTGTATTGTCTCTTTCAATGCATTTACCGTTCTTAAATCTTCTAAGTCCCCCACATAAGCCGAAGGATAAAATCTACTATCCACACCGATACAGAATGTATTTTTCAATTCTCCGCCGACAGCTAATACCTGTCCTTTCCATTTTCCTGACGTCTGGATCGGAAGTGGCGCATATCCCCTTGATCTGCGAATCATATATGGTCTGTTTTTATAGAAATCCATCACGGAATCATCTGCTCTCACACGAATTTTTCGATTGTGAGACAAGATGCAGTCACAAAATTCCGAAAGCTCTTCGAGTGCTTCCTCATCCGATCTGCAGATTGGCGCACCGGATACATTTCCACTGGTCATTACGAGAAAGTCCGGCATCTTGATTCCATCCGGATATTGAAATAGAAGTAACTGCACCGGCGCATATGGAAGCATCACTCCTACTTTTGGATTGCCCGGTGCGACAGATGAACACAGCTGCTTCGTTTCTATCTCTTTCCTCACCAAAAGAAGAATCGGCTTCTGATGTCCAGTGAGAATTTCTTCCTGCTCCTTACTCAACTCACAGACACTTTGCACTACATCAGGATTTCTTGCCATCACTGCAAACGGTTTCGCCGGGCGGCGTTTTCTCTTTCTTAACAGTTCCACTGCTGCCTCATTTGATGCATCGCAGCAAAGATGAAATCCTCCGATTCCCTTCACTGCTACAATTCCACCCTCGGAAATCACTCTTCTTGCTTCCGTAATTGCATCAGAACCTTTCCTGTCTATCGTTCTATCAGAAGTTTTGATCAAATAAACTTCCGGTCCGCACATATTACAACAAACCGGCTGCGCATCGTATCTTCTGCTTTCCGGATTGTAATATTCTGCCTCACATTCCGGACACATCGGAAATTCTTTCATACTCGTACGCTCTCTGTCATATGGAAGAGCATCCAGAATCGTAAGCCGCGGACCACAACACGTACAATCTGCGATCCTTGGGATCATACAATTCTTCCTTACATTCCTCACAGATTGCAATATCCGGAGAAATAAAGATCTCTCCTTTTGTCTTCTCGCTTTCTATGATAGAAAAGTCCGGATATTTTTCCTTTGTATCCAGTATTTCTTCTGAAACCTTAAGAATCGCTGCACGTTTTGGCGGACAGGTACGAACTTTCTCAATAAACAGATTCACTGCCGTCTCGCTTCCCTGTGCGAAGATTTCAACATAAGGTCCACAATTACTGACACTTCCTCTGATCTTACAGGAATCTGCATGTCGGCTGACGGTCGGACGGAATCCTACGCCCTGTACAATTCCATAGACACGGATTTTCTTCGTTATCTCCTTCTCCATAGACTTTTTCCTCCCGTTATGACTCCTGCAGTTTTCCTGAGACTGCAAAATGCCGTACATTAACAAATGTTCCTTTGAATCCCGGTACCAGGCCTCTCATATTTTCATCTGCAAAGACAACGTCATAGTTCCCATTTTGAACAAGCTTACAATAATCCTTCTCTTCTTTCAGTGAAAGATCTCCTTCTTCTGAAAGCTCTGATTTCATCATAAACCAGCTTGCCACCGTAACTTCTTTATTCTGTTCATCACTTCTTGTACGAATTTCCTGTCTGATGGCATTTGCGATCACCTGCTGATGAATGATCAGTATCTTTTTCCTTTCATAACCAAGTTCAGGTATCAATTCATCTACAAATGGATATCCCACTTCATACGGTGTGCCAAATTCTTTTTCCAGATATTTTGCTGTCTCGAGTGCCGCCGGTGCTACAACCAGATTCTTATCTGCAGAGCCTGCTATCTTTACTTTATCAATACCTGCTCTCATTCCATAGCAAATATAATGCATATTCTCATTTTCTGATTTCCGGAATTTCTCTTCTATATTCAGGTCACTGACATCATGTGGCGTCAGACCGAGAACTCCGATTTTCATCTTTTTAGAAGAATCGTCTTCTTCTGAAGCTTCCTTCTGTGATGCTACATCTTTTCCTGCAAATGTCTTGAATAAAGTCAGCCATGCCTTCTCTTCTCCCACATCATACAGTTCCATTCCGTTCGTATCTACAGTCAGAATCGGAAGATTTGTCTTCTTCTCGCACATTCTCTGTAATGCTCTATAATCCGTTGCGATCACAGCCGGAACCGGAGTGCCGATCACCGCTGCAAAATTTGCATCAATCTTCTCTGTTGCATCCGTAAGTTTCGCAACAAGCCTGTCATCTCTTCCAAGGATTGCATCCATGTCACGCAAGCCCGCACTGAAAATCGCACTACGCTCCCCGAACCAGCGCGGTTCATCGAATCCGCATACATTTCCAGTACAGCCTCCCGCATCACAGATGACAAGAATTCCTCCCAGTTCATAGAAAACGGACGCTGCACCTGACTGATCCGGTGCAAATGGAGTCAGTCCTTTCCAAAGGCCACGTACATAAACGTCTTCTTTTTGGTCCACTTCCTCTTTGAACAGTGATTCTTGACTCTGTTCTGCAATTGCTTCTTGTGATTTAGAACCGATCACTTCCACCTGTTTCTGCAAAACATTACCTTCTGCCAGTTCTGTCACAGCCAGTTCAAGCGCCTCAAACAGTCTTCTCACGCCTGCATATCCGAAAGGCTGTCTCTCCTCATTCCAATGGATTCCTTTTGTGTTCGGATGATAATAACAGGCATCCTTTCCGATTGTCAGTGTCACGCCACTTTCCGTTGGATCATAATAGAGCATCGTCGGTTCCATATTGGAAAAAATCTTTGTCTGCGGACTTAACTTTTTCAACTGTCTGATATAAATAAAGTTCTCCCCAGTAATCGTTCCGTAGATTTCTGCTACTTTAAATCCATATTTCACCAATGCTAATGATAATTCAAACGGATCCGCATTTGCACATTCCCCAACAGCAAATACCGGGTCCGGACAGACTTTACGAAAACTTTCAATTGCTTCCTGTGCCTGTTTTTTCTGTTCCTCTGCATGAAATTCTATTCCAAGTGCTGCGCCAAATGCCTGATACTGGCTTCCAATTTTATCAATCTGATAAAGTCTGCGCAGTTCGATAAATGGAATCTTTAATCTGTCATGAAAATCTTCTGCTGCAAATCGTGCCTCCGGGTGAAGAACAAGATTAAAATTCGCCTCAGACATTTTCTTATATTCTTCAAAATCTTCACATCTCGAAATCTCATGAATCGTTTTCACACCTGCCTCTTGAAGCAGTGTATATAATTCACAGTCATCTACGAGCGGTGAAAAGTATCCGAGCAGATTTACTACATTTCCTTTTTTATGTCCTGGTTCAAGAAGTGAATACAGAGACTGTCTCACATGAACCATTGGTGGCTTTCGTCCCTCTCGTGTCAATGCATACATATAACATGGACGCACCGGAAGTCCGGCTTTTTCTTCCGCTTTTCTACAGACACGTTCCATATCTGTTCCAAGAAGGGCATCCACACAGGTAATACAGATCATCACAACGGATGGTTTCTTCTCAAGACTTTCACAGATTGATGCAACTGCTTTCGGGATTTTCTTTAGATGACGCCCTGTTACAATATCAGTCTCATCCATGCAAAGGTAAAAGAAACGGTTATTATATTCTTTCATTGAACTGATCATAGACGTATTTCTTCCACAGCACCCCGGTGCCACGATCAGCATGATCGATCCCGGCACTGCAAGTCCTGCTCTTTTCACTCCGAACCCTTCTGCTCCTGGGGAGTTAAAGGCAAGCGTAGCCGGCGAACTATAGATTAAATGTTCCCCTGACTGAAACTGTTTCGGAAGATTATCCTTTCCTCTTTGTTCCAGTTCTTCCGCTGTACAAAAATATGCTTTCTTCATATATTTTCCCTCGACTTATATTTTATCTCACACGTTCTGTTTCATCCTCTAACAGCTTTTCTGCCAGTTCAAAGAATCTCTTACTGATCTCAGAATCTGCGTCACCTTCAATCACAGTCTTTCCCTGATCTTCCCAGCGTATAATCTCGTCACTCCTTGGAATCTCACCGACAATCGGGATCTGTTTTTCTTCTGCAAATGCCTGTACCTTCTCCGTTTCATTTTCCACATTTCTATGATTCAGGATCAATCCAAAGATTCTTGCATAACTGCGATCTTCAAAATTACGCACTGCGCTGGAAATATTGTTAGCCGCATACAATGCCATCTTTTCTCCGGATGTAACAATCACAACCTTCTCTGCATATCCTTCCCGGATCGGTGCTGCGAATCCGCCACAGACAACATCCCCAAGCACGTCATACAGAACAACATTCGGTTTGTATGTCTCAAACAACCGCAAGTCTTCTAATAACTGAAATGTCGCTATGATCCCGCGTCCTGCACATCCTAGTCCCGGTGTCGGTCCGCCTGTCTCGATACAGAGCACACCACCGAAGCCTTCCTTTGCGATCTGTTCTAATTCTTCCGGCTCCTCATCCTCTTCTCTCATATAATTCATTACCGGACGCAATGGCTCGCCGCCTAACAGATTGATCGTTGAATCTGCTTTCGGATCACATCCGATCTGGATTACGCGCTTCCCCATAGCGGCAAATGCTGCTGCCAGATTCGATGTAATCGTGGACTTTCCAATCCCACCTTTTCCGTAAATTGCTACCTTTAACATATTGCTGATCCTCCCATTTTATTTCCCTGGTAAAGAGAAAGACCCTTCTTCCCCAACGGAAAAAGAGTCTGTTAAAATCACAAAATATTTTTTTGTCTAAACGCTTCTTTACAACTATTCCCGCTCGGTATCTCTTACTTCCTTGCCGTCAGAGTCTATATTCTATTCAAAATCCATGTCTTTATTGCTATGAGATATCTCTCTGCTGCATTCAGATTGAAACGTATTCTTTCCGTTTGGAACAGTTGTAAATCTCTTGCAAAACCATTAGTTAAATTATAACTTATCACTAATAGAATGGCAATGAATTTCTGGTTATTTCAGCGTTTTTTATTTCACAATATTGTTATTAATTTATCCAACAAATTTACTCCAATATCCCTGCACAAAGATAAATAATACGATCAATGGCAGAATATAGGATACATAGAATCTTGCCCAACCCGGGAACTTGATTCCACTTCCTGCATTTGCTTCTTTCTGGAACTTATCCCAGCCCCAACCATAGCGGCTTGTACAGAACAGAAGATAGATCAGGCTTCCGATCGGAAGCAGGTTATTACTTACAATAAAGTCCTCAAGGTCCTGAATATTGCTTCCTGCTCCCAGAGGCATGAAGCCGCTCCATATGTTGAATCCAAAAATACATGGAAGGGAAAGTACAATGATCGCGATCAGATTTCCCACAACCGCCTTTGTTCTTGAACAATTCGTTAAATCCATCACAAATGCGATCAGATTTTCAAACACGGCAATGATCGTAGAGCATGCTGCGAAAAACATGCAGAGGAAGAAAATTGTTCCCCAGATTCTCCCTGCACTCATTGCATTGAAAATGTTCGGAAGTGTGATAAAGATCAGACTCGGACCGCTGTCCGGCTGGACATTAAATGCAAAGCAGGCCGGAAAAATAATAAATCCAGCGATCAATGCAACTAATGTATCCAGAACTGTTACGCAGACTGCTTCTCCTGTCAGAGTTCTTTCTTTTCCGATATAACTTCCAAAGATCGCGATCGCACCGATTCCAAGACTTAATGTAAAGAATGCCTGTCCCATCGCTGCGAAAATAACTTCTTTCAATCCTGATTCTGCTGCTTTCTTAAAATCAGGAAGAAGATAGAACTCCAGTCCTTTCTCTGCTCCCGGCAATGTCACGGAACGCACTGCGAGAATGATCATCAACACGAAAAGGAGGATCATCATTTTCTTTGTGATCTGCTCCACACCTTTCTGAAGTCCCATACAGACGATTCCAAAGCACAGCACAACAACAAGGATCATACAGATTGTCATTGTAACAGGCTGTCCAAGAAGTGATGTAAATACTCCGGTCACACCATCCGCATCAAGTCCTTTAAACTCTCCGATTGCCATCTTTCCTGTATATAGAAGAAGCCATCCGCCGATTGTTGTGTAGAACATCATTAAAAGATAGTTTCCACCGATTCCAAACCATTTATACCAGTGCCACTTTGTTCCCAGTGGTTCCAGACGGTCAAAGGATAGTGCAATACTTGCCTGACTTCCACGACCCACTGCGAATTCCATTACCATGATTGGCAATCCCAACAGAACAAGAAACAGCAGATAGATCAGAACAAATGCTGCTCCTCCATACTTTCCTGTAATATACGGAAAACGCCAAACATTTCCCAAGCCAATGGCACATCCCGCTGAGATCAGGATAAATCCCAGACGTGAGCCAAATTTCTCTCGTTTCATTTCTTAGTTGTCCTCTCTTCCTTCTTTAGTGTCATAAAATGCTGTAACTGAACTTACAACCATTCGATAAGCCATCTCTGCTGCATATTCCGGTGTTTCCTTTTCGCCTGTTTCCAACCATGTTTTCACAAAACCGAGACAACCGTTCAGGCAATAAGAATAAAAATATTTCATTTCACCTGTTTTCTCCGGTACAAGAGCTGCAAGTGACTCCCGGCTCTTTTCCTCTAAAAGCTGCTCTAACTTATGTACAAAACCAATATCCCCATGTGGTCCTACAAGCGCACTTGCAATCTGACGATTTTCATCAAGCACATGAAATAAATCCTGAATAAAATAGTAAACGGTATCTTTTCCCGGATCAATTGGATGTTCACGGATTGCACGTTGCATCTCTTCCATCATTTCATTTTCAACTTCTGCAAGCAGCCCCGGTATATCAGAATAATGCAGATAAAAGGTAGAACGATTGATATCCACCGCATCTACCAATTCTTTTACCGTAATCTCTCTGATACTCTTCTCCCTCATCAATTGAGCAAGACCTCTTTTAAGTTGACTTTTTGTCTTTCTGACTCTGCGATCTGTCTTCTTCTGCATCTTCTCTTCCCCCCTTTATAACTTACAGTACTACTGACCAATAACTCTCTACTCTGTTTCTATGACTTAAATAAATGATTTTGTTACTGTTCACTCCCGTGTGAACAGTAACATGATTTTCTTCACCTGCTAGACATTTTTCAATCTTTCGTCTATTATTAGACATATCCAGTGTTGATTAATGGTTGTAAATTAGTTTCTACATTAATATAATACTTTTTGACATGAAAATCAACATTGTATCTATTACTAGAAATATTTTTAAGAAAAGGAGTTTTATCCATGAGAAACGCATTTCGGATTTTTCGCCGCGATATGAAACGCCTGCTCCGTAATCCGGCAGCAATACTTGTTTTGATCGGAGTATCTATTCTCCCCTCACTCTACGCATGGTTTAATATTGCAGCAAATATCGATCCTTATGCCAATACTTCCGGCATCAAGGTAGCAGTAGCAAATCTGGACACCGATGCCACACATGATGATCTGACGATCAATGCCGGCAGCCAGATTATTGACCAACTAAAGAAAAACGACCAGTTAGGATGGACATTTGTTTCCAAAGATGCTGCTATTGAAGGAGTCAAATCCGGTAAATATTATGCAGCAATCATTATTCCGCAAGATTTTAGCGAATTCCTGCTAAGTGTCCTGTCCGGAAAGATTGAAACTCCGGAACTTGAATACTATATCAATGAAAAACTCAATGCAATTGCGCCAAAGATCACCAGTTCAGGTGCAAGCACGATTCAGACACAGGTTAATAACACATTTTCCTCTGTTGCATCTGAGACAATTGCCGAGATTTTAAAGGATTCTGTATTCAACATTTCCGACTCTGTTAATTCAACAAATGCAGAGATTAATGATCTGCTTACAAAAGCAAATAATAATATCAAAGAATACGAACAGCTTCTAGAAAAATTCAGTAAAGACTCATCCAATACCTCAAAGCTGATAGAGAATGCAAAAGATGCATCTACATCTTTAGGAGATGTAGCAACATCCGGAGCAAATGCATTGTCCAGTGCTGACTCTGTCATGAATACGACACGTTCTTCTGCCGGAGATTTTTCTTCCGCACTTTCTAAGTCCCTCTCTGACGGAGAACTTTTACTTGGTCAGGCAAGCAGCTCAGCATCCACAGGACTGACAGAACTTGCTACCGCAGCCGGAAAGATCAACACTTCTGTCAGTGATGCGCTTGGTTATGCAAACTCAGTCAATGAACTGAATGCAGATATTCTTAAAAAAATGCAGGAACTTGCCAATAAGTTTCCGGGAACGATCGGAGATCAGATCAATGCACAGATTTCTGCCCTGCAAACTCAGAACCAGTCAAATCAGGAATTGATCAATAGTCTTCAGACTGGAAATAATGGAATCAAAGATGCGATTGATACAACAACTGCAACACAGGAACAGCTTACTTCTCTGACAAAAGAAAGTATCAATAACCTGCACACTTTCCGTTCTACATTTGACCAGAATATTCTTCCACTGCTCGGTCAGACACTGGATACATTTTCCACACTGACCGGTCAGGTAGAAGGAATGCTAAACGGAGTACCGGCTACTTCTAAGCAGATCAATGATATGCTCGACCAGTTAGAAAATGGATTGGCGAATACAACAGCTCTTCTTGACAGTACGAAGGAATCTTTAAGTGCCGTAAGCGACAAACTAAGTACAATTCAGACGGATCTGAATGCACTGACAGGCTCTGCTACATACCAAAAACTGCTCTCTCTTGAAGGCATTGATGCAGAATCTATCTCATCATTTATGTCCTCTCCTGTGGAGATTAAAACGGAGACTTATTATGCCGTAGATAATTACGGTTCTTCTATGACACCGTTCTACTCTAATCTTGCAATCTGGGTCGGCGGTATCGTACTGATCGCAATCTTTAAGCTGGAAGTGGACAAAGACGAATCCATGCGCGGTTACGGACAGACAACATTATACTTTGGACGCTGGCTCTTATACATGGCAGTTGGTCTTGTTCAGGGATTTATCGTCTGCCTCGGTGATACACTCCTTCCGGGAGTCCAATGCAATCATCCGGCACAATTCATCCTGACAGGAATGGTTTGCTCTTTCGTCTATGTAAATATTATTTATGCACTGTCACTTACATTTAAGCATATTGGTAAAGCGCTCTGTGTTGTTCTCGTAATCCTGCAGATTCCTGGTTCTTCCGGAACCTACCCGATTGAGATGACACCAGCCTTTTTCCAGAAACTGCATCCACTCCTTCCATTTACATATGGTGTGAATGCTATGCGTGAAGCAATTGCCGGTTTCTACGGTTCTAACTTCCGCAACGATCTTCTGATCCTGCTCCTGTGCTACGTGCCGGTCTCTCTGCTTATTGGACTTGGACTGCGCCCGGCTCTTTCCGGACTGAACCATCTGTTCGACAAGAAACTGGCAGAGACAGAATTTATGATGTGCGAACCTCACGAAGCAGAACTTAGCAGAAGTACACAGCTCTCCATGCTCTTACAGGCATCTCTTTCCATCGAAGACCTTCGCCTTGTAACAGCTGAACGGGCACAGAAATTTGAAAACAATTACCGTAAGATGATTCGTATCGGCTTCCTTGCCATTGCGATCATCCCTCTGATCTTCCTGATCCTGATGTTCAGTCTCGAATCAAAGATTGTATTCCTGACTTTATGGATCATTTCCATCATTGCGATCTCAGTATGGTTGATCGTTGTAGAATACATTCATACAAAATTAGAAGAACAGAAAGAACTTGCCGGCATGTCTTATGAAGAAATGCTTGAAAACTTCCGTGGAAAGGAGGCGGAATAATTTGAAAAATATTTTTTTAATCCTGAAAAATGATCTGATGAAGATCCAGAAAAATGTCATCGCAATGGTCGTTATTATGGGAATCACTGTAATTCCGACTCTTTATGCATGGTTTAACATTTCCGCAAGCTGGGATCCTTATGGAAATACAGGTGCGCTGAAACTTGCAGTTGCAAGTGATGACAAAGGGTATGAAAGTGATCTTATTGCCGTAAAGATTAACATGGGAGATCAGATTCTCTCTTCTCTGCATAAAAATTCTCAGTTCAACTGGGTTTTTACTGATTCAAAAGATGCTCAAAAAGGTGTAAAATCCGGAGAATATTATGCAGCGATCGTAATTCCTGAAGACTTTAGCCAGAAAATGATGAGTGTCTTCTCTTCTGAAGCTGAACATCCGGATCTGACTTATTATGAAAATGAAAAAGAAAATGCGATTGCTCCGATCATTACCGGAAAAGGCGCAACGGCTGTCCAGAAACAGATTAATCAGACATTCATTGAGACAATTGCCCAGACCGCACTTGATGCATTTCAGACGGTAGATTCAATCGCAAAGAAGACAGGTGATGATTCTCTGATCAACAATATGAGTAGTAATTTGAATCAGATGGGATCTGATCTTGGAACTGTTGCTGCAACTGTTCAGTCCTTCTCTGACATGACAAACTCTGCAGTTACAATGCTGAACACAACAACAGAATTTCTTCAGGAAACCGGTTCCGGCACAAAAACCAGCCTCAATTCCTTAAAGAATTCTGATTCCGGAATTGATTCATTAACTGCTGCCCTGTCCGGAACTACAAGCACGATTTCTGACGCATTAGCACAGAATGCAAGCTTCTACACCGCTGTCTCTGATACTATTGACAAGGCTTTAAGTTCCTACAACTCAGATGCACAGGCGGCAGCAAATGCATTGTCTTCCGTAAGTAGCCGCGTACAGAATGTCATTGACGGGTATAATCAGCTTTCTGCTGCATTATCTGCTATTGCAGACGCCTCCTCAGATTATCCTGAGATTCAGAATGCGGTCAATGGAATCAATCAGCAGATTCAGCTGGCAATTGAACGACAGACTGCACTCCGTGATAAAATTAACGGTGCTGCAACTTCAATTACTACAGCAACTGCAAATGCCACTACATTAAAGAGTGAACTTGATAGTCTGATCAGCGAAGCAACCTCTTCTGTCAAAGCAGTCGAGACAACTTACGAACAAAATGTAAAAGGAAATCTTGATAATCTTTCCAATTCATTGAGTTCTACAACAGGTTCTGTCTCCTCTATGCTTGGAAGTCTTGACAGTAGCATTGAAAATATTGCTAACGTTACCGGTTCTGCTTCCAGTGGACTTACAGGACTTCAGACAGCACTTACTAATTCTGCTGCTCTGTT
>OHCI01000518.1_pt1 | contig 14505 bp, 10 predicted proteins | sample 1566751 | NCBI WGS metagenome assembly OHCI01 (sample SAMEA3879609, study PRJEB24766) | human gut metagenome | biome: human-associated habitat; feature: feces | place: USA | collected 1985/1987
CCCTCTATGTCGTGACCGGTTGCGTGATCGACTATCCGGAAGGCCAGACGGTAAAGTACGCCCTTGACAACTACGGCAAGAAGGTTACCGTTCCGACCGCGTACTACAAGGTCGTCCTCCGCTACATGAAGAATTCCACGGTTGGCTATTCGGGCTATTCCGCCTGTGCCGTGTGGCTGGACCACAAAGTCTACAGCACGAAGAACATAGACTCGAAGTACTCGATGTCCGTCAAGGATCTTGAGAAGAAGGTCGGCATGGATTTCTTTGTGAACCTGCCTGCCGTTGTCGGCGAGGAAATGGCCGCCAAGATTGAATCCGAGGACCCGTCCAAGGTTTCCTGGTGGTGGTAAGATACCATGAATTAATACAATACTAAACTGATATGCGTTTGAGAAAAATACTTTATTCCGCTCTGCTGCTTCTGGTTGTGGCCGCCACGGCCTGCGCCAAGGGGGACAAGGGCGCGAGGGGGTATGTCATCGGCTTCTACAATGTCGAGAACCTCTTCGACACCTACCACGACGAGGGCAAGAATGACTATGAATATCTCCCCGACGGGGCAAACCGCTGGACTGACGCGCGGTACAACCGCAAGCTCCGCAACATCGCCACGGTGATTAGGGCGATGGCTGACGAGAACAAGGCTTTCCACACGGTTCTGGGCCTGAGCGAGGTTGAGAACCGCCATGTGCTTGAGGATCTTGTGAGCCAGAAGGAGATCGCCGACGCGAACTACCAGATCGTGCACTATGACGGTCCGGACCGCCGAGGCGTCGATGTGGCCCTGCTTTACAGGCCGGAGCAGTTCAAACTGATTGAAAGCAAATCCATTCCGTTTGATTTCAACAGTAAGGACATAAAGTTCGACATGGACGAGGAGTCTCAGGGACACTTCCGCACCCGTGATGTGCTGATGGTCAGGGGCGAGATCAAGGGCGAGATGTTCGCGTTCTTCGTCGCCCACCTTCCATCCAGGATCGGAGGCAAGGGGAGCGACCTTAGGAGCCGTGGCGCGGAAATCATCTACGAGAACTCCGCCAAACTGATGAATGAATATCCCGGGATCAAGATCGTGGTGATGGGTGACATGAACGACAACCCTACGGACGAGAGCATGGCCGTCTATATGCACGGCAAGGAGAATGTCTCCGAAGTCGGCAAGATGGACTTCTTCTCTCCGTTTACCTCAATGTTGAAAGCCGGTTACGGCTCTTTGGCCTATCGTGGCGAGTGGAACGTCTACGACATCATCCTTGCGAACGAGGCGCTTGTGAACGCTCCGAAGGGGACGCTCAGGATTGTTCCGATCGTGAAGGGCAAGTACTACGGACGCGTCTTCAACCAGCCGTTCATGGTTCAGCAGACAGGACAGTACAAGGGTACGCCGTTCCGGACATATTCATCCGGCTCCTACGTCGGCGGCTACAGCGACCACTACCCGACCTATATTGTCATTAGTAACAAGTAGTTACTTCAGTCGCTTCGGCACTTCGACAAGCTCGGTGACTGAAAGTGCAGTGACCGTAGAGGCTCGGTCACTGAGCTTGTCGAAGTGACCCTCCAAATGGATAAATAGTTAATATTCAATAAATATGAACAAAAGAATATTCCTTGCCGCATCGGCTCTGTTTCTGGCTCTGACTTTGTCGGCCCAGAACTACACCGGTGGCGTGAAAGGTACGGTCGTCAGCCGCTTGAGCAAGGCGACCATTGACGGAGCGGATCTGATCCTGTATTCAGAAGGAAAGGAAGTCGCCCGTGTGAAGGCCGGACAGGACGGAACATTCCAGATCGGGAACCTGAAGGACGGAATGTACGACCTTGTCATCGAAAGCCCGGACTATCTCCAGTCCAGAGTGAACGTGACCGTCAACGACGGCTATGTCAAGAATATGTTCAACCTCTCCCTGACCCCGGTGGCGAAAGTCGCCGAGGTGGATGACGCCAGCTTCTCCGAGTTCGACATGGACGATTCCGGCTATCAGGACAGCCCTACCATCCTTTTCGGCCAGAACGATGTGTTCAACAACATGGCCGGCTACAATTTCAGTTCCGTGCGCTTCCGTGTCCGCGGCTATTCCAGTGAGTCACAGGATGTCTATCTTGCTGGCGTGAGGATGAACGACGCTATCACGGGCTACACGCCGTACTCCCTCTGGAGCGGTCTCAACGAGGCCACCAGAAGCAAGGAGTCCGTGAACGGAGCCGAGGTCTCCGATTTCGGATTCGGCGGCTACAACGGCCTCACGAACATCATGCCGATGGCCTCTTCCGTCCGCACAGGCTGGAGAGGAAGCGTGCTGACCAACAGCGCTCTGTACAGGCTCCGCCTGATGCTGACCTACGCTTCCGGACAGTTGGACAACGGCTGGTCCTACGCTTTCAGCGCATCAGCGAGGCTTGGCGGAAATGATTGGATAAAGGGTGTTTTCTACCGCTCGTTCGGCTACTACGGAGCCGTGGAGAAGAGGTTCGGCGAGGAGCATAAGCTGGGATTCACATTCATGGCCGCCCCTGGCGAGCGTGGGGCGCAGAACGGTTCCACCCAGGAGGTCTACGATCTGATGGGCGACAACATGTACAACTCCAACTGGGGCTACTATAACGGCAAGGTGCGCAACGCCCGCGTCCGCAAGACCCACGAGCCGATCGCCATCCTCAAGTACGACTTCACACCGGAGTCCCAGAAGTTCTCGGCCTCGGCCACAGTGCTTTACAGATTCGGCAAGAACGGCTACACGGCTCTTGACTGGTACGATGCCCCGGATCCTCGTCCTGACTACTACAGGAACCTTCCGAGCTATTTCTACATGGACAACACGGACTACAACCGTCGTAACTTCGCCAAGTACGCATGGGCGAAGGAGGCTTGGGAGACCGACCTCCCATCGACCACCCACATCAACTGGGATCGTCTCTATGCCGTGAACTCCTTGAACTCCACCGCCTCAGGTAACCGCTCGAAGTACGTGATCGAGGAGAGGCGTGTGGACCAGAACGACCTCAACTTCGCTGTCAACGCCAAGTGGAATCCTGTCAAGTTCCTGACAGTCAACGGAGGACTCTCCTACAAGTGGAATCGCACGGAGTACTACAAGATTCTGGACGACCTGCTCGGAGGAGACTACTATGTCAACATCGACCAGTTCGCCGAGAGGGATTTCGCCGCCTATCCGACGATGATCCAGAACGATCTGGACTACTATCTCAGGAACGGAGCCGCCCAGACCCTTGCCCAGGGCGACAAGTACGGCTACGACTACTATGCCCACGTCCGCCGCGCGGAGGCCTGGGCCTCAGGACGTTTCACGTTCGGCGGCTTCGAGGCGACGGTGGCCGGAAGGCTTGGATATTCGAAATTCTGGAGGGAAGGTCTTTTGAGGAAGGGTCTTTTCCCGGGACTTGACGACAACGGCAACCCGTTCACCTACAATGGGGAAGTCATCACCAAGTACGACCAGATCGACGGCAGGCCGATCACCTCGAAGGGTGAGTCCGACAAGAAGGACTTCCTGACGGGATCCGGAAAGATCAACCTCGGCTACTTCATCAGCGGAGGCCACAGGATCTACGCCGACGCAGCCTACATCACCGAGGCCCCGACATTCAACCAGGCGTTCATCTCCCCTAGGACGAGGAACACCGTGATGCCTGACCTCAAGACCATCAAGACATTGACGGCGGACATCAACTACGCCTACAGCAATTCCGGCTACGATGTTCGCGTCACCGGATTCTACACCTCCATCAAGGATCAGACGGACGTGATGAGCTTCTACGATGACTCGCAGAACTCGTTCACCAACTTCGCGATGTCCGGAATCGACGAGAGGCACGTCGGAGTCGAGCTCGGCTTCAAGGTGCCGACTCCGGTGCCGAACCTTTCCCTTCAGGGAGTGTTCACCTACGGCCAGTACATCTACACCTCCAACCCTACGATGTACCAGACCTTCGACAACAGCGCTGAATATGTCGCCGGAACCTACGGAGTGACGATTCCTTACTGGAAGAGCCATCCTACCGTGGACGGAAAGACCGTGCAGCACTATGTGCCTAGTACCCCGCAGCTTGCGACCAGCCTTGGTCTCGCGTGGAATAAGAACTACTGGTTCATCGACGCGGATGTGGATTTCTTCGGGAACTCCTATCTGGACATGAACCCTCTCTACAGGACGGACATGGCCACAGCCGGGCCTGACGGTCAGGTGACCGCCCAGGAGATCGAGTACATGGCCGCGCAGGAGAAGTTCAAGAACTTCATGCTCGTGAACGCCAGCGTGGGCAAGTCCTGGTATATTCAGAGAAAGTACCAGCTCGGCTTCTCGATGCAGGTGAAGAACCTCCTGAACAACAGGGATGTACGCACCGGCGGCTACGAGCAGACCCGCCTTGTGGACAACACCGTCAGCAAGGAGAGATTCTACAGGTTTGATTCCAAGTACTTCTACATGAGCGGAATCAACTACATGTTGAACATTTATTTCAGATTCTAAGGATTCCAAGGTATGAAAAGAATATATTTCGCGCTGATCGCCGCCATTTTCGCCCTCGCCTCCTGCGAGGAGTGGGACCAGGTCTTCACCACGGACTACGGCAAGGCTGATGTCTACGAGCCTGTGACGATGACCCCCAACACGACCATCGCCCAGCTCAAGGCTCTGTACAAGTCCGGTCCGGTGAAGATCGAGAAGGACATCGTCATCGGAGGACAGGTGGTCTCCGAGGACCGCAGCGGCAATGTTTACAAGAGCATCTACATCCAGGACGCCACGGGCGGCATAGAGTTGAAGATCGGCAAGAACGCCCTCTACAACGACTACAAGCTCGGTCAGTGGGTCTATGTCAAGTGCGGCGGCCTTACGCTCGGCGCCTACAACGGAATGATCCAGCTGGGCTACGCCGATCCTACCGGTGAATATGAGACCTCCTACATCGAGGTTCAGTACATCATTGACACTCACATATTCAGAGGTAAGATTGACACTCCGCTGCAGCCTAAGAAAGTCTCCGCCGCCGATCTTCTGAAAGAGGAGAACATCGGCTGCTATGTCGAGCTTGACGGCCTGACCTACGCCCACGAGATCTTCTGCCTGATCTACATAGACTCCTACAAGGACAAGAAGTCCTCGTCCAACAGGATATTCCTTTCCGGCACAGGCAAGGACTACAAGCCGGTCGCGGATCCGACGTGGGGCATAACGACCTGGGCGATGTCCAAGCAGGGTTTCATCGGCTACCTGAATTCCGGAAAGTTCGATGACGGGGATGTGGCTGACTATTCGAGGAAGATCTCGGATCCTGAACTCAAGGCCACGCTGCTGAAGAACGCGTCGGCATATTCCGTCAGCCAGTACTTCAATATGGGCAGCCAGACCGTCCAGATCCGCACCAGCGGCTATTCCCGTTTCGCCGACACCCAGATTGACCCGTCGGTGCTTGCCGGGACCCCAATCAATGTCAAGGGCATCCTTACCATCTACAAGGGCAATGCACAGTTAACCCTCATTGATCTTACAGGAGTGGAAATCGTTAAATAATTAAACCACATTATGAGAAAAGCAATCTTAGCATTAGGAGCGATCGCGATGATGGCAGCATGCGCACAGACAAAGAACAATCCGTTCCTTGAGGAATGGGACACACCGTACGGCATTCCGCCGTTCGAGAAGATTCAGCTTACCGATTACATTCCTGCCGTCAAGGCCGGGATTGAGGAGCAGAACAAGGAACTTGAGGCTATCCTGAACAATCAGGAGGCTCCTACCTTCGAGAACACCGTGGCGGCTTACGAGCTGTCCGGCAGGACTTTGACCAAGACGACGGCCGTGCTGTTCAACCTTCAGGAGACAGAGGGCAGCGATGAGATGAACAAAGTTGTCGAGGAGGCCACCGCGCTGATGACCGAGCACGAGGACAACATCTCGATGAACAAGGCGTTCTTCGAGCGTGTCAAGGCTGTCTATGACGCTGACCAGAGCGGACTTACGAGAGAGCAGCAGATGGTTCTCAAGAAGCTCTACCAGAGTTTTACCCGCAACGGTGTGGACCTTGACGAGGCCGCCCAGGCGAGGCTGAAGGAGATCAACCAGAAGATCGCCGCCGCGCAGCAGAAGTTCGGCACGAACCTTCTGGCCGAGAACAACGCATTCAAGGAGCAATTCGGACTCCCTGTCTCATCCTACACCTCCGAGATGACATCCTGCGAGGACAGGAACCGCCGCGAGGCGATGTTCAAAGCCTATTCGTCAAGGGGCAACAATGGTAATGAATATGACAACAAGGCTCTCTGCCTTGAGATCCTGAAGCTTCGCGCCGAGAAGGCCAGACTCCTTGGCTTCGACAATTTCGCAGCCTATCAGCTGGACAACAAGATGGCTCACGACCCTGCTACCGTGGACGCTTTCCTTGACAGGATCATCGGCCCGGCAGTGGCCAAGGCTAAGGAAGAGGTGGCTGACATGCAGGTGATTATGGATGAGGACATCCAGGCCGGTAAGGTGGCCGCAGGTTCGAGGATCGAGCCTTGGGACTGGTTCTACTACGCCGAGAAGGTACGTCAGCGGAAATATTCATTGGACGAGAATCTGACGAAGCCATATTTCCGGATGGAGAATGTCCGCAACGGCATATTCTTCGCCGCCAACAAGCTTTACGGCATCTCCGTCGAGCCGCTGAAGGATGTTCCGCTCTACAACCCTGCCGTCGAGGCCTTCAAGGTCATTGACGCGGACGGAAGCCTTCTTGGAATATTCTCGACCGACTATTTCCCTCGCTCTTCGAAGAGAGGCGGCGCGTGGATGACGAACTTCCGTGAGCAGTATGTTGATGCCCAGGGCAATGACGTTCGCCCTATCGTCATCAACGTCTGCAACATGACGGCTCCGACCGACTCTCTCCCGGCCCTCTTCACCATTGATGAGGTCGAGACTGTGTTCCACGAGTTCGGTCACGCCCTCCACGGACTTCTCACAAAGTGCCACTATCCTTCCGTCAGCGGAACCAATGTCGCCCGTGACTTCGTGGAGACATTCTCGCAGTTTAATGAGAACTGGGCTTTCCAGCCGGAGATTCTCGCTGAATATGCCAAGCAATACGAGACCGGTGAGGTCATTCCTGACTCCCTCGTGGCCAAGATTAACAATGCCAGGAAGTTCAACCAGGGCTTTATGACCTCAGAGCTTTGCGCCGCGTCTATTTTGGACATGAAGTGGCACGAACTCACCGAGGAGGATCTCGCGAAGCTTTCCGAGGGAGACCAGGCCGCCAATGTGGCTGAATTCGAGAAGAAGGTCTGCCGTGAGATGGGTCTCATCGACGAGATCATCCCGCGCTACCGCACCACATACTTCAACCACATCTTCAACAGCGGCTACAGCGCCGGCTACTACAGCTATCTCTGGGCCGAGGTTCTGGACAAGGACGCCTTCGAGTACTTCCAGCAGCAGGGAATATACAATCCTGAGGTGGCTCTGAAGTTCCGCCAGACCTTCCTTGAGAAGGGTGGCAGCGAGGAACCGATGACCCTCTACCTCTCCTTCCGTGGCGCGCAGCCTGATCCCGGCGCCCTCCTCCGCGCCCGCGGACTTACGGAAAAATAGAACGGTATTCCGAAACTAAGAAGAAAGACATATTTATAAGTATAAGAAGGACATCCCCTTTTTGAAATTTTGCACGTTACCAAAATTTTCAAAAAGGGGATGTCCTTCTTATGTCCCGATGATTGAATACTTTTCCGTCGGTCGCTGGGCTTGTCGAAGCACCGTAAGCCAAAACTGCATAAACAACTGCTGACAGTGGGGGCAGAAAAAAGGCAAATGGCAAATTTTGCACGTTACCAAAATTTGCCATTTGATTTTTCCACTGCCGTTCGTTAAGTTAACACGTACTTTTGTGGGGACTTGATACCTTTCCGACGACGCTTTGCTCCCGGAACGTTCTCGAAGAGTGCTTCGTATCCCTCTCCGGCGACGTTTTCCCATCTAAGCGTTCCCCGAGAGTGTCTAATGTCCCTCTTGGGCGACGCTTTATTCTAAAATCGTTGCCCAAGAGTGCGGGGCTATGGCTTGGCGATGCGGCAACGGGCGAGTTTGGCGGCTTTGTCGGGAGGGAGGATGCCGGCTTTCAGGAGGCTGGAGACGGCCCATTCGGATTTCGGAGAGTTTTCTCTGAATATGACAATGCTCCGCGCGGCGCGTTTCCCGATATATGGGTGTGCGGCGAGTTCCTTCTCAGTAAGTGTCCACAATGAATATGGCAGCGTGGCGAGAGTGTCGCACTTGATGAGATCCTTGAGGTTGTCGAACTTCTCCTGGTCGAAGTGCCAGATGTCCATCAGCTGCTCAGGGTAGGAATATCCTCCCAGCTCCTTCCGGTAGGAGACCATCTTCCCGGCGAAAAACTTACCGATGCCGGGCAGCGACATAAAGGTCGCCGAGTCCGCCGTATTGATGTCGATCTTGGGAATGTCAATGTACTTCTCAAGCCTTCGGAACACGGAATCCTCCACGACGTAGGATTTGGCGAAGTCGCTCCCGCGGCGGAACCGTCCTCCCTTTTGCCGGTAGTTGTCAATGGATTGCGCCTGTTTCTGGGTGAATCCCAGGCGCATGAGATCATCGATGCTCACGGTGTTTGGATCGAACCGGAAACTCTCGTACTTTCTTGGAGTGTTGTTTCTTCTGATCTGCTCGGCCAGAGGAGAGTGCTCCGAGTTCCTGCGGAATGAGTTGCTGACCGAACCGCTTCCCTTTTTGTACACCAAAGCCTTGTTTTCTGTACCAAATGCCTTTCCGGATGTGTTTGGTACACCAGAAGGCTTTTTCCTGTACGGTGATGCCGCTTCGGCAGGCCCAGCGACCGGAGAACGGTTGCCGGCCCGATCAGTCGCTGAGCCTGTGGTTTGACAGGGCTCACCAAACATCGAAGCGGCCGGAGTATGGTTGTCGGACTGGGTGGTCGCTGAGCTTGTCGAAGCGACTGGCCTTTCGTTAGCCGTTACGCCGACTGCCTGGCTGGCATTTTCGGAAGCGTAAACAAACACGGTGTCCGGCTCGTCATGATTGGCGATGATCCGTGCGACCGAGGCCTTATGGATGAACAGTGCCGCCTGGTAGCCGACAATGAGAAACAGCAGGGCCACCGCCCCGACAACGAATGAAGCGGACGGCCTTTTGCCATCCTTGTTTGCGTTGAAGTCTTTCATGATACTCTGAAATAAATCTGGTTCAGGTCATAAGTGAATATGTTTGGCTATAAAATATGTTTGGCTATAAAAAAAGTGATGCTTGGAAGCAGGGCGGACATATTCATGGGCTACTCTTCCGCCTCGGCCTTTCGCCTTTTCTTTTCTGGCGGCGCACCTGCCACCACTATGACGATCTCGCCCTTTGGCTCGTGCTCCTTGTACCATGCCGAGACTTCCGCAAGCGTGCCGCGCCTGTGTTCCTCGTGGATCTTGGAAATCTCCCGGGCGACGGAACACTCGCGCTCCGGCCCGAAATGTTCAATGAACTGGTCGAGCGTCTTGACAAGCCTGTACGGCGACTCGTAGAAGATCATCGTGCAAGGCTCCTCCGCCAAGGTCCTCAGCAAGGTCTGCCGTCCTTTCTTCACGGGCAGGAATCCCTCGAAGCAGAAGCGGTCGCAGGGAAGTCCGGACGAGACTATCGCCGGGATGCATGCCGTGGCTCCGGGAAGTGTCTGAACCTCAATCCCTTCGGCGGCACAGGTTCTGGCCAGCAGGAACCCCGGGTCGGAGATGCCGGGAGTGCCGGCGTCGCTGATGAGGGCGACATTCAGTCCGCCCAGGATCCGCTCCTTGATCATTTCGGCGGTCTGATGCTCGTTGAACTTGTGGTGGGACTGAAGTTTCCTGTGGATGTCGTAGTGGTGAAGCAGCACGCTGCTTGTCCTGGTGTCTTCAGCCAGGATGAGATCAGCGTCCTTGAGTACCTGGACGGCCCTGAATGTCATGTCGTTCAGGTTTCCGACAGGGGTCGGGACTATGTAGAGGATTCCGGGCATGATTGTCGTCAGCTTAGCTTGCGGCGTACCGCCATCATCAGCCTGTAGACAGGTTCAGAGTTCATGTCCCATTCCGGGAAGTGGGTCTGGATGTAGGCGATGGCCTCGTCCAGGGATGCCATCCCGTTGAATGCGCTGATCGTGTTCTGGAAAAGCATCGGATCTTCCCTGAACAGGACGTTGATCAGCAGAACCCTGTCGTTGAGGGAGATCGCGCTGATGACGTTCTTGACCTGCGAGCCGGGACGGTCTGTGCGCCAGGCCTGCTTTTCGGCCATCACGTCCATGACGGCTGTCTCGGCTTTCTTGCTGTCGAGGATGGCGGCTTTCGGCTCCTCTGCGGCAGGCGTTGCCGGAGCCTGGGCCTTGGCCGGAGCCTTGGCCGGGGCCTGGGCCGGGACTTCCTCTATAGGAAGGTCATCATCGAACGGGAGGTCGTCCATCGCAGCCGGGGCAGTGGCTTCGCCCGGATCTTCCGCTTCCGTCCGCGCGACCGCGTCTACAGGTTCGGCGAGCGGCTGGACCTCGGTGTCCGGCGTGACTTTGTACCCGGCGGCGGGATCTTCGACGATCGGCTGGATGTCGATGTCGGGGAGGTCGATGTCGATAGGTGTCTCTGGCTCGGTCGCTCCGGTAGGTTGGTGACCCGGCCTGGCTTCCGCGCCCGTTGTGGACGGCTCAGCCTTTTCGGCAGGCTCGGTCGCTTCGGCAGGCTCAGTGGCCTGGCAAAGCCCACGCACCTCTCCCTCCAGAGCCTCAAGCTCCGCCTTTATGCCGCTGATTCTTTCCAGAAGACCGGAAATCTGTTTTTCGTTGATGTTTCCCATAAAAATGCTATCTTTGTCCGGCAGGCACAGGGGCGGAAACCACACCGCCGACCCGTGGCAAGCGAAAGTAATTGATTATTTCAACAAATCTAACGAAATGTTTTCAGAAAACATAAAAAAAACCGGATGTATTGAGGTCATCTGCGGCTCAATGTTCTCCGGCAAGACAGAAGAGCTGATCCGCAGGATCCGCAGAGCCAAGTTCGCCAACCTCAGGATCGAGATCTTCAAGCCTACGATCGACACAAGATACTCTGAGGACGATGTCGTCTCGCACGACTTCCACAAGATACCTTGCCATTCGGTCAAGGATCCGAAGGAGATGCTGAAAGTCGGCCCGGATGTGCAGGTCGTGGGGATTGATGAGGCCCAGTTCTATGACATGTCTCTTGTGGATGTGGCCCAGGAGCTTGCCAACCGTGGCGTCAGGGTGATCATCGCCGGTCTGGACACGGATTTCCTCGGCAAGCCTTTCGGCCCGATGCCATATCTCATGGCGGTGGCCGAGGAGGTGCGTAAGGTTCATGCCATCTGCGTGAGATGCGGCAATCTGGCCAATCATTCGCACAGGCTATCCCACAGCACCGAGCTCGTGGTCCTTGGAGAGAAGGATGCCTACGAGCCTCTGTGCCGTGAGTGTTACAATAAGGCGATCGCCGGGGAGCGCGGAAAGGACGCTTAGTCCTTCACGCTCCTTAAAGCCTCGCGTACCTTCGCCTCGATCTCGTCGCAGAGTTCCGGGTTGTCCTTGAGAAGCTGCTTGGTGGCCTCGCGTCCCTGGGCGAGTTTCTGGTCGCCGTAGCTGAACCAGGAGCCGCTCTTGCCCACGATGCCATATTCAACACCAAGATCCAGAACCTCGCCGGAGTGTGAGATGCCCTCGCCGAACACGATGTCGAACTCCGCCTTCTTGAAAGGAGGGGCCATCTTGTTCTTCACCACCTTCACACGTGTGCGGTTGCCAAGGGCCTCGTCGCCGTCTTTCAACTGGGTTGTCTTGCGCACGTCGATGCGGACCGATGCGTAGAACTTGAGGGCGTTGCCGCCGGTCGTGGTCTCAGGGTTGCCGAACATTATGCCGATCTTCTCCCTGAGCTGGTTGATGAATATGCAGCAGGTGTTCGTCTTCGCGATGTTGGCGGTCAGTTTTCTGAGCGCCTGGCTCATGAGCCTGGCCTGTAGTCCGACTTTGTTGTCTCCCATCTCGCCCTCGATCTCGGCTTTCGGAGTCAGTGCGGCGACGGAATCGACAACCACGATGTCGATCGCGCCCGAGCGGATCAGGTTGTCAGCGATCTCCAGAGCCTGCTCGCCGTTGTCCGGCTGAGAGATGAGCAGCGTCTCCAGATTCACTCCAAGCGCCTTCGCGTAAGTTCTGTCAAATGCGTGCTCCGCGTCGATCATCGCCGCGATGCCGCCCTGTTTCTGTGCCTCGGCGATCGCGTGGATCGCCAGTGTGGTCTTGCCGCTGGATTCCGGGCCGTAGATCTCAACGATCCTGCCTCGCGGATAACCTCCGATTCCAAGCGCGTGGTCAAGCGCGACGGAACCGCTCGGAATGACCTGCACGTCCCATTGTGGCTGTTCCCCCAGCTTCATGATCGTTCCTTTCCCGTAGTCTTTCTCAATCTTGTCGATCGTGGCCTGCAGTGCCTTGAGTTTCGCGGCGCCCGCGTCGGTGGCCTTTGCCTCTACCTCTTTTGCCATAATGTTAAATAAATTTGTTAGTAGTTTTGGGCGAAAAGATGTCGCCTTTGTGACAAAGATATAAAATTACGTCCAATCCGGCGTTATTTTTCATTAAATTTGTAGTGGAAAAGTAAACACGAAAGTTATGCGCGCGCAACTGCTTGGAAAGACACCTGATGAACTGAAGGAAATCGCTTTGAAAGCCGGTCTGCCTGCCTTCGCCGGCAAGCAGCTGGCCCAGTGGCTGTATGTCCGGAAGGTTCGGGGCATCGACGAGATGACAAACATCTCAAAGGTTGGACGTGAGAGACTTAAGGAGGAATATTCCTTAGGCCTGACGCTTCCTTCCGCCTGCCAGGTCTCCTCTGACGGGACGAAGAAGTACCTTTTTCCGGTGGGGGAGGGCAATGCCGTCGAGGCGGTGATGATCCCCGACGAGGAGAGGAAGACCCTCTGTGTCTCCTCGCAGGCGGGCTGCAGGATGGGATGCCGGTTCTGCATGACAGGGCGGCAGGGCTTCCACGGCAACCTTTCCACGGCGGAGATTCTTTCCCAGTTTATCGGCATCGACGAGGCGGGAGGACTGACCAACGCCGTCTTCATGGGGATGGGCGAACCATTGGACAACCTTGACAACGTGCTGAGGGCCATAGAGGTGTTGACTGCCGACTGGGGTTTCGGGTGGAGTCCCAAGCGCATCACACTTTCGACGATCGGGGTCTTGCCTAACCTGAGAAGGTACCTTGACCAGACCCGCTGCCACCTGGCGGTCAGCCTCCACAACCCGTTCCCTGACGAGAGGGTGGAGATCATGCCGGTGCAGAAGGCCTGGCCGGTGCAGGATGTAATCGACCTGATCCGTGAATATGACTTCACGGGCCAGCGTAGGGTTAGCTTTGAATATACGATGTTCGCGGGTCTGAACGACGACAAGCGCCACGCCGACGCTCTCATCCGTCTGCTCAGGGGGCTGGAGTGCAGGGTGAACCTGATCCGCTTCCACAAGATCCCGGACGCCCCGTTCGAGGCTCCTCCGCAGATCATCATGGAAAACTTCCGGGATAGGCTGTCCAACCACGGAATCACCTGTACCATAAGGGCTTCCAGAGGCGAGGATATACTCGCCGCCTGCGGGATGCTGGCGGGAGAGCACAAGGGAAAATGAATATTACAATGTGTCTGACAATAAAATAACCATGATAACTATGCGGACAAGGACGTTTAGATTTCTCTCCATAATGGCCGTGACGGCGGCGATGACGTTGTCGCTTCATGCCCAGTCGCAGCATTCCTTGCTGGACGAGAACCGTGAGCGGCGAGACCTCAGGGTGGAGGTGATAAGGCATAAGCTGGACTCCATCAGGAGGGTGTGTCACCGTCCGACGGTGGCTCTCGTACTGAGCGGAGGCGGCGCCAAGGGCGCGGCCCATGTGGGCGTCATCCGCTACCTTGAGTCCATCGGCATGCCTGTGGACATCGTGATGGGAACCAGTATGGGCGGTCTTGTAGGCGGCATCTACGCCCTTGGCTACAATGCGGAGCAGCTGGATTCCATAATCCGTGACATCGACTGGGACATGGCGCTGTCCGACAAGGTGCCGAGGGACTATCTGTCATATTCGGCGATAAAGTACAAGGAGAAATATGTCCTTTCCTTTCCGTTCTTCTATGACAAGAAGGACTATCAGCAGATGGTCGAGTCCGGGCAGCAGTACGCCAGAAGGGCTGACGACATTCATTTCGGAGCGGGGGGAGGCGATGCCACCAACATGGTCAAGGACAACCTTTTGGGAAGCCTTCCGTCCGGTATGGTCTATGGTCAGAATGTCAACAATATATTCAGTTCCCTCTCGGTCGGCTATCAGGACTACACTGATTTCTACGATCTTCCGATCCCTTTCCTATGCGTGGCGACGGATCTGGTGACCGGCACGGCCAAGGTCTGGACGGAAGGCAAGCTGAA
>OHCI01000527.1_pt1 | contig 14239 bp, 5 predicted proteins | sample 1566751 | NCBI WGS metagenome assembly OHCI01 (sample SAMEA3879609, study PRJEB24766) | human gut metagenome | biome: human-associated habitat; feature: feces | place: USA | collected 1985/1987
ATAATGATTATAGTGATAATGATATTATTTGTATAAGCTTTACTGCGAGTGCTTTTAAAAGGCAGGATACGATTGATAATATTTCAATAGGCGGAATAACCTTTGAGAGTACAGAAGCAGAAATAAATCAAATGTTTGGTGAACCGACAGACAATCATGAAGATTCAAGTCACTTTAGCTCATATTTATATTTAATTGATAAAAAGCGGCTGACTCTTTCTTTTAATTATGGGCATCTAAATATTATAGATCTTAATTTTGGAGGAAAATAAAATGTCGATTAATATTGATACAGGTTTTGAGATTATATTAAAACTAGACAATGATATGACAAAAGTAGAAGAAACAATGATAAAACTATCTGACGAAGAAACATATACCGTAGATGGTTTTTGTGAAATATTAAAAAATAATATTGTTTCGTGGGGAGACATTTCTATAAGATTCACATTAGAGGGTCTTAACAATGAAGTGAATTATAGTAATCTCTCGGATTTTATTACTGACTCACCTAATACAGCTGCTTTAAATGAAGCATTAGATAAACTTGCTTCAAGCCATAAGGATTATAGCAAATGGATTAAAAACTATGATTCGCTTTATAAAGGAGCAAACGATCTGGTTGCTTTAGTTGATGAAGCTATTAATATATCAGATACTATAAAAAATTTAACTGATTATTCGGAAGATAATGCTGAGAGAAGAAATGCAATAGCAAAAATAGGAACAAGTATTTTAAGCATGGGAAGTACCTTAACCGGAAATATTCCCGGTATTCTCGGAGATGTTATCTCAGAACAATTCAGTTTGGCAAGCGAAATTTTATCATCGGGAGCCTCAATTATAAATAAACATATAGATCAAATCAAATCGGTTGAAAAAGAAATCGATGAAATTATAAACGGAAAAACCAGCGATTTCGATTTTGATAGTTTAAATGCGGCAAAAGACGAATTGGATATTTCAGCTAAAGTGGATGATTTGTCCGAGTTTGTTTCATATTCTGAAGATATAAGGGAGTTATATAAGGCTTTTGACGTTGACAAAGCAAATGAAGTCAATAATATTATAATTTCATTGAACAACAAAATAAACGAGCTTCAAAATTATCATGAAGCCTATGAGGAATTAGCCAAAGCGATAAACGACTGCTACGAACCGGAGATACTTGGCTTTATAGGCGATAACGTTGACGAGGATAAGCTTGCTGATTATGCGAATGCGTTCTTTAAACGGTTTGGAAAATATATTGACGGTACTGAAGAATTTAATGGTTCAGATTTTGAAGATGAGTTAGCTGATTTTAAAAATCATCATGAAAAAGGAGAAAGCGGCGAAATAGAATTTATGGATGCCGAAGCAGTAGCCAAGCAAAATATTGCCGAAGCTGAGAAAAGCGCCAATAATGCCGAAAGGGCAAAGGTCGATCCTCTTATTCTTGATATTAACGGAGACGGATTTAATATTGAAACAAAAAAATACGGCGCTCATTTCGATTTAAACTGCAACGGCTTTGCGGAAAGAATCAACTGGACACGTCAGGATGCGATATTAGCGCTTGATAAAAACGGAAACGGAAAAATTGACGACGGCAGCGAGGTTTTCGGAGATTTTCATCTTCTTGCAGACGGAACAAAGGCTAAAAACGGCTTTGAAGCATTGGCGCAGTATGATACTAACGGCGACGGTGTTATTGATGAAAACGATGAAATATTCAGTCAGCTTAAGCTGTGGGTTGATTCGGACGGCGACGGATTATCGGGCAGCGGAGAATTGAAATCGCTCAAAGATATGCATATAAAGGCTATAAATCTCAATTACGAATATGTAAACCAGCCTACAGATTCCGAGGCATTGATAGGTAACGTTGCGACTTTTGTCTACGAAGATGATACTATCGGAAATATAGGAGAAATGTGGGTTTCCTCAGACCTTTACGACGCTATCGAAACTGTTATTATAGGAGTGTCTGAGGCAGCTGACGGTCTTCCGAACGTGAGAAGCTTCGGTACTGTTAATTCTCTGCATAATGCAATCGCTATGGATGAAACCGGAAAGCTTACGGAGCTTGTGAACAGCTTTATTTCAGAAACTGATAATGATATTAGGATTTCAATAGTAGAAGAAATCCTGCATTTTATTTGTCATACGGAAAATATAGAATCCGGCAGCCGAGGCTCATATATCGACGCAAAGGATTTAGCTGTAATTGAATCTTTTATGGGACAGGATTTTATGGGAGTAAACGGAGGAAATCCTAATTCTGCCGCGTCTCCTATTCTTAAAAGCGTTTACAGTAATTTAGTTGAGATGTATTGCTTTGCTATGATAGGAAGTCAGATAACAGAACATCTTGATTACATAACGGCTCATACGGAGGATGACGGAAGCATTACTCCAAATATGACATTTTTCAATAAGCATATGTATTACTCAATGAAGCTGGGACAGATAAGTGAAAAGACTTTTTCCGATATATGCTCTTACCTCGGCTATTATGGTTCAAACATTCAGAATGATTATCAGTTGTTTATAGAATTCAGGACATATATGGAGGAAACGGCTCCTCAATATCTTGATATAATTGATTCCTCTGTTTTCGGAGCAATAAGAGGAAATGACGGTAATAACGCATTAAACGGCACTATTGTCTCAGACGTAATTTATGGCGGCGGAGGAAACGACCGGATAACCGGAGGAAACGGAAACGATCTGCTGTTCGGCGGAACAGGTAACGATACAATATCCGGCGGCTCAGGAAACGATATGCTCTACGGCGATTCAGGAAACGATACCCTTGACGGCGGAACAGGCAATGATACGCTTAAGGGCGGAGAAGGAAACGATACCTATGTATTCACAAAGGGATACGGTCACGATACAATAATCGACTCCGACGGTCTGAATACGCTTAAGTTTTCAAATCTTGCCCCAAGCGATATCCTTGTAAACGGAACAGGAGATTATGATGTTACTATCACAATAAAGGGTACAAATGATACTCTCGTAATCAGGGATTTTCGTAAGGGAGAGGAATACAGAAATTATGACCTTGAATTTAACGGCATAAAAATGCACGTTACCGATAAGGGCAGTCCGTTCAGGCATATTTACGGCGGAAACGGCGAAGATGTTCTCAAGGCTGTAGTTGAGGATTCTGTTATGCATGCCTTCGGCGGTGATGATACCGTTTACGGAAGCAAAGGCAGCGACGCTATATACGCAGGAAGCGGAAACGACACTATATACGCAGGGAGCGGAAACGACTTTGTATTCGGCGGCTCTAATAATGACGTTATTTACGGTGAAGATGGAAACGATATAATTTACGGCGACGAAGGCGATGATGTTCTCGACGGTGGAACAGGAAATGATATCCTTTACGGCGGAACGGGAAATGATACATATGTATTCGGCAGAAATTACGGTACCGATATTATCAGCGACAGCGAAGGGATATCAACTGTTAAGCTTGCCGACGATACAGTCTTGTCTGATCTTGAAATATATTCTGTTGGCAATGATGTTATTATCAGCATTAAGGATACTGGGGACAAGCTAATCATTACCGATTTTGCAGACGCACCGGGAAATTACGTCCTGCAAATAGGTGAAGAAAGTCTTTACATAAAGGATAATATTTCAGACACTGTAAACACGTACATTTCAGGTACGGAATATTCAGATTATATGCCTCTTGAAAGCAATAAAGCCAATATCACGGCAGGCGGTAACGGAGATGATTTTATTAAAGGAGGAACAGAATCCGATTACATCTTCGGGGATTCAGGAAACGACAGAATCACAGCGAATAATGGTGATGATGTTATATTCGGCGGCAACGGAAACGATTCGTTGTTCGGAGAAAACGGAAATGACTATATATCCGGCAGCCAAGGCGATGATTACATCAACGGCGGCGACGGTGATGACATAATAGACAGCGGAGCAGGAACCGACTTTATCGACGGAGGAAACGGTAATGATACATACATTTTTAAGGTAGGCTATGGAAATGATTCTATTATGGACAGTGAAGGGCTTAATACCATAATGTTTGGCGATGGTTTCACTGCAAACGGCGTTAAAGCCTACCGTTCTAACTGGAATGACCTGTTGATTACATTTGAAGGTTTTGATGATACCCTTACAATTAAGAATTATTGTATCAATAAAGAAGCAAGAAACTTTACTCTTGTGTTTGCAGACGGAACAGTTACAGAAGCGACAGCTCAGGACAGTCCTCTCAGAACAATTTACGGAACTGACGGCAGCGAGTATATGATCTCGATTTATGAGGATGGAATTACTAAAATCGGCAGGGACGGAAACGATCAGCTTGTAGGCAGCAGCGGAAACGACTTCCTCTATGGGGATAATGGTGACGACAGGCTTACGGGAAATGACGGAAACGACGTACTCGACGGCGGCGAAGGCAACGACTTCCTTTATGGCGGATTCGGAAATGATACATATATCTTTAAAAAAGGATATGGTACAGATACGATCGGTGACGGACAGGGTGCAAACACAATTGAAATATACGGATATACTTCAAATCAGATAAAGGCTTATCGCACAAACTGGAATGATATTACTATAACCTTTGAAGGCTCTGATGATAAGCTTGTTATCGAAAGCTTCTTTACTTCAGAAGCAAACAGAAACTTCAGTCTTACGTTCAACGGAGGTTCTAAGGTCCATGCTGCTGCTTCCAACAGCCCATTGAGAACCATATACGGAACTGATTACAGCGATTACATTACAGCTATGGATGACAGAGGCGTGACTCTTATCGGAGAGAATGGAAATGACAGTCTTAACGGTGGCAACGGAGCGGACAAGCTTTACGGCTCAAGCGGCGATGACCGCCTGTACGGAAACGGAGGAAACGACATACTTGACGGTGGCGAAGGCAGCGACTTCCTTTACGGCGGAGCAGGAAACGATACATATATATTTAATGTAGGTTATGGATCGGATACAATAAACGATTCGGAGGGAATCAATACGATTTCATTCGGCAATGGACTTAACTTAGAGGCTATGACTGCATACCGTACAAACTGGAATGATCTTACTATAACATTTGACGGAACAGATGACAAGCTCGTTATTCAGGGATACTTCAGTTCTGAAAACGACCGCAATTTCAATGTTACTTTTGCAGACGGAACAAGATATGCGTTTGACGATACCGAAAACCCAATAAAACAGGTACACGCTACTGAATATGACGACTGGATGTCTGCGTGGAGCGATAACGGTATTAACTTGCATGGTGACGGAGGAAACGATACGATAAACGGCGGCGCCGGAAATGACGCACTTTACGGCGGAACAGGAAACGATTATCTGTACGGAAATGACGGAGATGACATCCTTGACGGCGGAGAGGGCAATGATTATCTGAATGGCGGCAACGGAAACGATACATATATCTTCGGCAGAAATTATGGTACGGATATAATTGAGGATTATGACGGAAATAACAAGGTCGTATTAAGCGGCATTAATCCTGATGAGGTCACATTTGCTAAAATAAATCAATCCGAGCTGACTGTATCAATAAACGGCAGCGAGGATAGGCTGACTATAAGGAACTTTAATTCCGAAAGCTTTACCTTTGAATTTAAAGGCGGCGTGTCCGGAACTGTCAATGCAGAAACTGCTGAGTTTACGGAGATAATTCCGGAGGAAGATGTCATACAGTCAAACGCCGAGCTTCTTTCCGATATATATTCTGACGAAGGTATGTCTACAGATTTTCTCACAGAAACAAGCGGCGCCGTTCTGATTGAATCATCAAGCGCTGTTTCTGCGGCAAAGGAAACAGAGGAAGCCGCAGATCAGACAGATATACAGGTAATGATACTGACTGAAAATATGTCTGCGTTCGGTACGGAAAATAATGTTTCTGACAGCATGAGCATTACCGATCCGGCGCAGGATATGGCGGCGGTTAATCAGCTTCTGATAAACAGTCAGGCTCAGTAAATTCCTAATTATACGCAAAAACCCTTCATTTTTCATACCATTTTATATTTAATTATTGCTAAATATGTGAACTTGTGTTATTATATATCAAGTGGTAAATTTATACAATTTGGTATTAGAAAAATATATAAAGGGAGGTCTTTATGAAAATATTAAAAAGAATCTATATATTACTGCTGTCAGCAGTATTGATAATCGGAGGGAGCGGATGCAGTATGAAAAACGAAAGCAGTGAAACAAAAAAGCCTGAACCAACATTAAACGAATGGCAAAAGAATTTTCTTGCAGAGCAGAAATTGCCAACCGAATATGAAGAGCTTAATTTAACTCAACGACTATCCGTAGCGGCAATTTACGAGATGATAATGTATCTTGAGGATAAGTATGGTGTAACCTTTGAATACACAGGATACGTAAGACCTCAGATATTAGAAAATGAATATATGACTGCCATACCAAAAGGCGGAAATGAATTAACAGACACTGTTACAGTAACTCGACAGGATGACGGCACGCTCACAGATGATTATCCTAATATAGTTGTAAGACCTTATTTTGAACAGATGATAACCGATTATGTAGAGGATTATTTTGGGTCTGACGATATTAGGGTGTTTTCCACAGTTACAAAAACTTCTATTAATGATTTAACTATTATCACCGAGGAAACTATAAGTGGAAATATATCAGGTAGGAGTATTGTATTCATAAGTAAAGATTTAGGTTCAAAAGAAGAAATGATAAAATTTGCAAATGATTATTGCATATGGTTAAAGAAACATGATATAAGTTGTGATAGTCAGGTTATGTTATTATATAACCCAGATATTTCTGAAATAAACAGAATAAATTATTCTAATTATTTTGGCAAAGAATATATAAAAATTCGGTTAATGTGTTATGTAGAAAAAAATGGCGAAATAAATATTGAGGAAAGACAAGTCAGATAAGGAGTTATAAAATGAATATAACTGATCAGGAATTATTAATGTTAGAGCAGTTAACTTACTTGGATAGTAGAGTTGCAGAAGTAGCAGGGGTTGAAAAATTTGATATTAATGGAGAATACATAAACTCAACCATATACGAAACACTTGAAAAATTCGACCAAACCGCAATATCAAACCTAGAAGCGATGGGAGATGAAGAAATCTCTTCCGGAGCATATGCAAGCGGAAAAGAATGGGCAGATATTATTACATATCTTAAAACAAGTAATTTAAAGGATTTAGTTTTAACAGAAGCAAATACAGAAGTAGGGGCTTTATGCTTTACTGACGGAACTTCTAACACAAATGAAGCTATAGTCGCCTTCAAAGGAACACTCAATACGAAAGAATGGGAAGATAATGTTGAGGGCGCTAATATGGTTGAAACTGAGGCTCAAAAGGCGGCTCTGAATTTTGTAAATAATTTGGGTTATGAACGTATAACGCTTACTGGACATTCCAAAGGTTCAAACAAAGCAATGTATACAACAATTTTATGCGATAAGGTAGTAAGATGTGTAGGATTAGACGGCCAAGGATTTTCCAGCTTATTTATCAATTATGATGAATACCGAGATAAAATTTTAAGAAGGGCCGGACTTATAACCAATTATTCACTTTCTACAGATTTTATTCATGGTTTGTTATATCAAATACCAGGTACACATCAGTTATACTGTAAAGGATTTGGTGTGTATGAACCAGCACAGCATCATAGCCCAAATTCGTGGATCGCTCAGGACAAAAATGGCAATATGCTTCTCGACGAAAACAATAAACCATATTTTATATTGACGGAAGAAGATAAGTCAATGACAATGCTTCATGAATGCATAATTTATTTGCTGAATGCAGGAGATGAGGATGACTTAAATTCAATGGTTAAATATATATCTGAGATAATGCCGATTGTACGTAAGTCGGAAATAGATAAAGATGAATTAATGTCTTTTATTTTTAGTGATACTGATACATTGTCAACTGTTTTAGGCTGTGCATTTGCTTATTTAGAAGAATATGATAAGCATGATGTTGATATATTGGATTTCTTAAATACTTTAGGAATTAAATTAGATTTGGAAGGAACAATCTATTTTACTTTTGGCAGCGCTGCACATTTGCAATTGATAGATGGGAAAAAGGATAGGATTATTTCCAGATTAGCTTGGACTGCTTCGGAAGGCATGATAGGTGACTATATTACCAAATCGGAATTTTTGAATTTGTGGAATGATGTTGAAAACAAATATATGGAATTCAGGGATAAGGAATATCACGAAACTGCTCTTCTGGGGGAATCAATTATAAAATCATGGTTTATTTTTAACATCTTACAAGATTTTTCTGATGACAGAAAAACTGCGTGGAACGAATTCTGGAGCAGTCTGATGGACGTGATTACTGAAATTAATTCAGGTAAAATAGATAATACGGAGGCTTGGACTACGTTATGGCTTAACATTGGAAAATTCGCATATAATGAGGTAGCATCATGGATCGGTTTTTGGGGAGAAGCAACTCAAGCTACAATTGAAAGTTTAAAAGAATGGATAGACTATTTTACGGATATAGGACAAAAAATTGAAGGTATCTGGAATTCATGGCTTGATTTCTGGAATGATTCTACAGATGAAATAAAGAATATTTTAAACAGCGATGAGTACAATCTTATATTAGGCGGAGTAGAAGATGATAATTTAAACGGAACTTCTGGAAAAGACTTGATGTTAGGATTTGGCGGCAGCGATGTTCTTGACGGAGAAGATGGCGATGACTTAATATATGGCGGTTCCGGTGATGACAGTCTGCGCGGAGGAAATGGCGATGATGAGTTATATGGCGGATTAGGTGAAGATGATCTTTGGGGAGAATCCGGTAACGACAAGTTATACGGCGGGAATCATGATGATAAGCTGTATGGTGAAGCCGGCAATGATGAGTTATATGGTGAAGATGGAAATGATGACCTGTATGGCGGAGACGGAGATGATAAATTATTCGGCGGCGAAGGAAACGATTATCTTTACGGTGATAACGGCAATGATTATTTAGAAGGCGGCAACGGACGTAATCATATGTATGGCGGTGAAGGCGATGATGTATTTGTCGGCGGAGAAGATACCGACTATATGTACGGAGAAAACGGAAACGATACATTCTACGGAGGAAACGGTCCTAACTATATGTACGGCGGTGAAGGCGATGATAACTTCACAGGCGGCGAAGGCTACGACTACATAGAGGGCGGTAACGGCAGCGATACTATGAACGGCGGAAATGGATTCAATGAAATGTTCGGTCAGGACGGGATTGATTACATTTACGGCGGTAATGACAAGGACTACATAGACGGCGGCGAATGCGACGATCATCTCTATGGCGGTAACGGCAATAATACAATTATCGGCGGAGAAGGCAATGATGTCATATATGACGGAAACGACGGAAGCCATATCTACGGCGGTACAGGCAATGACAGTATTTACGCAGGAGGCGGAAATGATGTGATTGATCCCGGAGAGGGCGACGATTACATTCAGGACGATCACGGCGATGATACGATTATTTTCAAGGCGGGCTACGGTACAGATACTATTTCCGACGCTGCGGGAAATAATACAATAAAGCTTTCAGGACTTTCAATTTCAGACGCAGTTATGTCAAGAATAAACGGAAGCGATTTAAAGATAGGCTTTGGCTCTGATAATATCATTATAAAGCAGTATTTTGACGGAGCAGGCTTCCAGAACTTCAATATCAACGGCACGATGATAAACGATTTGATTACAACACTGCATGGTTCTGACAGTAACGACTGGATGTCCGCTTGGAGCGATAATGGCGTTACAATAAACGGCGAAGGCGGTAATGATACTATTAACGGCGGAAACGGCAACGACACCCTCGACGGCGGAACAGGAAACGACTGGCTGTACGGCGGCAACGGAAACGATACATATATCTTCGGCAAGGGCTACGGAAATGACACTATCGAGGACTGGGGCGGAAGCAGTATAGTAAAGCTTAAGGACATCAGTTCAAGCGAAGTTACAATAACAAATCTGTGGGATTCCACACTTGAAATGACTGTAAACGGTACGCAGGACAAGCTTACTATTAACGGCTATAAGTGGAATCAGGGCGGCTATACCTTTGAGTTTGCAGACGGAGCAACAGGAACAGTAAATAAGGATACATGGGAGCTTGAGCTTAGTCAGCCTGCAAGCAATGAAATATCTGAGGAAGATGTCATACAGTCAAACGCCGAGCTTCTTTCCGATATATATTCTGACGAAAGTATGTCTACAGATTTTCTCACAGAAATAAGCGGCGCCGTTCTGATTGATTCATCAAGCGCTGTTTCTGCGGCAAAGGAAACGGAGGAAGCCGCAGATCAGACGGATATACAGGTAATGATACTGACTGAAAATATGTCCGCTTTCGGTACGGAAAATAATGTTTCTGACAGCATGAGCATTACCGATCCAGCGCTGGATATGGCGACTATGAATCAGCTGCTTGTTGGTACGCAGGTACAGTAAAATAAAATCTGATTAACAGTGCGGCAGTATAAAAGCTGCCGCATAATTTTTGTAAAAAGGAAGTCGAAACATGGAGAAAAAGCAAGACAGCGGACTTAGCTGCTTTATGATAGTTATGAAATTTCACGGTATACCTATCACAAAAGATCAGGCTGAAACGCTATCAGTTCTTGATCCCGGACAGAAAACGGGAGAAATAGAAATCATAGAATCTGCAAAGAAATTGAAAATGCGGGCAAAGCTTTGTAAGCTGAATTTAAAAAAGCTGAAGGACGTAAAGGCGCCGATTATTGCAAAGGATAAAAACGATGAATTTTTTATTGTCGCAAAATCTCAGGACGATAAATTCATGGTCTTGTTTACGGACAAAACTCAGCCGGAGATAAAATCCCGTGAGGAGCTTGCGGAAATCTGGGACGGTACGGCAATATTGATTACTAAAAAAGGCATAATGGACAGAGAAGCGATATTCAGTTTCAAGTGGTTTATACCCACGATACTGAAATTCAAAAAGGAATTTATTCAAGTACTGATAGCCGTATTTACAGTACAGATTTTAGGAATCCTTACTCCTGTTATGACTCAGGTCGTTGTGGATAAGGTTTTAGTCCATAGAAGTATGTCGACGCTTAACGTGCTTGCAATCGGTATCGCAATTGTATACATATATGAGCTGATTCTGTCGCTTGCCAAAAATTATGTGTTTACCCATACTACAAACAGAATTGACGTAATGCTGAGCTTCAAGCTGTTTCGGCATTTGTTTGCACTTCCCCTGAAATACTTTGAATCAAGACGAGTCGGCGAAACTGTTGCAAGAGTGAGAGAGCTTGACAGTATCAGAAATTTTCTGACAGGCACTCCGCTTTCTTCAATGATAGATTTTATTTTCATAATAGTATATATAGTAGTATTGTTTTTCTACAGCAAAATGCTGACTGTCGTCGTCCTCTGCTCGATCCCGGTTTATGCGATTCTGTCGGCAATAGTAACTCCCCTTTTCAAGAAAAGACTTGATGAAAAATTTGAAACGGGAGCGAACACTCAGTCCTTTTTGGTGGAATCCATAACAGGCGTACAGACGGTAAAGTCTTACGCATTAGAGCCAAAGTTTGAGAAAAAGTGGGGCGATCTGCAATCTGACTATGTAAAGGCAAGCTACAAAACCTCTATGGTTTCGGCAACGGCAGGAACGACAGGACAGTTTATTCAAAAGGTGTTCGATCTTTTAATTCTGTTTTTCGGAGCAAAAGCGGTAATGGACGGTAATTTTACAGTGGGGCAGCTTGTGGCGTTTCGTATGCTTTCGGGCAGAGTCAGCGGTCCTGTTTTAAGACTGGTACAGCTTTGGCAGGAATATCAGCAGGCCTCGCTTTCAGTAAAAAGAATAGGAGATATTTTCAATACTGCACCGGAACCGATACTCAATACCAATCAAACGTCAATTCCGAAAATCAATGGTAAAATCGTGTTTGATAAGGTGCATTTCAGATACAATCCGCAGGGCGGAGAGGTCATCAAGGGTATGAGCTTTGAAATAGCGCCTGACACCATTGTAGGAGTTGTAGGCAGAAGTGGTTCAGGAAAAAGCACCATATCAAAGCTGATTCAAAGACTTTACATACCCGAAGGCGGCAAGATTTCTGTGGACGGCATGGATATTTCTCTTGTAAATCCTGCAATGCTCAGAAAGCAGATCGGAGTAGTATTGCAAGAAAACTTTATGTTTAACGGAACTGTTGCAGAAAATATTTCAATTCACTGCCCTACTGCTTCAATGGAGCAGATAATACATTCTGCAAAAATAGCAGGCGCTCATGATTTTATCCTTGAACTGCCAAACGGCTATGAAACGATAATCGGCGAAAAGGGCATGGGACTTTCCGGCGGACAAAAACAGCGTGTTGCAATAGCACGAGCAATACTTAACAATCCAAGAATACTCATATTTGACGAGGCTACGTCAGCTCTTGACTATGAATCGGAAAGCATCATACAGAATAACCTTAAGGAAATATGCAAAGGCAGAACAGTTTTAATTATTGCCCACAGACTTTCAACGTTAAAGGACGCGCAGAAAATAATGGTGATTGATAAGGGCAGTCTTGTGGAATATGATACCCATGAAAGGCTTATGAAAGAAAAAGGACTGTATTATCATCTTTACAATCAGCAGAAAAGAGGCGATATTGATGGATAACAGGCTGACAGAATACATATTGAAGCACAGCAGAAAAAAGGATAAGGAATTAAAGTATGACTTTATGCCGTCCTTGCTTGAAATCATAGAAAGACCTGCGCACAAGGCGGGAACTGTAATTATTCTCGGCGTGTTTACCCTTTTAATCGCCGCTGTAATCTGGGCTTGCATTTCAAAAATAGATGTTGTTATCACCTCAAGCGGAAGCGTTCAGCCGTCAGGAAATGTAAATGTAGTGCAGTCGTTTTCGGGAGGAACAGTGAAGTCAATAAACGCTGTCGAAGGAGAATATGTGAAAAAGGGAGACGTTCTGATAGAACTTGATACGGAGTCTCTTGAAATCGACGAAAAACAACTTAATACACAGAAGGAAATTCTTGAAGCACAGCAGAAAATATATACAAAGATTAAAAACGACGATGATATCTCAAAGGTGAAAACTGAAGATTATGAAGCTGAGCTTAAACCGTATATTCAGTCAATTCTGGACGCAGATACAAGCTATAAAAATACTCTTGACAGTCTTAAGAAGGATAAGGAAAACGCCGATTTAAATCATCAGATTGCACAGTTGCAGCTTGAGGAATACGAAGAAAGCGGAACAAGCCGTCAGGCTGAAATGCAGGAACTAATAGTAAAGCAGAACGAGCTTGCGCTGAAACAGGCTGAAACAAAAATAAAAGATACAAAAACCCAGTACAGCGCACAGATCAACGCAAAGCTTTCGGAGATAAGCGGTCAGCTTGACGAAATAGAAACCAACCTTGAAAAATACAGACTTTCTAAGGATTATCAGTATATAACAGCGCCTATAAGCGGCTATGTAAACAGCGTGAATGTGAACACTGTCGGCGCGGCGGTGACAAACGCACAGGAGCTTGTGACGATCGTACCGAAGGACGCACCGCTTGAAATGGTATGCTATGTGAAGAATATGGATATTGCCGACATAGAAATCGGAATGGAAGCAGAAATCAAGCTGGAAGCGTATCCGTATAACAAGTATGGAACGGTGAAGGGAAAGGTGAAATATATCAGTCCGAGCGCCTTTGTCAGCGAGCAGACGGGCAGCGTTTATCTTGTAAAGCTTGAAATTACAGATAAGAACGAAGATATTGACATTATCTCAGGACTGTCGGGAAGCGTGGAGATTAAGACGGATAAGAGAACGGTTATGGATTACTTCCTTGAACCTATTAAAAAAGGCTTGGGGGAGGCTCTGAAGGAAAAATAATAGGCTTACACAGTAAGGCGCTTCATGATGAAGCCTCCGCTTTATATAATTTAAATTTTATACAACAATAGAAAAGCATTTTGATGCTGAATTGCAGAAATAGCTAAAATAAATTAGATAAAATTGGTAATATTGTCTATTTACAAAATTACGCTGAAATGATAAAATATATATGTTCTCTTTATATGTCTACTAATTGAAATACCGCTTGTTTCTATACAAGCGGTATTTCTTTACATTAAAATAATTCCCCCTTGAAAAACCCAGCCCGTTGATA
>OHCI01000528.1_pt1 | contig 14189 bp, 9 predicted proteins | sample 1566751 | NCBI WGS metagenome assembly OHCI01 (sample SAMEA3879609, study PRJEB24766) | human gut metagenome | biome: human-associated habitat; feature: feces | place: USA | collected 1985/1987
GATTGCCACGACCAGTGAATCGGTCACTGGTCTCGCAATGACAGCTTTTCGATAGTTTTTATTTCCCCGCTGGGCGGGTGACGCGCATGACGCCGGACACCTGCTCCAGACGGCGGCGCACGGTGGACAGCTGTGTGCTGTCGGACACGCCCACCTCGATGGTAATAAGGGCGAAGCCGTCGTTGGTGGTACGGGCGGACATATTGGTGACCCAGGTCTTGGTGGCGGAGAGGACGGTGGAAATATCCATAATGAGGTTCAGCCGGTCCTTGGCCACCACCTCCAGGGTAGTGGAGTAATTCTCCCGGGTGCTATCGTCCCAGGATACCTTGATCCAGCGGCCCTTCTCCTCGGGCTTGCGCCGGGCGGGGTCAGCATTGGGGCAATCCGTCCGGTGGACGGAGACGCCGTAGCCCCGGGTAATAAAGCCCACGATATCATCCCCGGGGACAGGGGTGCAGCACTTGGCAAATTTTACCAGGCAATTGCTCAAGCCCTCCACCACGATGCCCTGCTCGCTCTTGGTGCGCTTGGGCACAGCGGGGCGGGTTTTCCCCGGCTCATCCTTCAGCGGCTCCTCCGCAGCCCGATCCTCCTGGTGTATTTTCAGAATACGCTGGATGTCCTCCCGCAAGCGGCCAATGAGCTTCAGCGATGTGACGCCACCGTAGCCGATGGCGGCATACATATCATCCAGGCTCTTATAAGCCAGGCGCTTGAGAATGTTGGGCAGATTATCCTCCGCCATCAGCTCCTTGAGGCTCACGCCGGTGCGCTTGAGCTCTGTTTCAAAGGAGGCGCGTCCCCGGGCGATGTTCTCGTCCCGGCACTCCCGCTTGAACCACTGGCGGATCTTGCTGCGGGCCTCGCTGGAGCGGGCGATCTTCATCCAGTCCCGGCTGGGGCCGTGGGCGGATTTGGATGTGACAATCTCCACGATGTCGCCATTTTTCAGCTTGGAATCGAACTGGGCGATGTGGCCGTTGACCTTGGCGGCCACCATATGGTTGCCTATGGCGGAGTGGATGCTGTAGGCAAAGTCAATGGGCGTGGCTCCGGCGGGGAGGTTGATGACATCTCCCTGGGGGGTAAAGACAAATACCTCGTCGGCAAACATATCCACCTTGAGAGAATGGATGAAATCCTCGGCATCGGCCCCGTCCTGATTTTCAAGCAGCCGGCGCACCCACTCGTAGTCGTGTTCGTCCCCCTCTCCCCGGCCGTTCTGCTTATACTTCCAGTGGGCGGCGATGCCGTATTCGGCAATCTCGTGCATCTGCTGGGTGCGGATCTGCACCTCAAAGGGGATGCCGTTATCCCCCACCACGGTGGTGTGGAGGGACTGGTACATATTGGGCTTGGGGGTGCCGATATAGTCCTTGAACCGGCCCAGGACCGGCTTATACAAATCGTGAATGATGCCCAGGACGTTATAACACTCCGACACGGTGTTCACGATAACCCGGAAGGCAAACAGGTCAAATACATCGTCCAGCGATTTATTCTGGGTATACATCTTGCGATAGATGCTGTATGGGTGCTTCATGCGGCCGTAGACGATACCTTGGATGCCCGCCTGCTCCAGCCGCTTTGTGATCTGGTCATGGATAGAAGCCATGAAGCCGTCATACTCCGAGGCCTTTTCCTCCAGGGCCTCGATGATCTCCTGGTAGCCGATGGGGTCCAGGTACTTCAGGCTCAGATCCTCCAGCTCCCACTTCAACTTCTGCATTCCCAGGCGGTGGGCAATGGGGGCATAGATCTCCATGGTCTCCAGAGATTTCTGCTTTTGCTTCTCCGGGGTCTGATACTCCATGGTGCGCATATTATGGAGCCGGTCGGCCATCTTGATGAGGATGACCCGAATGTCCTTGCTCATGGCCAGGAGCATCTTGCGCAGATTCTCCATCTGCTCCTCAGCCTTGGATGCGGCCTGAACGCGGGTCAGCTTGCTGACTCCCTCCACAATATCAGCAATGGTGGGGGAAAAGGTTCGGGCTATATCCTCATGGGTGGCGTCGGTATCCTCGATGGTGTCATGGAGCAGGGCGGCGGCAATGGACTCAGAATCCAGGTGCAGCTCCTGCGCCACGATCTGCGCCACCGCCAGGGGATGGGTGATGAAGGGGGAGCCGTCCTTGCGGTTCTGCCCCCGGTGGTGGGCCTCGGCATAGACGAAGGCCGCATGAATCAGGTCAAAATTGGCCCCGGGATTATACTGGCGGACGGTGTCCTCCAGCCGCTGGTATTTCTCCTGTACATTCACGGCTGTTCGCCTCACTTTCCTTTGATATATCCCTGCAGAGCCGCCCAGTAGGGTGACTGCTCCAGGTCCACCTTACCGTCCACGGCGCACAGCCGCAGGCGGACATTCTCCTCATGAATCTCCCGGCTCAGCAGCCCCCGCTCGCAAAACAGATCCAGGCAGAAGCAGGCCCGCAGGAAGGGATCCGCACCGGGAATGGCGGCGGAAAGCTGCCGCAGAAACGGCAGATACTGCCGCTGCGCTCCCGCCGCTGCCACCTGCTGCCGCAGGCAGCGCCAGGCGGCTGCGCACTGCTGCCGGGAGGGCAGGATGCGCAGCGCCTCCTTAGCCGTAAGCTCCTCCCCCGCCTCCAGGCGGCGCAGGATCTGTAAGGACTCCTCCTCCCGGGTGGAGCTTTGCAGGGACGGACGCAGATCCACCACCTGCAGCTGCACCGTGCGGCTGCCGCGGAACTCATTGACCTGCAGATAAAATGCCACATCCACCCGCTCCCCCGCCTGACAGGGGCACTGCTGGGTGGTAACGGAAAAGAAGATGCCCTCCAGCTGCACGGTGCCCTTGGAAAAGCGCAGCTTGAGATGGCGGTTTTGCCCCACGCCCTGGACCCGGTCCAGCGTGACGCCCAACAGGCAGAACAGGGGACGGCTGTTGCCGCTGCCATAAGGCTCCAGCCGGCGCAGCTGCTCCACCTCCCATAGCGTCACAAGCTCCGGCCGGCGCAGCACTACATCCACATCCAGGGTGGAGACCACCGGGCGGCCATCTAAAAAGCGCAGAACGCATTGGTTCATCCGAGCCCGGAAGGCGGGAATATTTTCTTCTTCAATGGTGAAGCCCGCAGCCAGCTCGTGGCCGCCAAAGCCCAAAAGCAGGTCGCTGCATTCCTCCAGCGCGGCAAAGAGATTGAAGCCCCCCCAGCTGCGGCAGGAGCCCTTTCCCGTGTGGCCGGAAATATGGATCATAAAGCTGGGGCAGGCGTATTTCTCGCTGAGGCGGGAGGCCACGATGCCCACCACGCCCTGGTGCCACTCATGGTCAGCCAGGACCAGGGCGTGCCTCTCCTCCGGCGGCATCTGCTCGATCATGGCAATGGCCTGGGCATAGATCTCATGCTCCACGGTCTGCCGCTGGCGGTTTAGCTGGCACAGCTCCCGGGCCAGCTCCCGGGCCTGGACGGCATCCTTGCAGAGCATCAGCTCCGCAGCCCGGTCTGCCTCCCCCATGCGCCCGGCGGCATTGATGCGGGGAGCCAGGACATAGCCGATCTGCACGGAGGTGACCTCCTTCTGATCCAGGCCGGTTTCCTCCAGCAGTGCCTGCAGGCCAATGAAATCGCCGTCCAGTATATGGGCAAGGCCGCGAGCCACGATGGTGCGGTTCTCCCCCACCATGCGCATGACATCCGCCACCGTGCCCACGGCAGCCAGAGGGCAATATCGGGTCAAAAGCTCCTCCGCCCGGCTCTCACCACCCAGGGCCAGCACCAGCTTCAGCGCTACGCCGCAGCCGGCCAGATGTTTGAAGGGATAGGGGCAATCCGGTCGGTGGGGATCCACCACCGCCGCAGCCCGGGGCAGCTCATCCTTACACTCATGATGGTCCGTCACCACCACATCCATACCGATGGAGGCGGCAAAATCCACCTCTTCCACGCCGGTGATGCCGCAATCCACAGTGACCACCAGGTCAATGCCCCGGTCGTGCAGGGCACGCATGGCGTCCACGGAGAGGCCATAGCCATCCTCGATGCGGCGGGGGATATAGTGACTGACCCGAGCGCCGCTGCAGCGCAGATAATCCACCAAGATGGCGGTGGCGGTGATGCCATCCACGTCATAGTCGCCGAAAACGGCGATATGCTCGCCACGCTCCAGGGCGCGGCGGATACGGCCGACGGCTCGGTCCATGTCCTTCATCAGGAAGGGGGAAAGGGGGAGGGCATCCTCTATGCGCAGGAAATCCGCAGCGGCGGAGCCGTCCGCAATGCCGTGGGCGGCCAGCACCGCCGACAGCAGAGCCGGGTAGCCGGCCTCCTCCAGCGCGGCTGCCGAGGGAGCAGAGGCAGGGAGGTTCCATTTTTCAAATTTCATGCCCGGCTCACCTCCTCACACAGCAGACAGGGCAAACTATGGTAGTATAATAGAAGAGTATTATAGCAAATTTGCGCCAAAAGGTAAAGAAAAATCTTGCATCTCACAGGAAAAGCGGGCCGATCCCCTAAAAAAGGAGATGGCCCGCCGGCTGTTATAGGCGCACGGTGGCTTTTTGGGTTTTGCCCAGGCACACGGTGCCGGTGATGGTAAGGGCGGTTAGGTGGGCGCCGTCTTCCGTCCGGGTAACCACCTGGATGACGCCGCCGGGCTGGCGCAGGGACACGCACTGATCCGTCCCCCGCACGGATGTGAGCCACGCGCCAATGGCCGCCGAGCCGCTGCCGCAGCCCCGCTCCCACACGCAGGAGTCCGTAGGCTTCACATACACCAGGGGCGTAAAGGCCGTCTGGCTCTCGTCCAGCAGGAGAAGGCCCATTGCTTCCCCCGGAAGAAGGTCGCCCCAGGCCCGGAGGGTATCCTCCGCCCGATCCCGCCCTATCATATCCGCCGGGACGATGACATGGCAGATGCCCGGCAGGAACACCACCGGCAGGCTCTGTCTTACCCCGCACACCGGGAGAGACAGCGTCTCCATGCGCTCCGGCAAAGGCATGGACACGGTGCCGATGAAGCAGCCGTCCAGGTGTGTCACCTGACAGGAAACGGGCTCTGATGCCCCGGAGACGGGCAGGGTGAGGGCGCAGCTCTCCCCTATGGGCAGATCCCGGTGCAGCCAGGCAGCCATGGACATGGTGGCATTCCCGCAGAATTCACCGCCCATCATCTGCAGCCGCGGGTTTCCGGCAGCCAGGCCCTCTGCAAAGCCCACCTGCTCGGCGTCCCTTTCCCGCCGCAGAAGCTCTGCCGCCACCCGGGGCTGCACATCCCTGGGCACGGGGGTGGTAACCAGGAGTGTGATATTTTTTGTGGGGTCGATGACCGTGTAGCGCAGTTCCATTTTCTCATCCTCCCGGGAATTTTTTCCCTATTATACCCCTCCGGAGTACAAATTGCAATCTGAGAGTGAAAATGGCGTTTTGGACACCGTCTCGCAAATTTCAAGCTTTCAGCTTTTAGATGCTTGAATTTATGTTGCCCTTTGGAAACGAAAATGGTATAATCACGGTAAATTCATTTGTATCATCCCACAAGAAAGGATCGTCCACTATGAAACTGCATTTTTTCGGCGCCGACCAGTGCGTTACCGGCAGCTGCCATTGCTTGGAGGTAAACGGCAAGAGGATCCTCATCGACTGCGGCCTGCAGCAGGGCCGGGACGAGGTGGATAACAGCAGCCTGCCCTTCCATGCAGGCAATATCGACTATGTCCTGGTGACCCACGCCCACATCGACCACTCCGGCCGCATTCCCCTGCTGGTGAAGCAGGGCTTCCGGGGCCGCATTCTCACCACCCGGCTCACCGCCCAGCTTATGGACATCATGCTCCAGGACTCGGCCCATATCCAGGAGTCCGATGCGGAGTACAAAAACCGCAAGAATCTCCGGGCCGGCCGGCCGGTGGTGGAGCCTCTTTACACCGTGGAGGATGCCCTGCAGGTGAAGGAGTTCATCACCACCTGCGAATACGGCGAGACGGTGGACCTGTGTGAGGGCGTGCAGGTGGAGTGCATCGACGCAGGCCACCTGCTGGGCTCGGCCAGCATGAAGCTGACCGTTACGGAAAACGGAGAAACCCGCACCATCGTCTTTTCCGGTGACATCGGCAACGTGGACCAGCCTATTATCCGGGATCCCCAATTCTTCCACCAGGCCGACTTTGTGGTCATGGAAAGCACCTACGGAAACCGCAACCACACGGAGGTGTGGAGCTATACCGACGAGCTGGCCCAGATCATCGACGAGACCCTGGGGAACGGTGGCAATGTGGTCATCCCCTCCTTTGCCGTGGGCCGCACCCAGGAGCTGCTGTACTTCATCCGGCAGATCAAGGACGAGAACCTGGTGAAGTCCGTGCCCAATTTCAACGTGTATGTGGATAGTCCCCTGTCCAAGGCCGCCACCACCATCTTCTGCGGCGACCTGCGGGGGTATCTGGACGAGGATGCCCTGGCCCTGGTGAAGGATGGCACCCACATGTTCAGCTTCCCCGGCCTGCACCTGACGGAGACGGTGGATGAGTCCAAGAACCTGAACCTGGACCCCTCCCCCAAGGTTATCATCTCCGCCTCGGGCATGTGCGATGCAGGGCGCATCCGCCACCATCTGAAGCACAATCTGTGGCGTCCTGAGAGCGCCGTGGTCTTTGTGGGCTTCCAATCTCCGGGCACCCTGGGCCGCCATCTGCTGGATGGAGCCGAGAGCGTGAAAATGTTCGGCGAGGAGATCGCCGTGCGGGCCAAGATCGTGAATTTCCAGGGTCTCAGCTCCCACGCCGACCGGGATCACCTGCTGAACTGGATCGACCAGTTTACCCCCGCCAAGCCCACCCATGTGTTTGTGGTACACGGCGACCGGGAGGTGGCCCCCGCCTTCGCCGCCGACGTAGCCGAACGGGGCTTTGCCGCCCACGCACCGCAATACACCGAGGTCTATGACCTGCTGGAAAACCGCATCGTGGAGCAGGGCTACCTGCCCGAGCCCAGGAAGAAGGCCTTCGAGGGCGCGCCCCGTGTCTCCTCCGCCTACAAGCGCCTGGCGGAGCTGGGCGATGCGCTTACGGCCCTTATCCGCCGCAGCCAGGGACGGGACAACAAGACCTTGGCCGATTTTGCCGAGAGCCTGCGCAAGATCCTGGAGAAGTTCAAATTCTGATTTTATTGCTGGAAGCCACGGTGATTCCGTGGCTTCCCTACTGAAAGGATAAACGCCATGACATCCCCGGTAAAAAATCAAGTTTACACCGCTGAAATTCTGGGGTACTCCAGCGAGGGCCTGGGCATCGCCCGTATCGGCGGGCAGGTGGTGTTCGTCCACGATGCCATAGCGGGCGAGGTGTGCGACATCCTGGTGATGAAGGTGCTGAAAAAAGCCGCCTTTGGCAAGGTGGTGGCATGGAAAGCCGTCTCTCCCCATCGCCGGGAGCCGGATTGCCCCTACTACCGCCAGTGCGGTGGCTGTACCTTCCGCCACATGGATTACACCGAGGAGCTGCGGGCCAAAGGCCAGCGGGTGCAGGACGCCCTAACCCGCCTGGGCGGGAGCAGCGTGGCGGTGGAGGAGGTTCTGAGTGCGGCGGAACCGCTGCACTACCGCAATAAGAGCCAATACCCGGTGTCCGCAGACGGCAGGGTAGGCTTTTACCGGGCCCGAACCCACCAGGTGACAAATCTGGACGCATGCCTCATCCAAATGCCCCAGGCGGACGCTGCCGCCGGGGCCCTGCGGACCTACCTGGCGGAGTATCGGGTGCCGGGCTATGATGAGAAAACCGGCACCGGCCTGGTGCGGCACCTGTATGTGCGCACCAACGCCAAGGGGCAGTCCCTCATTTGCGTGGTGGTAAACGGCGAAAAGCTCCCCCGAGAGGATGCGCTGGTGGAGGCCATGCGCCAGGCAGTGCGGTCGGCCGTGGGCATAGTGCTGAACAGCAACACCCGGCGCAGCAATGTGATCCTGGGTGACCAATACCGGACGCTATGGGGTGAGGATACCCTGACAGACACCCTGTGCGGGCACAGCTTCCGGCTGTCCATTCCATCTTTTTACCAAGTAAACCGGGACCAGGCGGAGGTGCTGTACCGCAAGGCGGTGGAATATGCGGGTCTCACGGGAACGGAGCTGGTACTGGATCTGTACTGTGGGGCCGGGACCATCACCCTGACCATGGCGGACAAGGCAAAAAAGGTCATCGGCGCAGAGATCATCTCTGCGGCGGTGGAAAACGCCCGGGAGAACGCCGCGGACAACGGCGTGGAAAATGTGGAGTTTTTCTGCGGAGACGCCGGGGACATTGCATTAAAGCTGGCAGGGGAGGATCTGCATCCGGATGTGATCTGCGTGGACCCGCCCCGGAAGGGCCTAGCCCCGGAGGTCATCGATGCCATGGTGCGGATGGGGCCGCAGCGTATCGTCTATGTCTCCTGCGACCCGGCCACCCTGGGCCGGGATGTGAAGCTGCTGGCCCAGCGAGGGTACCGGGCCGTCCGGGCCGCAGCGGTGGATCTGTTCCCTGGCACGGCACATGTTGAGACGGTATGCTTATTGTCCAAACTTCAAAGCAAGGAACATATCGAGATCGAAGTGAAGATGGACGAGTTGGATTTGACTTCGGCGGAGAGTAAGGCAACCTACGAGGAAATCAAGGCGTATGTTCTGGAACATACCGGACTGAAAGTCAGCCACCTCTATATCGCACAGGTGAAGCAGAAATACGGCATCATTGAGCGTGAGAACTACAATAAACCGAAATCCGAAAACGCCAAGCAGCCTCAATGCCCGCCGGAGAAGGAAGAAGCGATCACGGAGGCACTGAAGCACTTTGGTATGATTTTGTAGATGCCTTTTGAAAGAAATTGCAGGTGGCGGTCGGTACCAAATGATCTTTCGCTAACAAGCTGTCTAAAAGTTAAACTGTCAGTATAAGAATGCTAACGAAGGTGCGTAAAACACGGAACTGCGATATTGGGAATATCCGAAAGCTGATTTTTTCCCAAGAAGGCATCGTTGAATAAGAGGTGGATGGTATGGCGGCAAAAAAGAAAAACATAATTAGCAAGGCTAGCCCTCACACAATAAAAAAATTTGAGCTGATAGAAGAGTACATCAAATCGTGGGCACAGAAGTTGCTGTTGACTGAGTCTTGCAATGGGCTGATCTTTATAGACTGTATGTGCAACAGTGGTGTATACACCGACGATGCCGGACAATTGGTGAAAGGTACAGCAGTACGCGTCTCAGAGGCACTTAGGGAAGCATCAAGAAGCTATACGGAGAAAAATATACACATTTACTTGAATGACAAGGATAAAGCGCGCGTAGATGAGCTAAAAAAGCATCTTCCACAGGATGAGCGCAATTTTAAGGTTGTCACCTCTTGTGGTGATGCGCACGAGCTACTCCGAACTATCGGACCACAGTTATATGGAACTGGGCACCTGCATTATTTCCTGCTCTACGATCCGTATGATGCGACTATTGACTGGGAAGCACTTCTACCGTTTTTCCGTAACTGGGGTGAAGTTATGATTAATCACATGGTTTCAGATCCGGTGCGGGCGATCACAAGCGCCAAGAAGAAAACGACAAAGGCAAAGTACGAGAACACTTATCTGGAAGACTTTGAGAAACTGGTGCCTTACGGAAGTGACAAGAAGGCCTATGAGGCTAGAGTGGAAGAAATCATAAATTCACTGAAAGGAGCTCGCAGGTACTACGTATCGGCATTTCCGTTCTATAACACGCAGAACTCGCTCGTCTACAATTTGATTCATTGCACGAGCAACAAGGAGGGATTTAAGCTCTACAAGAAGAGTGCTTGGAAGGTATTTGGCGCACAGTCCTCTACCAAGCACTCGGTTGAGAACAGGCAGTTGTCATTTAACCTTTTCGGTGAGATTGCTGAAGAGGAAGATGAAAGCTGCTTGCATGTTATCGATATAGCGAAATACCTGCAGCGCAGCTTTAGAGGCCGAAAGCAGGTGCCGCTGGATGAGATGTGGGAACTTCTGGATAACCACCCGATTTTCCCGTCAGAGGGATTTCGCAATGAGGTAAAGAGCGATCTGACCGATTTCTTTGGCGCGAAGATAGAGCAGATTGTGAATCCTGATACAGGAAAGAAGGAAACGGTGATCTCTTTCTCTTCTTGAGATTGAGTTTCAAATAGATGAGGTGATTGGAATTTATGGCAACGTCGCAGAAATTTGGTGGCAATTGGACTGAGAAGAAGTTGAATATCTTCACCAGCTACCTGGACGCATACCTGATTGCACTGCAAAATCAGAAGTTTAAGAAGATTTATATAGATGCCTTTGCTGGAACCGGTGAGATCGAGACCAGTGACGGCGGGCAGTTTCTTGTGGGCTCTGCTAAGCGTGCACTGGCGTCTGAAAAGAAGTTCGATCATTACTATTTCATAGAAGCGGACTCTCAGAAGGCAGGAGAACTTCAGAATATGATAAACTCCGAGTTTCCGCAGATGAGGAGAATTGTTACAATTTGCTGCGGCGATGCGAATGATAAGCTCGCGGAGATTATTAGCAACGTAGACTGGAGATATAACAGAGGATTGCTGTTCTTAGATCCATATGCGACGCAGGTAAATTGGGCTACGCTTGAAAATGTAGCACAGACGAAATCGATAGACGTATGGTACCTGTTTCCGTTCTCTGCACTTGAACGTATGCTGCCGAAAAACGGAAAGTACGATAAATGGGAGGATTGCATAGATCGATTGCTTGGAGATGCCGGATGGAGGAAGGAATTCTATAAGAAAGATCCTCAGATGACGCTTTTCGACCTATTCCCGGAGTCCGGACAGAGCGATAGCGAACGGATGGTTAAGGACGCAAATCCAAATCACATAAAGGAGTATATCCTCTCTCGACTTGAGACAATCTTTCCATGTGTGTCAAAACACGCACGGATTTTTAGGAATAGCCGGAGGTCGCCGATGTTCCTTTTCTGCTTTGCTATCTCAAACGAAAGTGAAGCGGCACAAAAACTTGCACTGCGGATGGCAGACTACATATTAAAGAACAAGTAGGCGGAGGATGAAAGCACCTTGAAGACGATAAAACGAAAATCCATGCTTTATCAAACAGGGGTAGAGTATGGTGACTACACAATGAATCACGTGCAGGGGTGTGCACATGGGTGCAAATATCCATGTTATGCATTCCTGATGAAGAAGCGATTCGGGCAAATTAAGGATTACGAGAGCTGGCTTGAGCCAGTGCTTGTATCAAACACGCTTGAATTGCTGGATAAAGAGATACCGAGGCTCAGAGATAAGATTCAGTCTGTGCAGCTTTGCTTTACCACAGATCCGTTCATGGAAGGATATCCAGAGGTGTCCCAGATGAGCATTGCGGCTATCCGAAAACTGAACGAGGCCGGTATCAAATGCACTACATTGACGAAGGGATTGCTTCCCATAGAATTGGCGGAACTTTCTCCGGAAAATGAATATGGGATCACGTTGATAACGCTGGATGAAGCATACCGGGAACAGATGGAACCGGGAGCTGTTCCCTGTGCAGACCGACTGGCAGCGCTGAGAGCGCTTCACGAAGTTGGTTGCAAGACGTGGGTGAGCATAGAACCGTATCCAACGCCGAACATGATAGAGCAGAATTTACGCGAAATCTTGGAAGCTGTAGCATTTACCGACAGGATCATCTTCGGCAGAACGAATTACAGCAAGACAGCAAACGCCTATGAAGGACAAAGGCACTTTTACAATGAATGCGCAGCAGAGGTGACGGCTTTCTGTCAAGAGCGCGGCATTGATTATCACATAAAGGAAAAGACGATCACAGAAGAATGAGGTGGAAACAGTGGCGTTATTACAAGACTTGATCCGGCAGATCAACGATCCAACACTCAGGGATAGGATTTTGCAGGAAACAGATAAACTAATGAAACAAAAAAAGTTCGGGCTTGTGTTTGAAGAGCATCTGCCCGAATGCACGCCACTTCATGATGTTCCAATCCGTGTCGGTTCAAAAGTGGCGTTAAAGACAGGCTATGTCAGCGATATTTATATGGTCATAAAGCTCGATGGGAACGAAGCTCTCTGCGACCGCAGAGAGACGCATGAGAAAGTAACTTTCCAGCGGGATGAGATTGTCGCTATTGCAGAATTTGGCGAGCCAATCTATCCCACACTAAAACCGCTGGATGCAGTTCAGAACGCTCCAGATAGCGACCTTTGGCATACGCTGATTGAGGCGGACAACTACCACGCGCTCCAACTGCTGGAATACCTGTACGCAGAGAAGGTGGACTGCATCTACATCGATCCACCATACAACACCGGAGCAAAGGACTGGAAGTACAACAACGATTATGTTGACAGCTCTGATGCTTACCGCCACAGCAAATGGCTCTCCATGATGGAGAAGCGCCTGAAGATCGCAAAGAAGCTCCTTAATCCGAAGGACTCCGTTCTGATCGTAACTATAGATGAAAAAGAATATCTGCATCTTGGATGTTTGCTTGAAGAACTGTTTCCAGATGCGAGAATTCAGATGATCAGCACTATGATCAATCCAGCAATCGTTGCACGTGCTGGTGAGTTTGGCAGGAGCGGTGAGTATATTTTCTTTGTTTACTTTGGAGAAGCATCCCCGCAGAGAGTGAAAATAAACAGAGAGTGGGTTTCGGATCGAGGAAGGACTCACACTGGAAACCTCCGCTGGGATCTTCTTAAGCGTTCTGGTACGGGAGCCACGAGAAAAGATTCTCCGGGAGGATTCTATCCAATATACATTAATCCTGAGAATGGAAAAATCGAAAAAATTGGGGAGCCTCTGCCAGAAGGGGTGTCGGAAGCACCGCAGATTGAAGGCTTATATTGCCTTCTTCCCATTCGTAATGATGGCTCAGAAGGTCGGTGGCAGTGGTCAACAACTACTTTGTTGGATGGCTTGAAAGAGGGACGTGTTAGAGTTGGTGGCGATAACCGCAGGGGATTTACCGTATATCGTTTGGCACGTGCAGAATATGCAAAGGTTGTCAACGGAGAATTTGAGATCAGTGGGCGCGGGGTAAATAATGAAATTATCGTGGAAGATATTGATACAGAATATGTATTAGCGGTTCCGGGTGACATCTGGAAAATTGCATCGCATGATTCGACGCAGTATGGTTCTCGGCTGCTTGGAAATATCTTCGGCAAGAAGAGATTTACTTTTCCTAAGTCGGTATATGCCGTGATGGATTGTTTGCATTTTTGCACGGCATATAAACCAGATGCCTTAATAGTGGATTTCTTTGCAGGATCAGGGACAACACTTCATGCAGTGAATCTGTTGAATGCAATGGATAAGGGAAAACGCCGCTGCATAATGGTAACAAATAATGAGGTCTCTGATGAGGAACAGAAGCAGCTTACAAAGTTAGGATTCAAGCCCGGAGATGAAACGTGGGAGAACTTAGGAATTGCACACAATGTAACATGGCCACGAACGGTATGCACCATTAAAGGCATAGATATTTCTGGGAATTCCTTGTCTGGGGATTATGGTACCTACCACGATAGATACTTGCCTGATGAAGAAATAAACGGGAAATATAAAAAAGTTAAGATGGCTGACACGCCTCTACTGGCAAAAATGAAGATGGCAGACGGCTTTCCTACAAATGCGGCCTTCTTCAAACTGAGCTTCCTCGACAAAACCTCCGTTGCCCTCGGCAGGCAGTTCCGCGAGCTGCTTCCGGTGCTCTGGATGAAGGGCGGAGCTGTTGGCAAGTGCCCGGCTCTTGAAAATGATAATCTCCCGAACATGCTGATCTTGCCGCAAAACAAAATGGCTGTTCTGGTAGATGAAATATATTATTCAGAGTTCGATGCCGAATTGAGCCGGCATCCAGAAATCCAGACAGTCTTCATTATAACGGATTCAGAGACAGCATACCGGTCGATGATCCGCACCTACGATGGCAAAGACTGCTAAGAATCATAATATCTAGGTATTTTCACAACATCTGGAACTTCGATACTTTTGAAGCAAAGTTGGATAATAACAAACAAAACCTTCCACAGAATTCATCTCCCCACTGGATGAAATCTGTGGAAGGTTATGTTTTAGGAGGCTATGAATGTGCAAGCTGTGATATAGTTGCATCTTCATAGGCGACTAAAACAAGGGGAGTGCAGAGGGGAGCAATCTCCTTTGACGCTGGGTTTCCAATAGGGGCGCGAAGCA
>OHCI01000533.1_pt1 | contig 14058 bp, 12 predicted proteins | sample 1566751 | NCBI WGS metagenome assembly OHCI01 (sample SAMEA3879609, study PRJEB24766) | human gut metagenome | biome: human-associated habitat; feature: feces | place: USA | collected 1985/1987
CCGATCTGTGAGCACAGCGCCCACCTCTTCGTACTCTCTGTCCGGAAACCCGGCCCGTTCGCCGGCGCTGCGCTCCACAAGCACCTGATGTCCGTCCTGGATGATATTCTCCACCTCGCTGGGAGTGAGAATGACCCTGTACTCTTCTTTCTTGATGTCCTTTAAAACTCCTAATTTCATTCTCTAAGTCCCCCTTTATTTTTAGTTAATTTTATATGCTTTTTTCTTGATTTCAATCTTTTCTTTAAAAAAGTCCTTGATCTCTTGGCTGTGGGTGGCTACCTTGTGCAGATCCTGATGAATATTGATCTCGATCACCTGGAAGCCTTCCTCCGTGATAGCGATGTCAAAGCCCAAGTACTCCAGTTCGCCTAAATAGCGGCAAATATCCAGCACCTTTTCGCGAATCTCCTGCCAGTTGGGCAGAAAACCGGCAATGGGCGTTCCGGTATCCGGGTGGACGGGGCAGGGATGGAATCTGTGCTCCGCGATGGTCTCCGGGTCATGCAGTTCTCCCGTTTCGGAATCCACCATCACGCAGATGCCGCCGTAACCCACATTGTCGGTAAATCCGGTGGTAGACGAACCGATACGCATATAGGTCTGCATGATTTTTGGATCATAGCCGTGGGAATTGATCACCATCACCCGCACTGTGTTGACGGACTTGGGATAAATAGCCTTGAGCATCGGATGCATGTTGATGTATTCGGTGATAACATAGAACGACTTCCGCTGGGCAATGATCTGCCAAAGCTGATCTGCTGTCGCCTCCTCGCCGTTGACGGTATATTTCCCGTCCTCATAGGCCAGGCAATAGAATCCATCTCCATGGGTGCCGGAGGAAGGCTTCATAGCCAGCTTCCCCTTCCGCTCCAGCATGGTCAGTATTCCCTTCAGATTGGGCTGCACATCCTCGTCGCAATCCCACATTCTGCTGATATGGGGTGCGCCGCGCCGCTTGGTGATAGCGAAATAGTATTTCGGAATATAGTCCGCAAAGGGATCCAGGACCAGGCGGAAGGTTGTCTTGTCATTCACCCAAAGCTGATAGATGTTGTTGATCCGGTTAAGCCAGTGGTAGTCATAATCCGAGAGGAAGTTCTTGTAATTCTCCTCCGTGAGGCCGTACTGCTCGATACGGAAGGACAGGAAGCCCCGCTCCCAGCACCATTTTTTCTGGTCAAGGGTCGTGGTCGTGGTGTTCTGGCGATCGCTTTCCATTTGATCCAGCCAAAGCTGCTGCATATAGGGGCGGATCCCCTTGCGGCCGATCTTCTGCAGATAGCTGTAATGCCGTCTTCTCTTCAGGTCCTCCCAACGCATCTTCATGGTAATTTCGCCCATGCGCTCCTTTGCGTCAGCTGCCTTGCTTCTGAGATAGTCGTTATGTTTCTGGCTGATGCGGCTCTTCTTCCGATATGGCTTTGCGGAAAAATGTAGGAAGGTAAAGCCGCCCTTGTCATCCAGGGCGATGGACACCGTGAAATAATCCAGCAGATCAAGTTCGCGCGCCGTCTGCAGCAGTTCCGTGCAGACAGCCTGCCACCCGGGCACAAAGAACTTTTCATCGCCCAGGGCAAAGCTGCCGTCCTCCTCCACAGAACAATTCGCCCAGCTGCGTCCCGCTGCTTTTACGTTCAACTCATAGTCCAGGATCTGCGGCTCCTCGCCCGCGTCATTGCTCAGCCAAAACTTGATATAGTGTTGACCGCTGAGTTTGGGAGAAAAGGCAAACTGTGTGTCAACGCATTCTGCCACCACATAGTTCGACCGCAATCCATTGATCAGGCGGCGCAGGCATGCCTGGTCATCCTGCCCGGTCTGCCCGTTTATGAAGATCATTTCCTTCTCATAGCTCAGCTCGTATCGGGCACTTTTGCTTTCCCAAAATGCCGGGCGCAGCTCCACACGGCCCTTGCTGATAACTAAATCGATCACATCCTGCACCGTGCAGGGTCGGTCATAGTCCTCGCCCTTGGACAGGATGATCTGCCCGCCGCGTCTTTGGAATATGGAGAAGTAAACCTTGCGGCAGTGTTCACTCTGCCTTTTCAGTATGCGATTCGTGGTGATGATATCCCCGATCCACTTACTGAAGTTATTATTGTAAGGGGATAAAAACATGTACTCAAAGTCCGTCACATACTTGTCCGACCGATCATTGAGCAGGTCATATGTCTTAATGCTCTGCGACAGGTATCCGCGCCGATGAATGTCATCCAACGCACTCCGCCCATACCGCTTGGCATTGTTCCGGTTATCCCGCATGACGGCCTTTCTCCAGGAGATGGCCATTCCCCGGGAGTAGCCGTGACGCATGATACTCCAAAGCTCGTTTTCTCGCTTGACCTTTTTTACGATATTCATTATTCTCTGCCCTCTTTTAATTTTTTAGGGATAAACTGACAATTCGCAGGAAACTCACATAACCCCGCTTCCGGACAGCACCACCGTGACGGATTTCACTATGCACCACAGGTCCAGCCGCAGGGAGCGTTTTCTCTGATACTCCGCATCCAGCCGCGCCTTGCGTGCAACGCCGATGCTGTCCCGGCCCAGCACCTGGGCATAGCCCGTGAGGCCCGGACGCCCCTCAAACACGCCCATCTTTCTGCGCAGGGCGTTGAGCTTTTTTTCAGACGTACAAACCGGCCGGAAACCCACAAACGACATATCGCCCCGCAGAATATTGAACAGCTGCGGCAGCTCGTCAATGCTCAGGCGGCGCAGGAGCCTGCCCAGCTTGGTGGAGCAGCCGTCGATATTCTCCAGCTTCCGCGTCGCCACATTGTCCGGTGCGGTTATACTGAGCGTCCTGAACTTGAAGATCACGAACTCTTTTCCTTGGTAGCCGATCCTCTTCTGCTTAAAAATCACCGGCCCGGGTGAGTCGATCGCAATGGCCGCCATCACAAGCAGCAGCAGCGGCAGCAGTACCACGATCAAAACCAGGGAAAGCACGATGTCAAACACACGCTTTATAAACAAATAGGCCGTTTTGCGCTGGCTGACCTCGCGGATCTCTATTTTATTTGCAACAGCGTCCATCGTTCCTCACCACCGCGCTTTCTCTATTTTTCCATTGTCTCTCTTTGCCCGTCCCGCTCCTCCGTATAGGAGCTGAGATACGGCCGGAAATAAGCGATCTCCTCGCTCTTTTTGCTCTTTACCTTCATCTTTTTCCAGTTCAGCAGCAGCCATACGCCGACTGCCAGCAGCACCGCAATCACTGCCAGCAGCGCTGCCGTGGAAATATGGCTCAGCAGGCCGGATTTTTCCTCCAGGGCCACATTGTCCGTGCGCACCAGCAGGTCCACCTGCCCGTCCGCATTTTTGATGTAATACATGTCTCCCTGCTTGTTGTTCAGAAACAGAATATTATCCTCACCGTCGCAGGAGATATACTTTTTCCCCTCGATGGTTACAAAGGACACCGTCGTCAGGGTGCGGGATGTCGGTTCGTACCGCCGCCAGATGGTATGCTCGGCATTGGCTGAATCCTCATACTGCACCAGCAGCATGGACAATCCCGTGCTTTGGGCGATCCGCCCCTTGAAGCCGGTTGCGCTCACCGTGCGGAATACGCCCGGCAGCGCCGTCAAATCCGGCTCTTTCATCTGCTCGTAATGCACACCGTTTGCGTAATACTCGCTGTTATCCATCACATGGATCTGCAGGGTATATTCCTCCGTAAGGCCGCCGTTATAAACGCGGATCTTGCGTTTAATATCCGTGTTCACGAATTTTTCCTCACCGCTGACGCTGACGCTGGAATAGGAATCGCTGGGCACAGCGGTAATGGCGCAGCTTTTCTCCGATTGCTCCGCCGTCACATAAACCGTATATTCATATATCTGGGGGTCAAACGCCGGATACAGCTCCCCGCAGGCTATGGAAATAGAACGCAGCGATGCGTCCCGCACAGGTGTCGGCTCCACCATAGGGTCACCTACTCCAGGATCGGGCTCCACAATGGGATCCGGATCTACACCGGGATCCGGGTCTACACCGGGATCCGGATCTACGCCGGGATCCGGATCTACGCCGGGATCCGGGTCTACGCCGGGATCCGGGTCTACGCCGGGATCCGGGTCTACGCCGGGATCCGGATTTTCACCCGGGTTGGGGTTCACAATGGGATCCGGATTCACACCCGGATCCGGGTCCTCACCGGGATCAGTAGTGCCGCCGGGCGCAGAATCCCCCGGAGTAGTCGCCCCTCCCACGGTTATTGCCCCATCGACGGAGCCGTTCTCTCCCGAAGCCGGCTCGGCAAAGGCGCTTGCGGCCACGCACGGAAGCATCAGCACGGCGGCAAGAAGGAGCGCCATCAGTTTTCTCATCCCTTGGTGTTTCATGATACCGCCTTTCCTTATCTATATCTATCTCTGTCCATTGTTCTCTTACGATTGGCTATCCTCTGTCCCGTTCAGCACATTTTGGATCATCTCCCGGGCCGTCTGCACAGATGCCTCGTTCTGCGGCATGACCCATGCCACAGCTCCGCCCAGAGAGTAGCACGGCTGGCTGGTGCTGCCGCTGCCCTGGGTCACGGCGTAGGTATCTATTTTCCATTCAGACATGCTGGTCAGCTGTGTGCGCACCAAGGCCGTTATATCCTCATAGCTGAGGTTTGTGGTCATATTGTTGGAAACCGCCGCCAGGATGCTCTGATAATTCACCAGGGTCGAAGCCTTGGTCAGCTTGGCCGTCAGTGCCTGCAGGATAGCCATCTGGTTCTTGCCCCGCTGGTTATCGCCGTCGGCAAAGCCGTAGCGCTCCCGGGCAAAGGCCAGCGCCTTGGCGCCGTCCATGTGGTTAACACCTTCCACCACTTCCCGGTCAATCTCCCCGGACTTAGAGCAGGCGTTGGTGCTCAGGGTAAAGCTCAGGGGGGAAACCACGTCGATCCCGCCCACAGCGTCTACAATATCCTTGAGTCCGTAGAAATTAATGCGGGCATAGTAGCTTACATCCACGCCATACAGGTTCTCCAGCGTGGCAATGGACTCCTCAATGCCGTAAATGCCCGCATGGGTAAGCTTGTCCATCTGACCGTTTCTCGCCAGGGGCACATAGTAGTCTCTGGGCGTGTTCACCAGCAGGATCCGGTGGGTGGCGGGGTTGACCACCGCCAGGATATTCGTATCGCTCCGGGCACGGACGGATACATCCGTGCTGCGTGCGTCCGAGCCGCTGAGATAAATAATATAGCTGTCCGTCAGCACGTTCGTATTGGCAGGCACCACCTGCTCCGGCTCCTGGGCATAGTAAAACTCATGGATCAGCTTCACCTGATCCGAAAGGTTTGTCAGGCCGTCTGTCTCCTCCAGGGTGTCGAGAAATGCCTCGTTGAGCAGCATGGCGTCCACATCGCCGCTCAGCAGTGCGGAGGCCAGCTCCACCGAGGAGTCCAGCTCCTTTTCCTCCACCATGCCCACGGCATCCTCCATGTCCTTCAGGGCCCGCAGGGTGTTGTCCCGATCCGGCTGTGCGGCGATGCCCAGCAGATAGCCGCTCACGTCCTTCATCTCCTTGGCCGGGTCATCTGTGCGGACATATACGCCCACGTAGATGCCCTCCTTCCGCTCCTTGGAGATGTCGCGGAACGCACCGGACACCTTTCCAACGGCCACCATGGCCACGAGCATGGCCGCCGTCAGCAGAAGGGCGATGACGCCGCACACGGTCTTGCCCACGTGCACCTTTCCCTTGCCCAGCTGCAGCCAGATGTGCAGGCCGTTGAGCAGCGCCAGGCCGCCGGTGATGGCCCACACGATGCCCTTGTTCAGCAGGCCCGAGGTAAACAGCATGATCACCAGCACAACGCTGGCCACTGCCATCAGGCCCATGCAGGCCAGGCAAAAGATCTTCTGCCCGTTTATAGTCTTATTGTTTTTTTCGCTCATTTTTGATTCCTCCCATAGGGTCTCTTACTTAGGGTCTCACTGTCACCGGATGACACCGTGCTTACGGTAGAAATTCCCCAGCTCGCCTTTGCGCTGACCGCCCCAAAGCTGGATGATATTCACGCCGGAGGAGGTATTGGCCTCGATGACGCAGTTGGTGCCGTCCTCCATCTTCACCACATCCCACGCCACAAAGTGCAAAAAAGGCAGGCTCTCCGCCAGGCTCACGATCTCCGCCTTGGTCTGCTCCCAATCCGGGATTATCACCTGGTCAAAGCGGATGCCGGAGTCCGGATGCTCCTCATAAATCTGCGTGGTATGCAGGGACCCTGCATGGGACAGCCGCCCCGTTTCCAGGTCGATCTTGCACACAAGGCCGCCCTGGCTGGCGTTGTCCACAGGGATGGTCTTGGCCGTGCCCACCCGCTGCACAGCGAAAAACAGCTTGATCCTGCCGCTGTCAGGATCCCGCAGGGTGATCATGCGGATAGTGTTGCAGGTCTTGTCATACAGCCCCGCTGCGTAGGCGTGCTGGGTGATGGTCTCGGAGAGATACCACTCGCTTTCCTTTTCGAATAACCGCTTCATTTCCTCGGCGGATTTTTTCTCCTGATCCACCCAAAAGTCCTGTCCGTCATAGCGCAGGCGGTGTACGCCGTTGCCCTTGCCCTTGCCGAAGGGCTTCATAAACGCCTCCCGGCGCCGGCGCAGGGTCTCCACGGCCACGGCGCCGTCCTTTGTGCAGTGGCCTGCATCCACAATGCCCGCCCGGGTCTTCACCAGATAGACCTCCGGCACCCGGACATACTGCCGCAGCACCTCCGTGGCCACCACCTTGTTGTTGAGCATCTGGTCAAAGGGCTCGTTTATGTAGCGGGAGCGGTACCAATCAAACTCCGACAGGTACTCTTTCTTTTTCTTCCCGTCCAGGGCGTACAGCGCCCACTGGTCGGCCAAAAAGCCGCCGCAGAAATTGGCCCGCAGCTTTGTAAAAAAGCCCACCTTCATGTGGTTGGGGGCAAACACGATCCGCCGCCAATACAGCACAAACAGCCGCAGGCGGTTAAAGCAATTCCGATACAGTTTAAAAACGTCCATATATGTACTTCTTTTCTTTTTTGGATTTCGCCGCAGGCGGTCCGGTCAGCAATTCGCCTTTTCCGCAAAGCGCCGATATTCTTCCTCTGTGTTAAAGCCGGTGGTCTCATCCTCAATGCGGCATATCTCCGCACAGCCATCCCGCTGGGCTATTTCATACAGCTGCCAGCCCCGGCATGCGGGATCCTTCTCCTTCAGCTTCCGGATGCAGGCCTTTTGGTAGGCGCCGTCTGCCACCTTCACGGCAAATACCTCCGTGTCGTTCCTGGCAAAGCCCAGGGCCTTCACCGGCATCTCCACGATCCGGCGGATAGCCTGCTCAGTGTAGTACACATCGCCGTATAAGAAGCAGACATCATCATCAATCAGCTCCCAGGTAAAGCGGTCGATCTCGCAACTGTTGCTTTTCGGCTCATAGCGCACGGCTCCGGGAGCCTCGTAGTCGGGGTTATGGGATGTAATAATGACCTGTGCCTCCGGCGCATAGCGCTGGGCCAGCCGCGCTGTGCGCAGCAGGATAGGCTCGCCGTGGACGGGGAGCAGATGCTTGGGAACCTGTTGATTATTCCACCGCTTCATCTTCCCGTCTGCCATAATGATAAATCTTTTTATAGCCATAGTTCGTTTCTGCCAAGCAAGAAAGAAAAGTGACCGTTTGTTTTTTCTCTTGCATCTCCTCATTCTAGATGTAAATGCAACATTTTGCCCGCTACAGGGCGTAGCAATGCCCATATGGCATGTAAATGCATGTTATATTGTATTCTATTTTCTTCGCAAAGTAAAGCCCCTAAGGAGAAAATGGACAAAAAAGGGGGAAAATGCAGAATCTGCGATGTTTTTCATATCCACTGTGCTAAGCCGGCGCCCCAAAGTCACCCCTCTCCGCTTAATTTCGATAAATTTCGTCCGCTTTTTTTCCTCCACCTCTCTTTTTTTCACAAAACTATTGACGGTTATGGTTCTACAGCAGCGGGCCTGGCCACCGGCAAGCACCGGGCCTATGTGGGCGGCACACTGGCGGCCAATCCCCTGTCGTGTTTGCCTATCTACACGGCCAACCTTTTCCTCCGTGCGGCGGCTGACACGCAGCTGCTGTCCGAAGCCAGCACCGAAGCAATGCAAAACGGAGCCAAACCGGCTCCGTTTTGTTTTTGCCTCTTACCCAGCTCCATCAGCAAATACTCCACAAGCAATGATATATCCCTCATGGAGTCAAGCCGCTATATCCGCAAGATAAAATGGCTCTTGTGATAATCAAGGAGCCCTTCCTTTTTCATCCTTCCAAGCTCCTGTGACAGCCCGCTGCGCTCAACGCCAAGATAATCCGCAAACTGCTGTCTTGAAAACGGAATCTCAAATTCGCAGGCTCTCCGCCGCTGCGCTTCTGCGGAAAGGAAGAACATGATTTTTGCCCGTGTAGTACGCTGTCCCATATGTGTGAGCTTTTCGCCTAAACGCAGATTTTTCTCGGCAAGCTCACCGAGGAGGTTTCGTAGCACCCGGCTGTGGTGCGAGCAGGCGGACGGGCACACATCCAGAATGCGTTTTACGTTTATGAACATCGCGGTGACAGGTGTTTCCGCCATAACACTCACATTTAGCCTGGAGCCGGGAGCGCAGGCATATGCGGCAGCAAAAGCCTGTCCCGGTCCCGCCTTGGAAAGAATATTGCGGTTTCCCCAAATATCCTCCTGCATGATCAGAACAGTTCCCGACAGCACAAGGCCGATCGCGTCCGCTGTATCACCGGTGCGCAGTACAAAGGTCTCTTTGGTGAAGTCCTTTTTCTCGGCCTTGAGACAAGTGAGCATCGGTGTCAATTTCTCCTCCGATATGCCGGAGAAGAGCCGGGCCGAACGGATTACAGATAAATAATCTTTCATAAAAACCTCTTTCGTTGAAAAATCAACCGACTTGTTGATTTAATTCTATTATAATCAAATCACAAAAGCAAGGAGGTATTGCAATGAAACGGAGGATCATCAAAATCGATCAGAACAAGTGCAACGGCTGTGGTGCCTGTGCCGCCGCTTGTCATGAGGGTGCTATCGCCATGGTAGACGGCAAGGCGCAGCTTATGCGGGATGACTACTGCGACGGCTTGGGCGATTGTCTGCCTGCCTGCCCCACCGGGGCCATCTCCTTTGTGGAGCGGGAGGCTGCCGCCTATGACGAGGCAGCGGTGCTGGCCAACAAGCAGCAGCGGATGCAGCAGACGGGGATGCGCCTTCCCGGCGGCTGCCCCGGTGCGCGGATGAAAACGATCCGGCATACAGAGCCAGCAGGGCCCGCGGCCGCTCCTGCCGCCATGCAGAGCCGCCTCTCCCAGTGGCCAGTACAGATCAAGCTCGTTCCCGTGAATGCGCCTTATTTTAACGGAGCAAAGCTGCTCATTGCCGCCGATTGCACCGCTTATGCCTATGCCGCCTTCCACGAGCGATTCATGAAGGGACATGTCACGCTGGTAGGCTGCCCCAAATTGGACAGCGTGGACTATTCCGAAAAGCTCACCGAGATCATTCGTAATAACGACATCAAGAGCGTGGTCATCGTGCGCATGGAGGTCCCCTGCTGCGGCGGATTGGAGCACGCCGCGAAAACAGCCCTGCAAAACAGCGAGAAATTCATTCCGTGGCAGGTCGTAACTCTTTCCACGGATGGAAATATACTGGATTAAAATTGCAATTTCGGGCAGGATCGTACCGCCGATGCCTGATGGAAGGCAGTGCAGGCCCCGGACAGCATTCTCCTTGGCAGTGTTTGACAGCTTCCGCTGTCTGCCCCACTAAGGTTAACATGTAAGGCAGAAAAATCCTGCCATAATATGAAGCTGCCGTGTGCAAAAAGGAACACATCCCCTGGATGTGTTCCTTTTCTTATTATATGCAATTTTACTTATTTTTCTTCTTGCGCCGGACGCGGCCCAAGAGGGCAATGCCGCCCAGGAGCGCACATCCCACGAGCCAATAGTCCTCTGCCGTAATGGGCTCCCCGCTGCCGGGCAGGGACAGCAGGACCAGTATACCCGCCAGAACCAACAGTGCGCCCAAGACTATATACAGAATACGCAGCGGCTTGGGCAGCTCCGGCTGCCGCTGCTCCACCTTACTGCGGATGAACACCGCACAGGCGGCGAAGGCAGCGGCAAAGCCGCCGCTGAAAAGCCGCTCCGAGGGGACGCCGTCCCACAGTCCCATCCCCAGGAAGGCGACAATCACCAGCAAAAACAGGCAGCCGATGCGCAAGGCGGTGGCCGGGAAGGCCCTGGCCGGGGTCAGGGTCTGCAGGGCCTCGGCGGCGCCGGGCACATCCTGCTCCGCCGCCTTGGTCAGGTATTTCCTGGCTTTCTCCGGATCCTTGGGCACGCCCAGGCCCCCGGCATACAGAAGGCCCAGGTTCTTCCACCCCATGGGGAGACCCAAACTGCCGGCCCGGGCATACAACTCCGCCGCCTTGGCAGGATCCTCCGTGCAGCCTACGCCATGCTCGTAGAAGCACCCTAAATTATAGGCAGCCGTTTCGTCGCCGCCTTCGGTGCTTTGCCTGTAATAGGAAAAGGCCTTGTCCACATCCTTCTTGCACCCCAGACCTCGCTTGTAGCAGTAGCCCGCCTGGCACTGAGCCCCGGGATGACCATCTGCCGCCGCTTTTTCATACATGGCCAGTGCCTGGTCATAATCATGGGGGACCTTCTTGCCGGAGAAATACAGGTTGCCCAGGAAGTATGCGGCGTCCGTGTCCCCCAGCTCAACCGCCTGACGGTACAGCTCTATGGCCCGGCTCAGGCTGACCGGTACCCCAATGCCGTTTTCATAGCACACACCCAGGGCGCGGATCCCATCGGGATAGCCCTGCTCTGCCGCCTTGGCGTACAGCTTTACCGCTCGGGCGGCATCCATTTCCACCCCGCTGCCCATCTCATAGTGCAGCCCCAGGAAATACTGCGCCCGGGGAAAATCCTGCTCCGCCGCCTGCCGGAACAGCTCCGCCGCCTTGGCCTTATCCTCCGGAACGCCCCGGCCATAGCGATACAGTACGCCCAGATTGCACTGGGCCTCCGGATTCCCCAGCTCCGCCGCCTGGCGGTACAGCTCTGCGGCCTTGGGCAGATCCACCGGCGTACCCTGGCCGCCCTCATAGCACAGACCCAGAGAGCACATGGCCCGGTCATGGCCTGCCTCTGCCGCCCGGGTGAAGCACTTGAAGGCTTCCTCGTCATTCCGGGAAACCCCGTGGCCATAGACATAGCACCGGCCCAGACGATACATACCGTCGACACTGCCGGCCTGCGCGGCCTTATAAAAGCACTGCGCGGCCTCATGGGCGTCTTCTTCCACGCCCAGGCCGTCATCATAGCACCGGCCCAGCAGAACCCAGCCCCGGGAAAGGCCCAGCTCTCCCGCCTGACGGAACAGCTCTGCCGCCTTGGCCTCGTCCTCCGGAACGCCCTTGCCCTGAATGTGCAGCACGCCCAGGGCGCAGATGCCGTCGGGACTGCGGCCCCGGGCCGATTCCTCGTAGAGCAGGGCCGCTTTTTTCACGTCCTCCTCCACGCCGTTGCCGAACTCGTAGCACAGGCCCAGAAAATACTGCGCCCGGGGCAACTGCTGCTCGGCGGCGAGAGTGAAATAGTGCGCAGCGGCTGTATAGTCCTTTTCAACGCCTATGCCGGCATAGTATAACGCGCCCAGGTTGCACCGGCCCTGGGGATACCCCATCTCTGCGGCCTTTTTATATAGCGCCACGGCTTTATCCATGTCCTTTTCCGTGCCCTGGCCGTTTTCGTAGCACACACCCAGGTCGCATATGGCGGGGGCATAGTCCATGTCGGCGCTCTCCTGAAAGAGGGAAAAGGCCTTCTTCTCGTCCGCCTCCACCCCGGCGCCGCTGTCGTAGCACACGGCCTGCCAGTAAAGCCCCACAGGATCATCCGGTGCGGATTGGCTGAACCAATAAAACGCCTGGTTCGTATCTCTCTGCACGCCGCCGGTGCCATAAAGATAGTTCACGCCCATCTGCACGGCGGCGGCGCAATCGCCGCTGTCGGCAGCCTGGCGGCACTCCTCCAGATGCTCCTGCCGCTGCTTGGCCAGCTTCAGCAGCTCCGGAGAAAATACCACCACGTCCTCGGCGGACGGCTGCGGCTCCTGTCCGCTGGGAATCTGCTCTGCCATAAATGTATCCTCCTTTGGGAAATCGCAGTTTTCGCGGGAAGCTGCGCCCTTTTTTCAGCATTCTACCACATACTGCCCCGGCTTGCAATGGCAAAGTGCCGCCGGAGCCCGGCAAAATGTCACGTTGTGCTCACCCCGCCCACGGTCTCGGCAAATCCGGCGGCAAACAGCCGGGCGGCATAGACGGCCTCGTCCAGGGAGTTCCCCGCCGCCCCGATCTCCACCAGCATAGACCCCGTGCTCAGGGACTGGTTGTAGCCGTAATACCGCAGGATAATGGGCCGCATCAGCGTGGGGTGCTGCTCCAGCAGGTGCCCCTGTACCGCTGCCGCCAGGCGCAGATTATCCATCCAGCTATCATAGCTGCTGCCCATAACAATGCTCACCTGGGCAGCCCGGGGGTCCTCCTGGCTCACCACCTTGTACTGCCGGCCCTCCGCATCGGATATGGCGTCCCGGTGAACGTCCAGCACAAACGAAATGGATGGATACTGCTCCAGATATGCTGCGGCGCTGCTGTAGCTCTTGTCGTAGGCGCTGTTGTAGTCCGTGTCGTGGATCTGCCGGTCGTGGAGCACGGATATGCCGTATTGCGATAGCACCGCCGCCATCTCATCCCCGATGCGAATCATGTTCTTTTCCGTATCCGCCGTGCGATAGCTGCCGCTGGGGGTGTATTCCTCCCCGGCGGGCATGGTGTAAGCCTCGCTGCCGTGAGTGTGCAGGATCAGCACCTGGGGCGCATCGGCGCTGCCCAGCTTAGCCGGAAAGGTCCCATCCAGGGCGGCAGGATCCAGGGTGTAATCGGAGCTGTTTTTGATGTACACGTTCCCGGCCACAGTATAGCTTTTCCCGGAGCTGGGGATCACCGTCTGGCTGGGCGCACCGTTATCGGCAAAGGTCAGCCCCGCTGCTGCATCTCCCTCCGCAGGCCCCGTCGGCTGCGGCGCAGGCGCAGGCATCGCCTATCTTCTGGGAGGAGACTACAAGACCGTCGCCCATACGATCGTCAACGCCCTGGCTGTGGTATCCGGCATGGTCTGTGACGGCGCCAAGGCCTCCTGCGCCGCCAAAATTGCAGCCGCCATTGACGCAGGAATTCTGGGGTATGAGCTTTACTGCCACGGTCAGGAGTTCCTGGACGGAGACGGCATCATCCGCAAAGGCGTGGACAATACCATCGGAAATGTCGGGCGGATGGCCAGAAGCGGAATGCGGGAGACCGACCGGGTCATCCTAGACATCATGTGCGGTTGTTGAGAAATGCTCTTCCTGCTATCACCGCCTGCATTCGTCAAGAAAACTTTCTGTTTGACAAAAAACAGCGTCACAAAGCATCACCATTCGACAAAACATAACAAAAAATTCGGTTTTCTCATTAGAAAGCAAGATTTTAGTCGAACCTTAGGGAACGATTGTTATGAAAATGACCTTGCAAAACCTGCGGCTTTATGATAATTTAGAACCGTCGCAGCGACGGCCTATGCGGATTGGCCAGAGCGGTGTCTAAACTGATTGGAGGAGAGGAAATTCATGGAGAATCGGATCAAGGTTTTGATCGCAGATAGCAGCGAGGCATTCTGCGGTCACTTGAAAAACGAGCTGCAGCAGCTGGACGGCTACGACCTGGTGGGCACAGCCACGGACGGAGAAGAGGCGGTCCGCCTGCTGGAACAAACCAAGCCGGATATTCTGGTACTGGATCTCATGCTGGCCAAGCGGGACGGCATCAGCGTTCTGCGCTATGCCAATGCCATGGACAAGCCGCCTGTCGGTCTGGTGACCTCCGGGTTCGTGACAGATTACGTAGCGATGACGGTATCCAACCTGGGCGTGCAGTATTTGATGCTGAAACCTTGCGATATGTCTGCGCT
>OHCI01000538.1_pt1 | contig 14002 bp, 11 predicted proteins | sample 1566751 | NCBI WGS metagenome assembly OHCI01 (sample SAMEA3879609, study PRJEB24766) | human gut metagenome | biome: human-associated habitat; feature: feces | place: USA | collected 1985/1987
CGTGGGCTCCACAGCTCCGAACGATGTAGTGGGAACATTACGGAGAAAATCCCGCACGGTTTGCGCGGGAGCCCGATAGCTACCGGTTTGCCGGAAGGCCAGCCGTTCCAATTCCTGCTGCCATTGGACGCCGCCCAGCGGGCCTGGATAGGGGAAATCCTTGGGGTGGAGAGAAACCAGAAGCGCAGCGTTGGCGTTTTTGCCGCTTCTCCCGGAATAACTCATGCCGTTGGTGACGATTTCTCCCTCCCCGGAGGCGGCTGCAACCACATAACCTCCCGGACACATGCAGAAGCTGTACACCGTCCGGTCGGCTAGGTGATGAAACAGCTTATAATCAGCCGGCGGCAATGGGGGGTGCTTGAGACCATATTGCGCCGAGTCAATCTGAGCCTGTAGGTGTTCAATGCGAACACCCATGGCAAAGGGTTTCGGCTCCAGGGTGACGCCGGCGGTAGCCAGCATGGAGAAGGTGTCTCTGGCGCTGTGCCCCGTTGCCAGAATCAGTCGGCGGCAGGGCATCCGCTCCATGCCGCTTGGTTCTTCCCAGGTAATGCTGGAGAGCGTATTACCCGGGCAGCCGAATCCGGTGAGACGGGACTGAAATCGGACCTCGCCGCCGAGGGCCTCAATGCGCTGCCGCAGATTCATCACAACGGTCAGCAGTACGTCGGTTCCAATATGGGGCTTGGCATCGTAAAGAATTTGAGCCTGAGCGCCGCATTGAACGAATTGCTCCAGCACCCAGCGGTTGCGGAAATCGTGCGTGCCGGTGTTGAGCTTCCCGTCCGAGAAGGTTCCGGCGCCCCCTTCGCCAAACTGCACGTTGGACTCCGTGTTTAGCTGGCCTCCGGCCCAAAAGGCCGCCACATCCTTTTGTCGCTGCTCCACAGGCTGGCCCCGCTCCAGAAGGATAGGCCTCCTCCCGGCATTTGCTAAAATCAGCGCCGCAAACAGCCCCGCAGGCCCCGCACCCACCACTACCGGCGGCGTATCCGGGTCCTTGGCCGCCGGACAAGGCGGCGTGTAATACTCCGGCGCATAAACGGTCACGCTTTTATCCCGGCACCTGCGCAGCACAGCCTTTTCACCACGCACCTGCACCGCCAGGGTGTATACCAGCCGCAGTGGCTGCCGGGCGTCCACTGCCCTGCGCAGGACAGACAGATTGAGAATATCCTCCGTTGGGATGCGCAGCATATGCGCCGCCTTGCCCGCCAGCAGCTCCTCGGGCTGTCCCGGCTCCAGCTTCACCTGCTCCAGCTTCAGCAACGCATTTTCCTCCTAAAAAAATTCATATTTTTTAAAGCTTTAGTTAAGATAAAAGAGTAGTATAATAATTACAATCGGTTGACAAGGGTAAAACCAAAACATATTATACAACATTTTTCCCCAGGTCACAAGCATTCCCCTGCGAAAAAAAGAGAAGGATAGATAGGAGGTTTCTTTATGAACGAGAATAACGATTACAGACCCGAGAACGAAGGATACAGTAATCCCGACAATCTCTACCATTATAACTACCGCTCCCAGGAGGACCAGGACCGGCATGAGGCCCCGGCGGTGTCGAAAAAGCCCTCCTTCTGGCACAAGACCGGTGTGAAGATTACAGCCCTGCTGCTGGCCTGTGCGGTGGTTGGCGGCGCAGCGGGCTACGGCGGTGCGGCGCTGTCCAAAAGCGGCAAGACTACCATCCAGCAGAGCAATCGCACTGCCCAGGAGGTTACAGTGAAAAAGGTCACCGGCCAGGCCCTCATGTCCCCTGCTGAGGTGTATGCCTCCACAGTGAACAGTATTGTGAGCATCAACTGCTCTGCCGTGTCCACCAACATTTTCGGTCAACGGGTGGAGTCGGCCTCCTCCGGAAGCGGCTTTGTCATCACCCAGGACGGCTACATTGTCACCAACCACCACGTCATCAGCGGCGCCTCCTCTGTAACGGTAACCATGTATGACGGCACGGAGTATCCCGCCACAGTGGTGGGCAGCGACAGCGACTATGATGTGGCTGTGCTGAAGATCGACGCCACAGGCCTGCAGCCCGTAACCCTGGGCAGCAGCGAGGATGTCAATGTGGGTGATACGGTGCTGGCCATCGGCAATCCCCTGGGCGAGCTGACCTTCTCCATGAGCCAGGGCATCGTGTCCTGCTGTGACCGTGCCATCAACGTGGACGGCACGCCCTTCAACATGATCCAGGTGGATGCCTCCATCAATCCCGGCAACTCCGGCGGCCCGCTAATGAACCTGTACGGCGAGGTGGTGGGCATTGTATCCGCCAAATATTCCAGCTATTCCGACACCACCGTGGAGGGTCTGGGCTTTGCCATTCCCATCGGTGACGTGCAGGCCATCATCACGGACATTATGGAAAATGGCCAAATTACCAATAAGCCCTCCTTCGGCATCACCGCCGGCACCATGACCCAGCAGATGGCCGCCCAGTACCAGATCGACCAGACCAGCGGTGCCTTCGTTTACAGCGTGAACAAGGGCGGTGCCGGTGAAAAAGCCGGGCTGAAGATGGGCGATGTCATCACCAAGGTGGACAGCACCGACATCACCTCTATGGAAGATCTCACCGCCGCCAAGAAGGGCCACAAGGCCGGGGACACCGTGACCGTGACCTATTACCGGGACGGCCAGACCCAAACCACGGAGCTGACCTTCGACGCCAAGACAGACGACACGGACAGCACCCAGCAGGAGCAGCAGCCCCGGCAGGACAGCAACTTCGACTCCCTGTATGATTATTTCTTCGGCAGAAGATAATCCTCCCTCGATGCGTGAATTGTCAACCTGAATACAGCCGGAATTCGTCTCTGAATCCCACAATTCCTAAATGAAGTAAAGGTTAATAAAACCTCACGAGGCCTGGCATTTATAAATGCCAGGCCTCGTTTTAGTGCCGCAGAGGGCAACACGCAAAATGCTTCTGCCATGAGGAAAGGCCCTTCCGTATGCTTCAGGTGGGCCTAAAACGAGAGGCGAAGGGATTACGGAATTCGTCCCCTCATTTTTGCAAGCTTTGATTGGCAGCTTTTCACCTATTGTTATTTGGAGATATTTTTTTCAATACTTTTCTGCGCCGCAGTTTTTAGTCTTCTCCATCAGAGCCGGGGTTTCCCTTGATATCTAAGGGGATTGTACTATCTGTATGTGCCCTGGCATGGCAATGAGAATTTCATAGGGGTGCGCACTATTCAGTATAATATTTCACCGTTTTTCAGCAGGCAGCAGCTTCCTTCTTCAGCGTTCTGTCATCCTGCAGAATAAGCTCTGTGATTTTTTCGGTGGCGTGGCCCAGGTCCTGGGGCAGATACATTTTTTTGTATGCTTGCAGGGCTTCCATGGGATATGCGCCGCTGTCAATCATGCGGAACAGGTCCTCCTGGGCGGTAAAGGTGCAGTGGGGCATGGCCTGAAAAAGATCTATGTTCACGCCGTTTTCGCTGCGGTAGCGCTCATCATCCGGCAGGTAGAACAGCGTGGGCTTGTCCATGGCCGCTGCCTCCAACGCCAGAGAGGAATAGTCCGTGATAAAATAATCGCACATCTGAAGCAGGTCAAAAATACCCTCCTGGGGATAATCACTGTCCCGGTTGCCGCCCGCCAGCGCCTGATTCGGATGGAAGCGGCACAGCACTGCGTATCGGTCCTTAGGGAAGCAGGAAAAATCCGGATCCGGCAGCTCCAAGGGGTATGTACGATAAGTGGGTGCGTACAAAACCACCGTGCGCCCGGCCAGCTCCGGGAATCTGCTTCGGCACTGTGCTGCCTCTCTCTTTGCAGAAACCAGGTGATCCAGCCGCGGCAGGCCCCAGTTGCGAAGCCTGTCCTCCGTCACGTCAAAAGCGGCGCAGTAAAACGGATTCCACGCCGGACCGCCGGCAATAATAGCGTCATAATTCCGGTGCATACACAGGGCCCGGGCCATGGCACCGGACCGCCCGGAGGGCTTATCCAAGGTCTGATACCCGGATTTCTTGATTTTCCCCACGGAATGCCAGATTTGGATCACCCGCAGGTCCCTTTTATCCCGGAGCAGGCAGATGGTGGGCCAGTAACCGTCCAGCACACATACCTGGGCCGAGGCAGCCAGGAAAACGCTCCGCACGCACTGCCGCAAAAAGCGCAGCAATCCATCCTGCCGGCCCCGATAGCGGCAGCAGATGGTCACGATGTCCATGGTGGGGTCTGCTTTGCGGAGCTGCTGCTGCAGCAGGGCAAAATCCGGCGTAAGCCGGCTGGCCTGGCGGCTAAAAAAGCAGGTCCTGTGCCTCACACCCATCCTGCGCCGAAGCAGAAACAGGACGCTGATGAGCCAGCGGACCACGCCCACGATCGCTTTCATAGCTTTCCTCCGTCCGGCTCCATTCTCCGCCCGGGCACCGCTCGGGCAGCCGCCCCTGCCTTTTTCGCGTTTTCCATCAGCGCCCCAAAGGCTTCTCGCAGCTTCCCTTGCCAGACCTTGTCGTCATAGGTCCCGCTGCACAGCGTCTGGATCAGTTCATACAGCATCTCCGGGCTGCACAGGTTAATGGCCAGCGGGTTGCGGCGAAATACCTCCCGCACAAAATCCGGAGTGATCCGGCCGATATGCCGTTTGATTCCATCCACAATCATGGGCGGCGCATAAATAGCACCGAAGGAATCCCGCACCGTACTTTCTTTTTTGGCACCCCGTAGCATAAGCAGCAGATCCTTATAATACGGCAGACCGCTGTATTGAATGTAAAGTGCCGTCACGAAATGATAGGCCGCCTGTTCATTGCACTGCTCCAGCTCATACAGCCGCGCAATGTCTCTGTGCAGGTTGCAGACAGCGGGAAAATCGCCCTTCTGCATCCGCCGGTGCATTTCCCGCAGGAGAATACTCCACATAGCCGCGCAGAAGCTCTCCTCCCGGTGCTGCTCCCGCTCCTGCTCAAAGTCGCATACATCTACATAGGGGCTGCAAAACCGATAAAATGCCACATATTCCGGGTCGATCAGCTTTCGCCCCTCTCTGGTGGCGCTGTAGCCGCCCAGCTTGTTGCGACGAATCAGCCTCCTGCGGGCCAAGCTCTTAGCAAAGGTCACGTTATTGACAATGTCCAGCTCCGCTTCAAAGGAATCCGGATAATTCACCGTTGCCAAGTGCTGGTGCCGTTCCACAAAATCAATGAATACCGATTGGGAGTAGGCATCACGGCACTGCTTTTTCTTTCTGCCATTTATAAATGTTGACATTTTCAACCTCTACACATGCATTTTTTCATAAAACGCCGCCGCATCTTTAATATCTCCGTCAAAGACCAGCTTGCCTTCGCGAATCACCAAGCCCCGCTTGCAGAAATTCTTCGCCTCCGCCGTAGAATGGGTGACAAAGAGGAAGGTCACACCGCTGTTCAAAATCTCTGCGATCCGTCTGCGGCACTTAGCGCGGAAATCCTTGTCGCCCACGCTGAGGGCCTCGTCCACAATAATGATATCCGGGCGGATATTGGCGTTGATGGAGAAGCCCAGCTTGGATTTCATACCGCTGGAATAGGTGCGGATGGGCATATCGATATAGCTGCCCAACTCCGAAAAAGCCACAATGTCCGGCTCCATCTCCTTCAGCTCCTCCCGGCTGATGCCCAGCAGCTCGCCGCGGAAATAGATATTCTCCCGGCCGGAAACCTCCAGCAGGGCGCTGACACGGCCGGTGACACGCACCGAGCCCACCGTTGGAAAGGTCACGCCGGAGATCATCTTCAGCATGGTGGATTTTCCGGCGCCGTTTTTGCCCAGAATCGCCACGGCCTCCCCCTGGTGGATATCAAAGGACAGGTTATCTATGGCGACTTTTTTCTTGGCATTTGTATTGTGAAACAGCAAAGACTTCAGGCGCTGCTTGTCATTTTTAAACAGGTCGAAGGTCTTTGTCACGTTTCGGAACTGTATTACTACCTCGTGTTCTTCAGTCATATCGTACCTCTACAAAACATCCGTGATGGTTTTTTCCGTGCGGCTGTAGATCTTGACGCCCAAAAACACGAAAAGCAGGTAAACCAGCATAAATCGCAGCAGTGACATTGGTTCCTCCCAAAACCATACATGGTCGATGAAGCAGTATCGGAAGCCATCGATGAGATAGGTTATGGGATTGAGCCGCAGGATAAAACGCAGGGTGGCGCCCTTAATGTTGGAAATCTGATAAAAAATGCCGGACAGCCACATTAGCGCCGTAAATGAGCTGCGGACAAGCTGATAAAAATCCTTGCTGACCGCCGTGACCTGTCCGGAGAACAGGCCCCATGCCACGCCCATCATCAGCATCAGCAGCCAGTAAAACGGCAGCTGCGCCAGATAGATGGTAACCGGCGCACCCATAGCGATGAAAATGATGACCATCAGCAATGTCAGCGCCAGATGCACGATCATATTGGACAGGCTCACGATCATCGGCACGCAGCAGACGGGAAACTTGATTTTTTTAACCAAAAATGCGTACTTATGAAGGGAATAGGCCCCCCCGGTATATATAGCGGAGATATAAAACCAGGGGATAAATCCTGAAATAAGCCACAGGAAGTATGGGTATCCCTTTACCGGTTTTCCGGTGCGCAGGCCCACCGTAAAAGCGAAATAGTATACCGCAATGGTTATGGCTGGCTTTAAGATCGCCCAGCCCCAGCTCAGCAGTGCTCCGCGATAGGTCTTGATCAGATCTGTTTTTGCCAGCTGCAGAATCTGTTTGCGGTACTGGATATGTGAAATAATAATCTTCCAAAGTGTTTTCATACTCTACTCTCTTGCCATCACCCGGGGCCGAAGCGTTTATCCTTCTGCGCCGCTCTTTCGGTGAAGTATTCTTTGACATCTGCCGGGTACAGAGGGTATCTATGCAGATCCTGATGAAGATTCACCTCCAGGATCTTGAATCCACCCTCTGTCACAACAACGTCATAACCCAAATATTCCAATGGTGACAGATTTCTGCTGATGTGGCAGATCTCGTCTACCAACTGCTGCCAGTGGGGCATCTGCCCTCTGATCTCCCGACCTGTGTCCGGGTGCACCGGGCATGGCAAAAACTGGTGCTCCTGTAACAGCTCAGCCCCGCTGAATGTACCCGTCTGAACATCCAAGGGAACAACCAATCCTCCGTATGCGATATTATCTGTTGCTCCTGTAAAGCTAGTGCCAATGCGGAAATATCCATAGCGAACAGACACATTTCCCTGCCTGCACAGCACCATAAGCCGCACTGTACCTGTAACGCCGCTGTATATCTCCTCCAAATAGGGGTGCATCCGGATATACTCTGTAACGATATAGTCCGTATCAAGCCCGCAGAAGAAATCCTCCAATTCCCCCCGGGTGCAAGGTCTATCATTCACTCGGTATACCGAATCATCTTCCCGGTGCAGGTGGAAAAAGCCCTTTCCATGAGAGCCCACAGCCGGCTTCATAGCCAGCTCGTCCTCCCGGTCTAAACAATCAATCACATTTTGCCAGCTGCATTCTCCCCGGCCCTGATAGCCAAAAATCCGCTGCCTGCCATTGCTGACCAATATCCGGAAGAAGTACCGAGGCAGGTGCTCACTGTAGTCCGCCAAAATATCGGGCAGGTTGGTTTTATTCCAAAACCATTTCTGAAAGCCCGGATTCAGCGGCCGCAGGCGCTTGTACTGATAGTCCGATAAAAAGCTCCGGTAATTCTCTTCCGTCAGCCCATACTGGGCAATACGGTAGGAGTAAAAGCCCCGCTTATGCGCCCATCGCTTCTGTGCTCTGGTCGTATGCGCCGTTTGGTTATCCTCCTGCACACCTCGCAGCCAGTTGCGGTACATGAAGTCCACAAATCCCCGGCGATGGGCCCGCCACGCAAAGGTGTAAGCACGGATCCGGGCAAACACATCTTTCAGTGTGTTTTTTTTTCTGCCGCCGCACAGGATCTGCGCGGCCCGGCGGCACAAATCCGTCAGCGGATGCACCCAAGCAAGCTCCGTCCCGGTATCCACCCGCAGCACAGTGAATCCATCCTCTGTGAGCACAGCGTTTACGCCGATATAGGGCATTTCGGGATAACGCCGGGCAATTTCCTGGGCAAAATTTCCCACCCCGCGAACACGGTCATCCTGTCGATCCGGCTTGCGGTCAACGGTGGAAAAACTAAATGGGCTGTATCCTTTTTTATTTCCGTGATCCTCCCACTGCAGCAGAATCTCCTCCGTCTCGCATTCTCTGCGCAGCAGCGCATAATGGAGTACCGGAAACTCTGCTTCCGGGCAGGCATCACCTGCGGGCTCTATATGCTCCAACAGCAATGTTTGGTCAGGCAGCTGATTTAGAAACGCAAGCAACTCCGCATCGGTCTGTTCGGCCCCGTCCAAGAGGAGCATCTCTCCCTGCCGGGAAATTCGGTACAGCCGGCCCTTGGCCCGGTGCTCATTCGGCAGGATCCAGCAGCCATTCCGCTCCCGCAGGAATGTCAGCCAATCTTTTGCCGTTAATTCCGGTGCTGCACCCGCAAGAGGTACTATACGCCTGCCGCCAACCGTGACGGCCAGGCCATACAGGCTCGGGAAATACTCTCGTCCTAAAACACGGGTGGTGGTGAGCAGATCCGCGAATATCTCGTCCATGCGTTTGCGCATAGGATCGCTCAGCAGCAGTTTTTTCAGCAGCGCACGGTTTGCCTCCGGGCAGGTCCTTTCCATCCGGAGATAAAACTGCGCGGCGTGAAATGTATATCCGCCCAAAACCATTCCCATCGCCCTCATTTTGTTTTTCACTTTAGCCGATCCCACTGTACTCCACACACCACCGTTACATGATCTTTTTATTATGCAATTGCGCGCACGAAGCCGCTCAGGGCAGTTTATAATAGTTTTCGGACACGGCTACCGTGTTCTTCGGTGCGTAATCCAGCTTTCTGCCCTCAAGGCCAAGGAGCTTTTCCGGCTGGATCCAGGGTCTGTTCTGGATCTGGCTGGTCTCCTCATGGGTCAAATATCCCTTATGCGTCACCATGCTACGGCGCAAAAATCCGTCTCTGGCGCAGGCCTCCGCAATGCCGTTATTGAGGATGCTGCGGATATGCGGCTCTGCCGCTGCAGCAATGGCAATGGACGTGGAATTTGCGATGGCGCTGGGGATGTTGCTGACGCAGTAATGCACTACGCCCTCCTCCACATAAGTGGGGTTATCGTGCGTCGTCTCATGGAAGGTCTCGATCACACCATAGTCGTTGCTGATATCCACGATGACAGACCCCTTGGGCATACTTGCCACCATAGACCGGTCGATCAGGAACTGGGTGTTGCTCTTATCCCAACGGACACAGTTGACCACCATATCCACCTGCGGCAGGATGCGCCGGATGTTATAGCGGTTGGAAACAATGGTGTTGATTTTCCCATCATATTTGGAGGCAATGGTGCGCAGGTGTCCGACGTTCGTGGCAGCCACTGTCACCCATGCGCCCAAGGATTGCAGTACCTCAATAGCCGCCTTGCCCACTATGCCGCAGCCCAGCACCAAGGCATGGATGCCGGGCGCCGTACCCAATCCGCTGACAAACTTTCCGCAGCCGCCATTGATGGTCATCATGGAGTATAGGCCCATGATGACGCCGGCCTTGCCCGCTGCCTCACAGTTGGGGGAGCCATGGCGATGGCTATCCTCCGCAGCAAAGGCTGTGACCTTTTTCTTCAGCAGCTCGTCAACTTCCTGGGGATGGGCCGCCGGATGGATACATGTGAATACGATCTGTCCCTCGCGCAGCAGAGGATACTCAGACGGGTCGATCTCCTTGACCTTGGCAACCATATCGCAGACTTTGAACAGCTCCTGCACAGAGTCTGTCAGAAGCGCCCCTGCGGCTTCATACGCCTCATCCGAAAAACCGGCTCGTTCTCCGCAGCCGCGCTGTGCATAAACGGTGTGTCCTGCGCTCATGATGGTCTCCACCTCTTTCGGCGTACAGATCACTCGGTTTTCGCCCTTCTTCGTCTCACGCAGAATTCCCAAAATCATATGCTGCGCCTCCTTTCATCAAATTCTTTTCCTGTCGTGCTGTGTTTTTCTATCTTTATCATACAAGAAAAGTGGCGGATCCGCAACACTAATAATACAAAGTCTCATTTTAATTTATGCATCAGGCCGTCGCTCGCGTATCACAATAAAAAAGCGCAGGATCCGGGCGGTTCTCCGCTCAAATCCTGCATCTTTCAGGTTTCTGTTCCGTGCTTACTTTTCGTGCCCGGCCTTCTGGCACGCCGGACAAACGCCTTCAAAAATCATTCTGTGCCGCGTGATCCGATACCCGGATTCCGCTGCGATCGTTTTGTCCGGCGTTGGGTCGTATGAAAACGGGGCATCACAGACTGCGCCGCAGCCCGTGCAGATCAGGTGATAGTGAAAGTCTGTCCTGCAGTCATACCGATCCGCTCCGGGGACCTTTACATGCGTGATCTGCCCCTCCTCAGAAAGGATATTCAGATTCCGATAAACCGTTCCGCGGCTGATTCTGGGGTCTTTTGCACGGATCTCCAGATAGATCTGGTCCGCGCTCGGATGGTCATGGTGTTCCTGTACCGCTTCCAGAACAATTTTACGCTGCCGTGTGTTTCGGTACTGCATCTTGTTTCCGCCTGCCCTCATATCATTCAATTTCATCGTCTGCCATGAAAAATCCGGACTTTCCGCCCTTATCCATGAGCAGATAGATGAATTGTACCGCAAAATATATCGGCTGTCAACATTCCAGTAATTGCATTTTTTGGCAGCAGATTTCCTGCCGTTTTCCCCCCTTGTCAAACGAAACTGAATCAGATATACTCAAAATAGAGGAGAGAAGCCGAAGTTCCGGAACAAATCCTGCAACGGAGCCCCTGTTTTCCTGTCTATATAAACAGAGCGACAAACGAAAGGAGATTACACTATGAAAAAGAATCGCCAACTTGTAATTCTGCTTGCCGCCCTGCTGGTTCTGATTTTTTTATCCAGCTGTGCTGCGGGCAAAAACACGTCCATGACCCCTGCGGCCACTGATTTTGCCTACGCCGAGGACGATTCCTACACGCGCGATGCCCCTGCCGAAGAGCCGCAGGCAGAAGCACCAATGGCAAACGAATACAAAGCAGAAATCGGCGGTGCAATGGGTGAAATGAGCTTTGACGACACCGCAGAAGCAGAAGAAGCGCCGACCGGAAGCCCTGAATCGCAGGGGAGTGCTGCGGACATCACGGAAAAAATCATCTACTCCGCGAACGTTTCCATCGAGACGACCGACTTTGACGCATCTGTTTCCGGACTAGAGCAGAAGATCCGCTCGCTCGGAGGCTTCGTGGAAAACTCCAACGTTTCCGGCGATACGCGCTGGAACAAGGATGGAACGACCTCCGTTGTCAACCGCTGGGCCTATTACACATTCCGGATCCCCGCAGAGAAATTTGAGTATTTTCTCCAGTTGACGCACACATATGGAAACGTCCTGTCGACCAGCCGCAGCGCCCAGAACGTCACATCCTCCTATACGGATTTTGAGGCGCGGCTGTCTTCTCTCAACACACAGGAGGAGCGGCTGCTCGATATGCTCTCCAAAAGTACAGATGTGGAAACGCTCATCGCGCTGGAGCAGCGTCTGTCGGATGTGCGCTATGAAATTGAAGCCATCGAGAGAAATCTTCGCAATTATGACGCGCAGATCCGGTATTCCACCATCGATCTGACCATCCGGGAGGTGGAACTTTATACACCGACGGTTCCCATCCGGCGCAGCTTTGGAGAAAAGCTTGAAATTGCCCTTTCCGACGGGTGGACGCAATTCATGCGCGGCACACAGAACCTGCTCCTCGGTCTTGCCGCTTCTCTGCCTGCGCTGATACTGCTGCTCGTTCTCGCGGCAGCCGTCATCATCTGCATCCGGATCCGGGTAAAAAAGCGCAAAGCAAAAAAGGCTGCCGCCGAGGCTGCTGCAAAAGAGCAGGAATCATGATCAGGCGGAGCAAGACTACTGTTTTTTATAAACCGCTTGCTATCAGGACCTGGTATCTATTATAATATAACCACCGCAGGAAATCCATATGAAAACAGCTTTGCCCCGCCTGCACCCGCCGCCATTCCGACGTGAATATGCAAGGAGGTATTGTCTATGAGTACACAAGCCATCCGTTCCAGAGAGAATCCGAATCTCGAACTCATTGCATTCCATGGCCATTTTGCGACCCGGCATTCCCATAACAGTCATTACCTTGACATCACACGGCTGAAGCACGAATACAGACTGGCGTACGACACTGCGCTTGCGCTCGCAAACCATTACATCTACGAAAAGTCGATCGACACCATCATCTGCATGGATGGCAGCGAGGTCATCGGCGCGTTCCTGGCCCGACAGCTGACGCAGAAAATTTTGTTCTCTGTCAACAATAACAAGAGCATCTGTGTCGTCACACCGGAATATGACTCCAACGGCCAACTTCTTTTCCGTGAAAATCTGGTTCCCATGATCCATGGCAGAAACATGCTTCTATTGATCTCGACAGTCAATTCCGGAAAAACTGCGCGGCGCGCCCTTGATTGTATCCAATACTATGGCGGCAAAACGCAGGGCATTGCAGCGGTTTTCAGCGCGATTCCTGACCTGGACGGCATCCCAGTGTTGAGCCTGTTCACGCCTGCCGATATCCCGGGCTATGAGACCTATCCAACCGGCGAGTGCCGAATGTGCAAAGCCGGGCAGCGAATTGACGCGCTGGCGAACAGCTATGGCCTTTCCACCTTCCGATGATCCTTCAGACAGGCAGCGCACCCGGCCTTCGCGTCCGGGTGCGCTGTTTATCTGATCAGAAAACATCTTTTGCGTAACCGCTGACGAAACCGTTTGTCAGCCCATGTCGGCGGCGAGCGTCTGCTCGATGAGCGTTTGCAGCGTCTCCGCCTGCTTCTCTTCCGTGATGGCGCCTACGATGGGCTCGCCCACGATGTTGCCGTTGCGGTCAACCACATAGGTGGTGGGGTAGGCAAAAATGTTTGTAGTGAACTTTCCCGCCTCGCCGTCGGAAGCGAAATACACATTCGGATAGGTCGCGCCTTTTTTGGCAAGGACATCTTTCGCCTCAGAAATTGCCGCTTCGTCGCCGTCGAGCGTAAACGTATTGACGCCGATGAGAGCGCCGCCCTTCTCTGCAAGCTCCTTGTTCAGCGCGTCCAGCTCGGCGAGTTCGCCCACGCAGGGGTTGCAGGTGGTGAACCAGAAATTCACGACTGTGACCGCGTTGCCGGAGAACAGCTCGTCGCTCTTCACTGGATTCCCATCCAGGTCTTTGCCCTCAAATGCGGGGAACTTCTGCATACTGCCGTCGTCGGGCGGATTGGTCATGTCGCTGCCTGCGGGCACGCTCATATCGCCGTCGATGGATTCCTGCATGATCTCGGGGTACTTGTTTTCCAGCTCGGTCAGCTTGTTCTCGATATTGCTGATCTCCGTGGCCGACTCCTTCAGCATCTCATACTCTTCGTCGGTGAACTGGTCTTTGGCACCCTCGATGGTATCCAGCAGGAACTCGCCGTAATTTTTTCCGTCCTCCTGCAAGGTCATGCCCTTATCAGCCGCCATGAAAACCTTTTCCCAGAGCGCAGTGTTCTGCGAGAGAATCGTGTTCTCCTGTTCCATCAGCTTTTTGTGCAGGGCAAGCGCCTCCTCGGCATTTTTTGGCTCGTCGGTCATGGCAGAGTCATTGCTGCTCATATCCGCTTTTTTTTCGTTGTCCTTTGTGCCGCACGCCGCCAAAGACAGCACCAGCAGGACCGCCAGCAGCAGCGCAGTAAACTTTTGAAACTTCATTTTGATTCCTCCGTATTTATTTTTGTTGTAGTTTCTTTCCCATCGCCAAAGCCGCAGCGGAAGCGCACGGCGTTTGTGGGACAGGCGCGTATGCACATCCCGCAGCGGATGCATTCGGGGTGGTTTGGCGTCTTCGTCACATCCACGTCCATCTTGCAGGCTTTGGCGCATTTTCCGCAG
>OHCI01000541.1_pt1 | contig 13983 bp, 8 predicted proteins | sample 1566751 | NCBI WGS metagenome assembly OHCI01 (sample SAMEA3879609, study PRJEB24766) | human gut metagenome | biome: human-associated habitat; feature: feces | place: USA | collected 1985/1987
GATGCTGGTTCTGATGTGATTATAGCAGCAGAAATTCATACAGATGGGAAGTTGACCAAACAGTTTGAGATTCCGGATGCAAAGCTATGGAGTGTGAATACACCAAATCTGTATCGGCTGCGTGTGACATTTGCAGCGGAACAGGAGAATGGACAGAATAAATACATGGAGACAGACCAGGAAGAAGTTATTTTTGGTATCCGAACTTTGAAATGGGATAAAGAAACAGGAATCACGATCAATGGAGAACGTGTGATTCTTCGAGGAGCCTGCATTCATCATGATAATGGTGTACTTGGAGCCTGCTGTTATCCTGATGCAGAGGCACGTAAGATCCGGATCTTGAAAGAGAATGGATATAATGCGATCCGATCCGCACACAATCCATGTTCCAAAGCGCTTCTGGAAGCATGTGACCGGCAAGGAATGTTGGTTATGGATGAGTTTGTGGATGTATGGTATATCCATAAGACAGAATATGATTATGTGAACTATTTTAAAGAGTGGTGGAAACAAGATTTGAAAGATATGGTGGAGAAGGATTTTAATCATCCATCTGTGATTCTTTATTCTATAGGAAATGAGGTTTCTGAGACGGCACAGAAAAAAGGGATTCATCTAACGAAAACGATGACGGAATATCTTCACAGACTGGATGATTCAAGACCAGTTTCCTGCGGAATTAATATTTTCTTCAATTTCTTAAGCTCGATTGGCTTTGGGGTCTACAGTGATAAGAAGGCGAAAAAAGAAGCCGAGCAGGCGGAGAAGACAAAAGGAAAGAAAAAAAAGAAAGCGGTAGGAAGTCAGTTCTTCAATGATCTTGCAGGACTTATGGGAAGCGGATTTATGAAAACCGGAGCAACTTTCTATGGATGTGATGTGAAGACTAGAGGGACTTTTGCCAACATGGATATCGCCGGATACAATTATGGAATCAAACGTTATCAGCATGACCTAAAGAAATATCCGGAGCGTTTGATTCTGGGAAGCGAGACATTCTGCGATGATGCATATACTTTTTGGGAGATGGCAAAGAAGAATCCAAGAATTGTCGGAGACTTTGTATGGGCAGGGATGGATTATCTCGGGGAAGTCGGTGTCGGATCCTGGGAATACCGAGATTATGCACCGGAATTCAATCACGGACCGGGATGGATTACAGCGGGAAGCGGACGTATTGATCTGACAGGAAAGCCACTTGCAGAAGCTGGATATACAAAGACAGCATTCGAATTGACGAATCGTCCGGTAATCGCAGTACGTCCGGTGAATCATACAGGTGAGAAGCATTCCCCATCAGCATGGAAGATGACGAATGCAATCGAATCCTGGTCCTGGGAAGGATGCGAAGGAAAAGTTGCAGAAGTGGAAGTGTATGCAAGAGCCGCGAGAGTAGATCTCTTCTTAAACGGAAAGAAAGTGGGAAGTAACACACTGAAAAATTCCTGTGATACAAGATTCAAAGTAGAATATCAGCCGGGAATGCTCGAAACGGTAGTCTATAATCAGAAGGGCAAAGAGATTTCCAGAAATACACTCTATACAGCAGGAAAAGAAACAGAACTGCGCGCAATTGCAGAAGAACAGAGCGTTCAGAAAGATCATCTGGCATTTATCCGTTTGCAATATACAGATAAGAATGGAACGGTGAAACCATTGAAACGAGGGATTCTGAAAGTGAGCGTGAAAGGTGGAAAGCTTCTGGGACTTGGAAATGCGTGTCCGTATAATGAGATTGGATACTGTACGAATGAGACAGACACGTACTGGGGAGAAGCACTGGCTGTGGTACAGGCTGATGGAAGTGGAGATGTTGTACTGGAAGTTCAGGAAATCGATGGGGAACAGCTGAAAGGAAGAACGGTTGTTGCTCTGCAATGACCATATATAAAAACAGCCATAAAGAACAGATTTTGATTTGTGTTCTTTATGGCTGTTTCTTTGTTACTGTGAACAGTAACGTTTCTTTTATGTCTTATACAAGTGAAGCAGATTGTCTACGGTGAATTTTATGAAATCAGACAGTCACTTTCTTTGGGAAATTAACTTAACGATACTGTGCAAAATTTACAAAAATATAAAAAGTAAAAATAGACAAAAACAAGATCTTAAAACAGAAGAAAACGAACTTAAAACATACAAAATGCACAAAAATAGAACAGATTGATACAAATCAACTATTCAAGCAAAGAAAAATAAAAATCAAAACTATACAAAATAAACAAAAAATAGTACGTGCAAATAACGTTAAAAACAGAACCGTTCGCGTGTTTTTTAAACCGCACACGAAGCAAAGTGCTATCATGATTTCACCGAGGAAATCAAGGCACCTGAAAGGGGATTCTTGAGAATGGAATGGGAGAGGAGAAACAATACATGTTGAAAATCAGCAGGCTGACAGTGGAACATTTGAGCCAAGGCTGCGTGACCGATGAGGAACAGCCAAGAGTCTCTTTTCAGATTGAAAGTGATCGTCAGAATGTTTCATTAAAGAAGGCAAAGATTTGGGTTGGAGACTGGAGCACAGAGACAGAGTCACAGATTCTTGTTCCATATACAGGAAAGAAGTTGGATCCATTTACAGAGTACCCGGTTGTAGTAAAAGTAATGGATGACAAGGGAGAAGTAGCGGAAGCAGCGACATCCTTTGAGACTGGACGTATGGGGACTTTCTGGAAGGCAGAGTGGATTACCGATGGGGAATATCATTTCACAGAGAAGAAAATTTCACCAAAAACAATGACATTCCGGAAAAAGATCGCATGTAGCAAGAAGGTAACGAAAGCAAGAATGTATGTGACAGCACTTGGAATTTATGAGATGACATTAAACGGTGAGAAAGTAGGAGATATTTATTTTGCACCGGGATTCACATCTTATAGAAATCAACTTCAGTATCAGACATATGATGTAACAGCACAGCTTCAGCAAGAAAATGAGCTGATTGCTGTAGTTGGAGGAGGCTGGGCAGTCGGATCCTTTACTTATAAGAGAGTAAACCGTAATTATGTTGACCGCCAGGCTCTTCTGTGCGAGCTTCGTATTACATATGAAGATGGAACAGAAGAAATCATTGGAACGGATGAGAGTTGGGAAGTGACACTTGATGGTGCAGTCAGAGAGACAGAGTTTTATAACGGAGAAGTCTATGATGCAACAGTTGATCTAGAACAGATTTCCTGGCATAAGGCAGCGAAGGAACAGGTAAAGCTTCAACCGGAGATTCTGGCGCAGTATGGCGCACCAGTAAAAGCACATGAGGTGTTTCATCCTGTTTCTGTGACAAAGGCACCGAGTGGTGTTCTGATCTACGATTTTGGTCAGAATTTTGCAGGAGTTGTTTCAGCGAAGATCAAGGGGAAAAAAGGACAGAAAATTACATTCCGCCATGCGGAGATTCTGATGGATGGAGAATTGTTTACAAAGCCTTTAAGAAGTGCGAAGCAGGAAGCGGTTTACATTTGCAGGGACGGAGAGCAGACCTGGTCTCCGAGAATGACTTACATGGGATTCCGTTATGTAAGTATGGAAGGTGCAGCGGAAGAGGATGTGGAATTGAGTGCAATAGCTCTTTACTCTGATGTGGAAGATAATGGAGAATTCTCCTGCACCAATGAACTTGTGAACAAGTTGCAAAGCAGCATCCGTTGGGGGGCAAAGTCGAACTTTGTTGATATCCCAACCGATTGTCCGCAGAGAGATGAGAGAATGGGATGGACTGGAGATATCGCACTATTTTCCCCGACAGCAGCTTACAACTTTGATATGAGTCGTTTCCTTGAGAAATGGTTCAAAGATGTTAGAAGTGAGCAGAATAAAGGCGGTGGAATTCCGGTGACAGTACCGCTGGTCGTTGTACCAGGACAGTGGGAGATAATGATTCCGATGGCAGTTGATCACTGGGGGGATGTTTGTATTCTGGCTCCATGGGCAGAATATAAGATGCGTGGTGATCTCGGACTTCTGAAAACAATGTATCCAACGATGAAGCGTTACATGAAAGCATGTAAATTTTGGGCAAGCCTTGGATCTGTTGGAAAACATAAATATATCTGGAAACTTCTGCATCATTATGGTGACTGGTGTGCACCGGGTATCGGCATGTGGGCGTGGATGGGACGTGGAAAATGGACTGCAACAGCATGTATGTCTCATTCTAGCAAAATTTTATCTCAAATTGCCGAGCTGCTTGGAGAGAAAGAGGATGCTGTATATTATAGAAACCTCAGTGAAAAAACTGCAGAGGCTTACCGTGATCTTTTGATGGAGAAAGACTGTACGGTGAAGAAAGAATTTCAGACAGCTTATGTGCTTCCTCTTTATTATGGAATGCTTTCCAAAGAGGATAAGAAAAAAACTGCAGCGCACCTTGCGAGAATCGTCAGGGAGAATGATTATCATATTGCAACCGGATTTCCTGGAACACCATATATTCTCTTCGCGTTGGCAGACAATGGATATGAAGAAGATGCCTTTAAGATGTTGATGACAGATACATGCCCATCCTGGCTGTATGAGATGAAAGTTGGAGGAACAACTATCTGGGAGCGTTGGGATGCACTCAGAGAAGATGGAACCTGCAACACAGGGGATGATGACGGAACCGGAGGAATGGTTTCCTTTAACCATTTTTCATACGGTGCAGTCGGAGATTTCCTGTACCGGAGGATCGCCGGAATCGAGATGTTGAGCGGTGGTGGGAAGAAAGTACGGATCGCGCCGATGGTTGGCGGTGGACTGACTCAGGCAAGAGGAGTTGTCAACACAGCCTATGGAAAAGTTACCAGTGAATGGTGGATAAGTGATGGAAAATTCACACTTCATGTGGATATCCCATGTTCTACAACAGCAATTGTAAAACTTCCGGGAGGAGAAGAGAAGAAATTCGGAAGCGGAAGTTATACATTGGAAGAAAAATTATAAAAGGAAAGGGAAAGTGAGATGGAGAAAAAGAAATTTTTTGATAATCCGTTGTTCCGGACAAAGATCACTTCCGCGAACGTAAAACCAAAGGAAATGCTCCTCGGATATTTTATCGCACCGTTTTGTGCACTGATCTCCAATGCTATTTTCGGATCTTATCTGAATAGATACTATTCGGATGTGCTTGGATGGACAGACAAATCAAGGTTCGGAGTATTCTCAGCCATCCTTCCAATGATTTCTGTAATCTTTGTGATTATCGGAAATCTAGTGGTCGGACATCTAATGGATAATACAAGAACTTCACAGGGAAAGGCAAGACCATATATGCTTCTTTCAGCACCGTTGGTTACAGTAGCAATTGCCTTGTTATTCCTGACACCGGAGAATGCAAGCCCGGTGGTACAGATGGCATGGATCGCCATTTCCTATAACGTGTACTATGCAGTGGCTTATCCATTCTATTATACGGCACACAGTTCTTTAGTCGCACTATCAACAAGAAATTCAAACCACAGAGGCATGCTTGCAACGTTCTCAAATGCATCGGGAGTTGCAGCAGTCGGAGTTGGAGCAAGTATTCTTGTTCCGATTCTTCTGCAGAGTTTCCTTTTTGTAGATCATGACGGAGTAATTGATACAACAGCAAGTTACAACAACTGGAGAATCGTGATGGTTGTTCTGTGTGTTGTAACATTTCTGGCAATTCTTCTGGAGTATTTTTTCACAAGAGAACGTATCACAGAGGAAAATATAAAGCTGAGTATTAAGGAAGAAAAACTTCCGATGAGTCAGCAGATCAAAGCTTGTGTATCTAGCAAATATTGGTGGATCATTATTCTTTACTTCCTGCTCTTTCAGTTTGGCGGACTTGTAAAGAATGGTTCTATGAGCTACTACGCAAGATGGATGTTTGATGGAATCAATACGGAGGCAGCGGCAGGAACTGCAATGGGAACACTTGGATTGATCGGTGGACTTCCGACTGCAATCGGTATGGTGCTTGCATGGCCGATCGCAGACAAGCTTGGAAAACAGAGAGCTGTGACACTTGGACTTGTAGTTTCCGTTGTTGGTGGGCTGGTGAGTTTTATAAATGTACATAGTTTCACTATTGTCTGTGCAGGAGTTATATTAAAAGGAATCGGATCCATTCCGGCCATGTATGTAACACTGGCGCTTCTCTCGGATGTACTTGATCATCTGGAAGCAAAGAACGGATTCCGGAGTGATGGATTCACAATGTCTGTTTATGGAGCCATTATGGTTGGTATGACAGGACTTGGAAATGGAATTATCAATGCACTTCTGACAGCAACCGGATATGATGCAACAGCTTCTGTGCAGAACGGTGGAGTTCAGAGTATGCTAACGCTCTGTTATCTTGGAATGGAACTGATCTGTTATGCAGTGATCGTAGTTCTGATGAGTTTCCTGAAAGTAGAGAAACATATCAAAGAAGATCAGAAGACGATTCTTGAGAACCAGAAGGCAGCAGTGCTTGCAGCCGGAGGAGAATGGATTGAGCCGGCAGAGAGACTTCGCATGGAACAGGAAGAAGCTGAATGTCTGGCAGAAGAGGCGAGAAAAGAAGAGCTGAAAACTTACTGCAAGAAGAAAGGATTAAGCTACGAGGAAGAAGAAGCAAAGTATCAGAAAAAACTTGCAGAGAAGAAAGCAAAAGCAGAGGCAAAAGCTGCGGCGAAGGCTGCGAAAGCGAAGAAATAAAATAGAATAACAAAGCATTCCGTTCCGAGGAGGAAGCGGAATGCTTGTTAGATAAACATTTATCTACAGGAGGGTAATCATGAAAGAGAAAAAGACAAAGCGCCGTGTATGGCGCGGTGTTGCCACAACAGGGACATCCTTACTTGCATTGTCTTTATCCGCGTCTATGGTAATTGATACATTCCGTACGGATATTGATAAGTTCCTGGGAACACAGAGCACACAGATGGTGACAGACAATCAGACAGAGGACGATTACGTTTACAAGTCTGATTATAGTAATACAACAGAATTGCTGGATTCCATCGAAGATCTTGGAGAGCGCATGAGTGAGGAAGGTACAGTTCTTTTAAAGAACAATGGAGCCCTTCCACTGTCAGCAGATGAGAAACAGAAAGTAACATTCCTTGGATTTTCCAGTTATTTCCCAATCCAAGGCGGAGATTTTGGAAGTACTCTTACTGAGAATAAAGGAACAGATGCCGATACCGTGGATATGGTACAGGCGTTTGAGGCGAAGGGATATAGTCTGAACCCGACCGTACAAAACATGTATCTTGGAATGAAAGAAGACTTTAAGTCAGAAGCTGTTCTTCCGTGGGGAGTTACAACATATTATCGTGCAACATCACCGGCAATTGGTGGAACATTTACCAGCCTGGAACCGTCACAGGAGAAGCTTGATAAAGCAGAGCCGACATGGAAAGACAGCATGAATGACTACAATGTCATGATTGTTACGATCGCACGTGCAGCAGGTGAGAATACAAACTATACTCCTGGTGAAGAAGGTGTGAATCCGGAACAGAATCTGAATCAGGCAGACCCGCTTGGTCTTTCTGATACAGAGCGTGCAACGATCGATGCAGCTGTAAAGGCAAAAGAGCAGAATGGCGGTAAAGTGATTGTTCTTCTGAATAATGCAAGTGCAATGGAAATTGATGAGCTCAAGAACAATGACGGAATCGATGCAATGCTTGAAGTAGGAATCCCGGGTGGATATGGATTCTACGGAGTAGCAGATGTGCTTAGTGGAGATGCAAACCCGTCAGGACATCTTGCAGATACTTATGCAGTAGACAACTCTGCATCACCGGCAGCACAGAATTACGGTGATTACGAGTGGACAAATGCAGACTCTGACTATTCCATCAACTCAGAAATCGTTGAGGCAGAGAGCATTTACACAGGATACAAATATTATGAGACACGTTATGCAGATACAGTTCTTGGACAGGGAAATGCGTCTGACAGCGTAGGAAGCTCTACAGGCGGAGCATGGACTTATGACAGTGAAGTTTCTTATCCGTTTGGTTATGGTCTTTCCTATACAACCTTTACACAGACTCTGGACAGCCTGAATGTAGATCTTGAGAAGAAGACTGTAACAGCAGAAGTGACTGTAACAAACACAGGGGATGTGGCAGGTAAAGATGTTGTACAGCTTTATGCTTCTACTCCTTACACAGATTATGACAAAGAGCACCTTGTAGAGAAGGCAGCAGTGCAGCTTCTTGATTATGAGAAGACAGACGAACTTGCACCGGGTGAATCTACAAAGGTGACAATCACAGCAGATGCCCAGGATATGGCAAGTTGGGACAGCACAGCAGCAAATGAAGCCGGAACAACAGGTAACTACATCCTGGATGCAGGAGATTACTATTTCACAATTGGAAATGGAGCACACGATGCAGTGAATAACGTGCTTGCAGCACAAGGATACAGCGAATCCAATGGAATGACATCTGCAGGCGATGCCGTAAATGTAAAATCCTGGAATCTTGCAGCAATGGATACAACAACATTTGCCAAGACAGAGAATGGAACAGCAGTAGAGAATCAGCTTCAGGATATGGATCTGAATACTTACATGCCAGACACAGTGACTTACCTTACAAGAAGTGACTGGAGTGGAACTTTCCCGAAAACATATAAAGACCTGACAGCTACGGATGAAATGGTTCAGATCATGCAGAATGATACATATGAGATCACAGAGCAGGGAGATCCGGATTCTGTAACATTTGGAACAGATAACGGATTGACACTTGCAGACCTCAAGGGTAATACAGACTTTGCAGATGAAAAATGGTCAGAACTGATGGATCAGATCACATTAGAGGATTGTATGATTCGTGTCGGATTTGGTGGAACAAGTACAAAACCGATCGAGTCCATTTCTTCTCCGGAAGCAGTTCAGAATGATGGACCGAATGGATTTAACTCTTATACACTTGGGCAGTATGCAAACACAGATACAAGTTCACCAGATCCATGCGCAGTTGACCCGGATGACAAGAACTTGAACTATAAGTTCGGAACAATGGTAAGTGAGCCGGTAATCGCACAGACATTCAGCAAACAGCTGGCGGCAGAATACGGACAGGTCATTGGCAACTACTCTCTGTGGTCAAACCTGACAATCTTCTGGGGAGCAGGAACAAACCTTCACCGTACACCTTATAATGCACGTAATCATGAGTATTATTCAGAGGATGCAGTTCTGACAGCTTATCAGGCATCCAATTACATTGCAGAAGCACAGAAATATGGTGTTCTGATCGCACCGAAGCATTTTGCATTCAATGATACAGAGATTAACCGTTCTGGTATTGCAACATTTATGACAGAACAGAAAGCACGTGAAAATGAACTCCGTGGAGTACAGGCATCTGTAGAGGATGCGCAGACACTTGCGATGATGACAACATTCAACCGTATCGGATGTACAGCAGGAAATGCACACTACGGACTTTTGATGAACATTCTTCGTAAAGAGTTGGGATTCCAGGGACTGATCAGTGAGGACTTTATCCAGGATGCAAACTATGCAGTACTGAAAGAAGCGGCACACTGTGGTGTGACAATGACATGTAACACAGGTGACAGCACAATGGAAGCAGTTAGCGCAAAATGGCCATACTGGACATTAGACAACGTAAGCAAAGACGCAGAATTGATGCAGGATCTGAAGAATGATATGACATGGCAGAATTATGCAATTGCAAATTCAAATGCAATGGACGGACTGAATTCTACATCACGTATCGAGCATGTGAGAACATGGTATGACAATGCACTGACCGCGGCAGAGGCAGTCTTCGCACTGCTGACACTTGCAGCAATTGCAATGTATATCAAAGGTAACAAGAAGAATCAATAAGAGGGGGCATAGTAGATGAGTTTTATCAAGAAACAATCCGTAGGTTTTTACTTTGCAGCTCTGGCCGTGATCGCCGCAGTTGTAGCAACTGTTTTCTATCTGATCAACTGTAATACAGCTTATTTTAGTAACCTTGGAGTAAATGCAGTAATTGTAGGTTGCCTGATCGTGGCAATCGTTTTGGAACTGGTTTATATTATCGGATATAACAAGGTAGGAGTAAGCCTTGTTATGGATGTGCTTCCGTTGGTATGTGGCGCGCTGATGATGGTGGCGTTCGCACAGTTCATTACAGCACGTGTCAACAGTATTGCAACAATCCTTTCTTTCGAGAGAAATGCACAGACAATGAGTGATTTGTCCAGTGCGATTATTGGAATGATATGTTGCTTTGTGGCAATCCTTCTGAATATCATCGGTTCTTACTTCAAAGTAGTGAAAACAGAAGAATAATAGAATACATATATCAGGCAAAAAGGCGGTTCTCGGGGAACGGGAGCCGCCTGCTTGCTGCTTTCGGGAAAGCAGTACTCCTTGCTACTGTCTGATGGAAAAATGAGTTTAAAAACATACAAAATAATGGTAAAATAAAATGAATATTGACAGAAGAAAATCAGGAGGTGAACTGCGATGCTCCGTATTGCGGTAGTGGAGGATGATAAGACATATGCAGCGCAGCTGAAGGAATATCTTGTGCGTTATGGAACAGAGAAGAATCAGAAAATAAGTGTTGCATTATTTCCGGATGGGGAAGACATTGTGACGGACTATTCGGCTGAGTTTGATATCATTTTGATGGATGTAGAAATGACGTTTATGGACGGCATGACAACGGCAGAGAGAATCCGCGAGAAGGACAATGAAGTTGTTATTATATTTATTACCAATATGCCACAATATGCAATTCAGGGTTATAAAGTGGATGCACTGGACTATGTGTTAAAGCCTATCTCTTACTTTGCCTTTTCACAGAGGATTGACCGTGCGTTGACTCGAGTGAAGAAAAAAGAAGCAACTTATATTACTGTTGCTCAAAAAGGTGGGAAAAAGAAGCTGAATGTGGATAAGATTTGTTATGTAGAAGTTCGAGATCACGATCTGATCTATCATTCTACAAAAGGGGATATCGTGACGAAAAGCTCCATGAAGGAAGCGGAGGACACGCTGGGTGGAACAATAATGAGGTGTGATAGCGATAGCGGCAAAAAGCTAATAAAATCAATGGTTTTGCGGACAGCGGATAGACAGGGAATGTGTTAAAAACTGAATACGCACACAAACGGCGTTACCTTAACCCCTTTGGGGGAGAAAGTAACGCCGTTTTTTTATGCCCGCAGGAAAGGAGGTGCAGCCGGAATGTATTTCACAAAGGGCAAGCAGCGGGCGTTTGAATTGCTCATGCAGCAGAAGCCGGGATTTGACCGCTATCAATCCGGTTGTGCCGGAGATGATGAAGATTGCGGCACTTGCCGTTTCTACCGCCCCGGGTGGAAATATGAGTTTTGCGTTTTCAAAGAGTGTCCCTATTGCCCCGGCAAAAGGACGCGGAAAACGCACGCCAGCATGGACAAATAGACGGGCAAAAGCCCTTGTGCCATGCGGCTTTGCAGACGCGAAAACGGCAAAGGGCATATTGCAATACCAAAACAGCCGAAAACGGCTTTCTAATTGTCCACGCATACCAAGAGAGGAAGTGAGGAAATATGGCAGTTTTCAGAGTGGAGCGAAATACGGGATATACCGTTATGAGCAACCACCACTTGCGAAACAAGGAATTGTCCTTAAAGGCAAAGGGCTTGTTGTCGCAAATGCTTTCGCTGCCCGAAGATTGGGATTATACCCTTGCGGGCTTATCCCATATCAACCGGGAGAAGATCGACGCAATCCGCGAAGCGGTAAAGGAACTCGAAAAAGCCGGATATATCGTGCGCAGCCGGGAGCGCGACGAAAAGGGACGCTTGCGGGGCGCAGATTACGTCATATACGAGCAGCCGCAGCCGCGAGAGCCGGAAGCAGCTACCAGCGGCGGACAGCCGCCTATATTGGATTTACCTACATTGGAAAATCCAACATTGGATAATCCAACGTTGGAAAAACCTACGCAGGAAAAACCTACGTTGGAAAATCCAACGCAATTAAATAAAGATATATTAAGTAAAGAACAATCAATTACTGATTTATCAAGTACCGATTCCATTCCTTTCCATTCCCTAAACCCCTTGCCCTTTGCGCATGGCGAAGCGGCTACGCCGCCGGAAAGGAAAAGAACGGAAGCGAAAAGCAATAGCGCAGTAGAGATTTACAGGGAGATTATCAAGGACAATATCGAATACGACCATCTCATTCAAAACTGCAAAATTGACAAAGACCGTTTGGACGAGATTGTTGACCTTATGCTGGAAACCGTCTGCACAGCCCGAAAGACAATCCGTATTGCCGGGGACGACTACCCCGCCGAATTGGTGAAATCCAAGTTTTTGAAGCTGAACAGCAGCCATATTGAGTTTGTTTTGGATTGCATGAGGGAGAACACAACCAAAGTGCGCAACATCAAGCAGTATCTAAAAGCGGTGCTGTTCAACGCGCCGAGTACCATTGACAGCTACTATACCGCCCTTGTCAATCACGACTTATACGGCGGCGAATGAGCATAGCCGCACTTTACCGGGAAAGGAGTTGATACCTTGCAGGAGGAAGTAACCCAAAAAACGATTGCCCTATACGTCAAAGTGGGAAAAGGCGCGGCGCGGCTTACCGAACAGGCGTTACAGAAAGCAATCCAAAAGTTTTTGGAGCAGAAAAGCAAACCCGCGCATGGGAAACAGACCATGCGGCAGCTTATGAAGCAGAACGCGGGTGTTTCCAACATCGAGATCACCGACAGCAATATTAAAGCCTTTGAGAGTACGGCGAAGAAATACAACATAGATTTTTCGCTAAAAAAGGTTAAGGGCGAGCAGACCCGTTACCTTGTGTTTTTCAAAGGCCGGGACGCGGACGTTATGACCGCAGCGTTTCAAGAGTTTTCCGCAAAGAAGCTGAACCGGGAGAAAAAGCCCTCTATCCGCAAAGCCCTTGCCGCTGCAAAGGACAAGGCGAAGCAGCTTAACGCCGCCCGCGACAAGGTAAAGAAAATGGACAGGGGGCGCGAGATATGAAGCAGATCAACTACAAAAAGCTGATACTTCCGAATATCCCCTATGTGTTCTTTGTCTATCTCTTTGATAAAGTCGGACAGGCGGTGCGGCTTGCCCCCGGCGCGGATATTTCTGCAAAGATACTGAATATCACACAAGGATTTTCCGCAGCCTTTGAAAACGCCTTGCCGAGCGTTTACCCGTTGGATTTGCTTGTCGGCATTGTCGGTGCGGTGATTATCCGCTTGATAGTCTATGTCAAAGGGAAAAACGCGAAGAAATACCGCAAGGGCGCGGAGTACGGCTCTGCCCGATGGGGAAACGCCGAAGATATAAAGCCCTACATAGACCCGGATTTCCAAAACAACATCATTTTGACGCAGACGGAACGGCTTACCATGAACAGCCGCCCGAAGCAGCCGAAGTACGCGAGAAATAAGAACGTCGTCGTGATCGGCGGCAGCGGCAGCGGAAAAACAAGATTTTTTGTCAAACCTAATCTAATGCAGCTTCATTCCTCTTACGTCTTAACCGACCCGAAAGGTACGGTTTTGATTGAGTGCGGGAAGCTGCTGCAACGGGCGGGCTACCGCATTAAGGTACTGAATACGATTAACTTCAAAAAATCTATGCACTACAACCCCTTTGTGTATATCCGCAGCGAGAAAGATATTTTGAAGCTGGTAAATACGTTGATAGCGAATACCAAAGGTGAGGGAGAAAAAAGCGCGGAGGATTTTTGGGTAAAGGCAGAACGGCTTTTGTATTGCGCGTTGGTGGGCTACATCTGGTACGAAGCCCCCGCCGAGGAAATGAACTTTATTACCCTGTTGGAACTTATCAACGCCAGCGAAGCCCGCGAGGACGACGAGGAATATCAAAGCCCCGTCGATTTGCTGTTTGCCGACTTGGAAGAACGCGACCCCGACCATTTCGCGGTGAAGCAGTACCGAAAATATAAATTGGCGGCGGGCAAAACCGCAAAATCAATCCTCATTTCTTGCGGTGCGAGGCTCGCTCCTTTTG
>OHCI01000546.1_pt1 | contig 13894 bp, 9 predicted proteins | sample 1566751 | NCBI WGS metagenome assembly OHCI01 (sample SAMEA3879609, study PRJEB24766) | human gut metagenome | biome: human-associated habitat; feature: feces | place: USA | collected 1985/1987
TTTATTATGACAAATGAAAAAATCAAACGCATGCTCGATGCATGTTATCAGGCAAAGCGAATTCGTGAGATGCTCCCTCCGCTTCCGGAAGGTATCATGTCATCTCACATCCGCTATATGGATATGATCCAGGAGCTTCAGAAACAGAACGACCATGTAAAAGTTTCTGATCTGAGTGACGTTCTGAATATCCCGCGACCGGGTGTCACAAGGACAATAAAAGAAATGGAGAAGAAAGGATTAGTTCAAAAGATCTCCTCTCCGGATGACGGACGTGTCACATACTTGTCTTTGACCGAACATGGCAAGGAGCTATCTGAAAAGTATAATGAAAATTATTTTAATGAGCTACTTCCTTACCTTGATGCTATATCTGACACTGAAGCCGACTGTATGATCCGGACAATTCAGAAATTTTACGACATCATGTGTGAAAGGAGCATTCAAAATGACAGATAAAACTGCTGATTTTACACAAGGAAGTATTTTAAAGAAACTGGTGGCATTTATGATGCCTGTGCTTGGTGCACTAATCCTTCAGGCAGCATATGGAGCGGTTGACCTTCTGGTCGTTGGAAGATTTGGTTCTACCTCCGGGCTTTCTGCAGTTTCTACCGGAAGTCAGGTTCTGAATCTGGTCACTTTCGTAGTCGTCCAGTTTGCTATGGGTATCACGGTTCTGATTGCACGTTATCTCGGCGAAAAGAAACCGGAACAGATTGGCTCCGTCATTGGCGGTGCTGCAATTGTATTTACAGCGATTTCAGTTGGATTGTTCATCGTTATGGTTTGTTTTGCGCATCCAATCGCGATCCTGATGCTGGCACCTGCTGAAGCTGTCGAATTGACTGCTGTTTACATCCGTATCTGTGGCGCTGGAATCTTCTTTATCGTCGCTTACAACCTGCTTTCCGCAATTTTCCGTGGACTCGGAGACAGCAAGTCTCCTCTGCTTTTTGTACTTGTCGCATGCATCATAAATGTTTTCGGTGACTTGATACTTGTTGCAGGTTTCCACATGAACGCAGCCGGTGCCGCGATTGCAACTGTTTTCGCCCAGGCAATCAGTGTTGTCTTCGCAGTAGTTCTTCTTATCAAAAAAGAACTACCATTCAAGATTAGAAAGAAAGACTTCTGTCTGAATCCACAGTGCAAGAAATTCCTCATCATTGGACTGCCTCTTGCTCTCCAGGAATTCCTGACACAGATGTCATTCCTCGCACTCTGCGCTTTTGTAAATCGGCTCGGACTGGAGGCTTCTTCTGGTTACGGCGTTGCCTGCAAAATCGTAAACTTTGCAATGCTGGTACCTAGCGCACTCATGCAGTCCATGGCTTCTTTCGTCTCTCAGAATGTCGGTGCCGGAAAAGCAAAGCGTGCAAAGAAATCTATGTTCACCGGAATCGGTGTCGGTCTGGTTGTGGGATGTTTCGTCTTCACTCTTGTATTTCTTAAGGGAGATGTGCTGGCCGGATTCTTCTCTACCGATGCAGCTGTTATTCAGAATGGTTTTGCTTACCTGAGAGGATTCGCACCGGAAACAATTGTAACAGCCGTTCTTTTCAGTATGGTAGGGTATTTTAATGGAAATGATAGGACTCTTTGGGTTATGACACAAGGTCTGATTCAGACACTTCTGGTTCGTTTGCCAATGGCATACATCATGAGTATCCAGCCAAACGCCAGCCTGACAAAGATCGGTCTTGCTGCACCGGTTTCTACAGCAGTTGGAATTATGTTGAACGTTGGATTTTATGTTTATTTAAATCGAAAAAAATAGCCCCCTGCAACCGCTGCCACCGGCATTACAACCCCGCAGGCGATTGCTCCGAAGATCATTGAGGCACAATTTTCAAACATGATTTTAGAATTCAACAGTAGTTCAAACGAATATCCCTGCATCCGCAGATAGGAAAAAAGCAGAAGTGATTCTCCTAAATATGCAAACAGAAGTGTATTCACCGTTGTTCCGGTCACTTCTTTTCCTATCTGCATTCCGCTGTGAATCAGTTCTTTAAAAGTCATATCTTCTTTATGGCTTTTCACTTCATAAACAGATGTGGTAACTGTCAGTGCCATATCAAGAACAGCTCCAAGAGTACTGAGAAGTATAACAGAGACAGCAACATTTCTCATACTGATATTCAGGTTTATATTATAATAAAATACATCTTCTCCAACCTGTTGTATCTCGTTAAGACCTCCCGCCTCACTTCTCCATACAACGATATATATGAAGAAGAACAGCAACAGCATTGTGATCATAGTTGCAAGAAATGCACTCCATGTCTTTCTATTGCTACCATTTTGATAGAACAACGTAATACAGGAAATGACAACACCGACACAAACCGTAACGAGAAGAACAGGAACTCCTGATGCCATAAGCCAGATTGCAAGACTTAAGATCAACAGATTTCCACACAAAGCAATAAGCGAAACGACACCTCTGTCTCCACCGACGACCATAATTAAAATCAGTAAAATCAATCCAAGTGTTATCAGCATTTTCCTTCTCCCTGCACCTTTCTTGCTTTCTTCTGTCTATGAAACATTCCTGAGACCTTTATCATCACAGAAGTAACCAAAATAGAAATCGGTATTGCCAGAACAATTCCTATACTTTCCACCAGAAATCTGCACAATTCACATGGAATGTGTAGCTTTATAATAGTAATTAAACTCACATCATTATTCATTCGGATCAGACACATTGGAATCAGTCCACAGCCAAAGACAAACAACAGCACATTTATCATCGTTCCCATAATGTCATATCCAATTTCTCTTCCTGATTTAAATAATTCCAAAAATGTCACTTCCGGCTTCTTTTCAACAATTTCACTTAAGGATGCAGCGATGGCGACCGCCACATCCATGATTGCTCCCAGTCCTGAGATCAGGATTTCTGCATGGAAAATTTCATCCGGATTTTCAATACTTCCAAGATACTCCATGGTCGAATAATCAAGATCTTCTGCATGATGGATTACAACATCAAAGATTCCCATGATCATTACAAGAACAATCAATGTTGTAAAAAGTGCTGCCCATGTCTTTTTATGAATCCCGTTTAATCCAACCAATGTAATAACCGCAAAAAGAATCACCAGCCTGCTGCACATTTCCAGCACATTTGATGTATCTCCCGCTTTCCAAAAACCAATTGAAAAAACAGTAACATTAAAAATAACGGTCAATATCGTAAGCGCACCCTGTCTTCCTGCAACGATAATTAATATAAACATCAGAAATCCTATGAGTATCATAAGCTCTGTATCTCGTTTCAGTCCACGAATTCCAGAACCCATTCTCTTGCTTGTTCCATTGAGCAGTACCTTATCTCCCTTATGATATGGCTGTTTCATCATTCCGGTATACGTGTACTCATTCGTAAAACTTATTGTCTTTCCCTTGTTTTCCCCATTTAGGATTACTCCCTGGATGTTCTGCTTATATTTTTTCTCCTTCGTTCCTCTGGTTCCGGTCTCTTCTCCTGAGACACTGGTTTCGACCTTTGTCAGTTTTGCAATGGGTGTGCTATACAACCATGCATCATTTGCAACAAAGATAATACACAGCAGATACAATATGCCAAGGATACAATATAACTTTCTTTTCTTACTTTGTTTTACAAATTCCAACATTACTTTACTTCCATCTCGAATCTATCAAAAATCATTTTTTTATTTTAACGCAAAAAATTTTATTGTCAAGGTGAATTTGAAAATGATTTTCATGTTAAAAGAACAGGACAACACGCTAACGCGCACTGCCCTGTTCTTCTTTTCTCTATTCTACTTTGCTTCTCCCTCCGGGAAAATAATTTTATTCACGAAGAAGAATACCACCATCGACACTCCTCCGTTGAGCACGGTTGTTCCGATATTGTAAAGCCATCCAGGTACGAACATTCCTGCTACTGCAACCCAGATACAGTTAATTGAGTTTACAATACATGTAACAATACAGAATGCAATCAGATACCAGAACGCCTGATACCAGATCTTTCCTTTACTGCGGAATACAAAGCTTCTCTGGATTGGGAAGTTGATGCACTCGCCAATGAGCATTGCGATCATGTATGCACAGAAGTACGGCAGTCCGCCATGCGCCGCATCATATCCGATGATATTCCATTTAAATGTCTCACCGAATAATGTAATGTCGATTCCCGGGAAACCGAAATCAATATTCGGAAGTCCTGCAAACGCAAGTGGCAAAAACAGCAGCATTACATATTTAAGTACAGTAATCAGATTACTTACGATTACGAACAATCCGCCTTCTCTTATCCATTTTGAAGCACTCGGATGTTTCTCGGCAAAACGGTTCCATATGTTGTTTGACTTATTCATTCTACGCTCTCCATTCTTCTAAGATTCTAGATTCTCTTGTCCTCCCCGGACTTTGTATCTATATCCTAACATAGATTACATGCCTATCTATTATACTTACATAACCTGCACTTTTTCTGCATAAACTGCAAATGTTCTTTCTTATCGGAACCAAAAAATGTGTGCGGTCTTAATCTCCTTGTTCTTCTTTAATCGGAATCAAAATTTTCAAGTCAAACCAGTTCTCTTTTGTATCGATCGTGACTGCCCCGCCGTATTTATTCACTGTATAACGAATACTCTTCATTCCGTATCCATGATACTTTTTGTCTTTCTTTGTCGTCGCAATATTTCCATCCTGGTACTGCAGTTTTTCTTCACAGTAATTCTCGAACTTAAGAATCAAAAATGCCTTCTGTCTGGACACTGTAACATGGATCAGTCTTTTTTCCTTATCCGGTATTTTCATCTCGCATTCGATCGCATTATCGAGTGCATTTCCAAAGATACTGCAGATATCCATAACATCCATAAAGTCTAACAGCGTTCCGTCTGCCACACAGGTAAATGTAATTCCATTCTTATTACAATACAGACTTTTGCTCGTCAGCACAGTATCAAGTACCTTATTTCCGGTTTTATTCTGTGCTTCATACTGACGGATCTCCGCCTCCATCTCATCCAAAAATGCTTCTCTTTTCTGAGGATCTTCTTCACTTCTCAACACCGCAATCTGATGTTTCAGATCATGATATTTATAATTGATCAGTTCAATACTTTCTTTTGACTGCACATACTGTGCATACTGATTCTGAAGTACATTCTGAACTGCCTCAAGCTCTTTTCTTGCCCGCATCTCACAGCATTGCATGAGATGTGCGTACAGAATCGCAATTCCGGCCAAATCCACAATTGTACGGATATTTGCTATCTCAAATGAATACCTTCCGGAAAATGGAGTATTGATTGTAAGATAGCTAATGTTGCTGACAGCGAAAACAGATATCGCAATCAAAAATGCTGACAGACATTCTTTCCAACCTATCTCTATCTGGCCATCTTCCGGGAAATGTACATGCAAGATCTTGAACAAGATCACGCTGATTATTCCATATCCAAGGATAAGGGCTAACCATTCTTTCCACCATACTCCTGATTGCGCTATCCTAAAGTAACAAGCAACCTGCCATTCAATCGACGCCATGAATTCTGCCACAACAAATGCAATCAACACGAAATATACTGCGTCTGTTACTTCAATCGCGCAGGATACATAAATGAAAAACAGCATAAGGAATACAGCTACCATCATGCAGGGAATCCAGAAAAACAAGCTGACATCTTCCGTCACGACCATGAATCCGCTCTGTACAACAAGCATCACCGCCATGATCACACCTGTCTTTATTTTTGAAAATCTCTTTTTAAATGGCAGGATAAATATCATGCATGCAAGCCACTCTGCAATTGCCGAGTAAAGTCTCGGGATATCCGGCATCAAATGATCAATCATTTTATCACCTCTCCCCAATATCTTGTCAAAGCTTCCATAAATTCCTTTTTACGTGCACGGCTCAACACCAGCTCTTCGCCTTTTACTACCGCACAGTTGTCCTGAATCCGGTCTACATGCTGCAGATTGATCAGATATCCTTTATTTCCTCTGCAGAAATTCATCCCCGAAAGCTTTTCATCCATCTCTTTCATTTTCCCTGTAGTTTCATAATCCCCAAGGATCGTATGAAGAATCAGTGTATGTCCCTGGCTTTCAATATAGTAAATATTTGCGATGTTAATACGCACCATACCGCCTTTTATATTTACCATAATGACCTTTGCCTCTCGCTTTTTCATACGTTCAATCGCACGGTTCAGTCTCTGTGAAAATGCGAAATAAGATACCGGTTTTAATACATAATCCAGCGCATCTACCGCGTAACCTCTGATTGCATACTGTGCCATGTTTGTAATAAAGATAATCACAACTTCACTGTCCATCTTGCGAATCTCTTCCGCAGCAGACATTCCATCCATGAATTTCATCTCAACATCCATAAGGATAATATCAAATTGGGACTTGTATTTATTTACAATCTGATCTCCGTCTGAATAGATTGTGATATCGAATGCTTCATGGTTTTCCGCCTCATATTGATGTAGAAATTCTTCCAACTGTTTTGCATACATTGCTTCGTCTTCTACAATCGCAATTTTGATCATCGGAATCCTCCTCCTGGTATATTTTCTGTCGTCTTATGTTCTATCTTATAATAAAGGAATTTTTATTCTGCCACAAGTCATATAATGAGATTTACCTGTTGCTGACTCTGAGCAATCACTATTTTAGCAAAAGGAAAACAGGATTGGCCTGTTTCTATCTGTCCAATCCTGTCTTTCATTTAATATATTACGCTTCTGCTTTATCTACATTTTTTCTTTTCTTTCTGAAACGTACGATCACGATCGCATCTGCTGCAATTAAGAGAACTGCCAGAATCACGTCTACTGTTACGAAAAGTTTTGTCATATTGCTCATACCTGCAGCCGGGTTACCATCTGCATAGTAGCCGCTGTTTGCTACAGTGTAAAGAATATTCTTGCATGCCTGTCTCATTGCGAGTACTGCTGTTGCACTCTTATCTGTAAGCTTGTTAGACTCAGCACTGTTGAATCCAAGCATCAGGTCGTTTCCATTTCTGATACAGTGATCTGTGATCATGTATCCGTAAGAACCGTCGTAATCTGTCTCTACCATTCCAACGAATCCCCATTCTCCACGAAGAACGTTATTCAGAAGTCCGTTGTTTGCACAGCTTGGAACTGTACCGATCCAGTTGAAAGCGGACATTGCTGCCATTGCATTTCCTTCGAATCCCTTAACTGCAAGCTCGAATGCTTTCAGGTATCCTTCACGGATCGTCTGCTCAGAAGCAAATGTCAGAAGGAAGGAACAACGGTTTGTTTCCTGATCATTTAATGCAAAATGTTTGATATAAGGATATACACCTTTCACTGCAGCTCCGTTCATCTCGTTTGCTGCCATGTATCCGGATAATACGCCGTCTTCTGAATAGTACTCGAAGTTACGTCCTGCAAATGCAGATCTGTGGATATTCATTGCCGGTCCATACCATCCGAAGTTGTCTGCGTCAACATACTCCTGTCCCATAGAATCTCCGACTTCTTTTGCCAGATCTTTATTCCATGTCTGAGCGATCAGTACTTCTGACGGATAAGCTGTTCCGTATGTCTTTGTGATAAAGTTATTCAGTCCTGCCGGTCCGTCACAATCAGATGTTGCAACCTTTCCTACAGACTTGATCTCTGCTGTCTGCCATCCACCTACATTGATAAGTGTTGACATATCCTCGAAGCTTAACTGGTCTAAGAGTTTATTCCAGTCTTCGTCATCATATGATTTTCCTGTAAGGTCTGCAAGCTGAAGTCCGTTATCCTGCTCCATCTTCGGCATCTCGTCGGAATCATCATTGTATTTTGTACTGTCATAGATTCCAAATACATTTTCTTCTACTGCTTTTCTTGTCTCGTCGCTCATTACATAAGCATCTTCACTTAACTTTCCACAAGCAGATTCATAATTTGCAAATCCGTTTGCTCTTGAAAGCTGTTCGAAATCACCACGTGAGTAATCTTCAAACTGGTTTGTTGATACAGTTTCGTCGGAAGAACGTCCGTCTTTACTGTAGTCAATATCACTGTCTACTGTAAATTTCTCTTCTGCTACAACAGTATGTGAATCGGAACGAAGAGAGATTGTGTATTCTCCAGCCTCTAAGATATATCCACCACCGGAAATCTTGATTCCTTCAGAATCATAGGATGCCATATCCTCTTTGTTAATAGTGATTGATTTTGTCTCTGCTGCTCCCGGATCAAGAGTTTCTGTTTTCTCAAATGCGATCAGATTCGCAGCTGCTTTTTCAATCCCACCATTTGTATATGGCGCTGTGTAATAAATCTCAATAACATCTTTACCTGCAACATCACCTGTGTTTTTCACTGTCACATCAAATGTTACTGTATCACCATTGTCTTTAAAATTCTCAATTGTCTTTTCAAATGTTGTATAGCTCAGACCATATCCAAATGGATACTGTACTGTATCTTCGTACTGGATCAGCCCTTCTTCTGCTGCTGTCTCATAGAATTTATAACCTACATAGATTCCTTCTGCATAGTTTACAAATCCCATACTTCCTTCGTAAGCTGCATCATTTTTTGCGATCTGGTTTTTCAGATCATCTACATTTGTGTATGCGTTCAGACCCATATTGTTGTAATAAGGTGTCTGCTGAAGATCTTTTACAAATGTATCGACTGTCTTTCCTGATGGATTCACAGATCCGTTGATAATCTCTCCAAGTGCCTCGAATCCTGTTGCTCCTGCTCCCGGTGCATAGATAACAGCACCGATCTGCTCATACTTATCAACCCAGTCAAGTTCCATCGCATTGTTTGCATTTACAACCACAATAACATTTTCAAACTGAGAGCAGACTGTATCTAACATATCTTCTTCTGTGTTAGACAGTTCAAGATAGCTTTCGCCCTCGTCGAAATCATCATAATCACCGTTGTTTGTGTAACTTCCTTTTACATATCCGTAATTTTCCGGTGTGACTGACACCGTTTCTGCCAGTTTCTTGTAGCTTCCGTCGATCACTGATTTCATATCTGTCGGAAGGTCTGCACCTTCTCCACCGGAACGTCCGATCACTACAACAGCTGTATCAGAGAATTCTTTTGCTTCGTTCATGAGGCTGTCTGTATAATATTCTTTTGTTGGCTCCGGTAATGTCCAGTCCTGCTCAGCCATAGCGATTGTCGGACGGTCTTCTCGGTAATCTGTGTACATCTTTGTCAGAGATTCATTTGTCTCATATCCTGCATCTTTTAAAGACTGTAAAATACTGATCGCTGTGGAAGAATCTGAAGATCCGGATCCTGTTCCACCGTATAACGGATTTGTTGAATCCCATCCGAACACATTCAGTTTCTTCGTGTCAGAAGCGAGTGGTAAGATTCCTTTGTTTTTCAGAAGAACCATTCCTTCTTCTCCGACTTTCTGAATTGTTTCACGGCTCTGCTCTGTTGTTTCTTTTGAAAGCTCTACTTTCTTCGCATTTAAAATACTTGATACGTTGTTGTACATCGGACCATAACAGATCACATTAACAAGTACTGCAACGATAGCCACAAATGCAATTCCTGCCTGCCAGCGGATCACGTGGCGAACTCCCTTTTTCGCTTTATGCGCTGCGATCATTACTACGATCATTGCAACTAATGCAACAAGGATAGCAATAATATAACCACTCAGTCGTTCAATATATGACGTCAGGTCTGCAACACTTACTCCCAGACTAGTGAATATCGGGGACAATAAGTTTACTAAAAAGTTTGTCATAATGTTTCCTCCCTTTTGTTGATGGGCTTATGTTAACATAATTTATTCTCTCATGCCTTTTTTCGCATAAATGGTACGTTTTTTTCATAACCTGCAATTCCATTTGGCATATTTAACAATTTATATATTTCGTTTTTGTCTATATTGCCTATCCTCTGTTGATTGCAGCTTTGATCAGATGTGCTGTTCCTTTAATTCGATGTCCGTTCGCCATCTCTGTCAATGCCTCTGCCATTTTCATCGTCACAATACCGCCTGTCATTTTCGCATATCCACGAATTGGCATATTGTAGTTGAATAAAACGTTCAGGTTCGGCTTTCCCTGCCAGTCGCTGATTTTCAGAAGTAATTTCAGGATTGCACAGAGCAGTTTTCCAAGAATTCCTTTTCCGTAATACAACTGACAAACTGCATCGTTCATTCGGATCTCACCGCTCCAGCTTCCATCCGGAATCTCTCTTCCATACAGAATACGGAATTTTTCGTCTGAAATGTCTTTAATCTTGCCGCTGAAATATTCCGGCAGTTCTTCTTTCTTGTAGCCGCCGTTTTCAACAGTACCTTTTACGTCTAAAGCACCTTCCAGAACCATCTGCTGCGCATTTTCACCGATCATGATCTGATAAGTACCGCTTTCAATCTCCCAGCTATCTGTTCTTGTATCATAAAAACGGAATGTCTTATCATCAAATCCGATTCTTACTTCCTTTTCTTCTCCTGGCTGAAGCTCTACTCTTACGAAACCTTTCAGCTCGCGAACCGGTCGAAAGACAGTCTCAGAAGATTTTCCAACATACAGCTGTGCGATCTCAGTTCCTGACACATTGCCTGTATTCTTAATTGTAAATGTCACACCTTCTGTATCTATTTTCAAATCTTTATATTCAAAGGTTGTATAGCTCAATCCGTAACCAAATGGGAAACGCGTTGATTTTCCAACAGTTGTGTAATAACGGTATCCGACATAAAGAGACTCTCTGTACTCACTGCTTCTTTCTTTACTTGGATAATATGCATACGCCGGCGTATCCTCATAATAGATTGGGTAAGTCTCATTTAACTTACCGGATGGATTCACCTTTCCTGTCAGAACGTTCAACATTGCTGACGCGCCTGCCTGTCCACCAAGATAACCGTGCACGATTCCTTTTACATATGGATACCATGGCATCTCGATCGCTGATCCGGCTGAAAGAACTACGATTATATTCTTATTTACTGTTGTAAGTTCATTAAGTAATGTCTCCTGTGCGGCAGGCATGGACATATGTGTACGGTCAAGTCCTTCGGATTCGCTGATTTCATCAAGTCCTCCGAAGAAAAGTACGATATCCGCCTTCTTTGCAAGTTCTACTGCTGCCTTTGTCAGCTTTTGGTTCGGTTTTCTGTTACGGATATATCCCTGCTCATATGCAACAACATCCAGATCTGTTGATCCAATCACATCAAGGATTGCTTCCGGCTGTTTTGCCGGGTTTACAAGTGATGATCCTGCGCCCTGATATCTTGGTGTCTTTGCAAAATCACCGATCACTGCAACTTTCGTTCCCGGTTTCAACGGAAGGATCTGATCCTCATTTTTCAGGAGGACAATACTTTCCTCTGCCGCTTTTCTTGCCAGGTTATGATGCGCTTCCACATCAAATGTTTTTCCCTTTGCGTCTTCTGTTGCCTGATGTGTTGAGAAAATCACATTTAAAAGTTCATCCAGTCTCTGATCTAATACTGCTTCATCAAGATCACCGTTCTCAACTGCATGAATAATATCATACATTCCTGATTTTCCTGTTCCCGGCATTTCCAAATGACTTCCGTTCTTCACGCCAAGTGCATGGTCGTTACTTCCGCCCCAATCAGACACGACAAATCCGTCAAATCCCCACTCATCTACCAGAATCTCCTGCAGCATGTGGCTGTTTTCGTTTGCATAGATTCCATTTACTTCATTATAAGAAGACATGATGGACTTTGATTTACCTTCCTTGATCGCAATCTCGAACCCTGTTGTATAAATCTCACGGAACGTTCTTTCGTCTACGACAGAATCGTTCGCCATACGGCGCAGCTCCTGACTGTTTGCTGCAAAATGTTTCGGGCAGGCTGCAATTCCCTTACTTTGGATTCCACGAACATATGCCGCCGCCATTTTTCCTGCATGATATGGATCCTCTGAAAAATACTCGAAGTTTCTTCCGCACAGAGGACTTCTCTTAATATTAAGTCCCGGTCCAAGGATCACATTGACACCCATCGTCACTGCCTCTTCTGCAAGTGCTTCTCCAATTTCTTCTCCAAGTGCTTCGTCCCAGCTGTTTGCCAATCCTGCTGCTGTCGGAAAACACGTCGCCGGAAGACTAGCATTCAGTCCCAAATGGTCTCCTGCTCCTGCCTGTCTTCTCAGCCCGTGAGGTCCATCGGACATTGCCATAGACGGAATCCCATATTTTTCAAAATCAACTGTCTCCCATGTGTTCTTTCCTGACATCATAATTGCTTTCTCTGCCAGTGTCATTTTTCTGATCAACTTTTCATATTTCAGACTCATTTTGAAACCTACCTTTTACTCTATAATATGATAATTATTATTTGGTTACTGTCACAGTACCTGTAATTTTTTGCATTTTGTATATCACAAGTATCTTTTTAATGAAATTATCATAACACAAAAAGCAGACCGTTAAGGTCTGCTTTCATAAATGGTCGTTTTTTCTACATGAACTGTTCTGATTAGATTGCAAGCAGGTTCTTGATTGCTTCCATATAAACATGAACTGCTTCTTCAACCTCTGACACGAGTGTGTACTCGTCTGCACCGTGAATGCGATGATGTTCTTTAAGGACTTCGCATAAGTTCCACCACCGATTACTAACGGTTTGTTCTCTGTATCTCCTGTTACATCTGTATAAGCTTTGTACAGTGCCTCTACAAGTGGAGACTCTTTCGGGAAGAACAATGGTTTTGTAGTTGTGTGGATCTCAATGCGTCCGTTCTCGTCTTCAAGCTTTCCTTCGCACATCTTAACCATATCTTCTACAGAGTATGTTACCGGGAATCTGATATCGATCGTAGCGGAGATCACACCGTCTTCTGTCTTAACGATTCCGTTACAGAATGTAAGCTCTCCAAACTCATCTGCACATTTCAGACCGATTCCTGATCCGTCACACGCTGTACCAATGTGTGAGTTATAGAATTCTACGAAATCATCTTCAAATCCGGCTTTTGCAAGACAATCAAAGATAACACCTGCAGCGTTAACTCCAAATGCCGGTGTACTTGCATGTGCAGATACTCCCTTTGCATAAATACTGATCTTTCCGTCTTCTTCTGTTACTTTGTATTCCTGAAGCTTTGTCTCTGCGAAAGCAGCTTCCAGTCTGTCTTTCAGTCCTTCTTCTGCCGGAATCTCTGCTGTACATGCATCACATACGGCATTGAATACAAATCCACCATTGATAGAAATAATCTTTGTATTCTTAGAAGTTGCCAGCATGCCAAGCATACCTTTCTCTCCGTGAATACATGGGTAACTTGCATCCGGTGTAAATCCACAAGATAACTCTTCTGCCACTTCATTATAATGCTCCATACATCTGGAACCATTTTCCTCATTACATCCCATGATCAGACGAACTCTCTTGTTAAGCTCCACACCTGAATCACGAAGAAGCTTCATCGCATAAAGTGCTTCCATAACAGGTCCTTTATCATCTGTTGTTCCACGTCCGTAAACGTAATCTCCTTCTCTTGTCAGCTTGAATGGATCATATGTCCAATCACCGCCTGCCGGTACGATATCCAGATGTCCTGCGATACCAACGATCTCTTCGCCTTCTCCCATCTCTGCATATCCACAGTAGTTATCCAGGTTCACTGTCTTGAATCCGAGTTCATCTGCAATCTGCAGTGCTTCGTGAAGAACCTTTGCCGGTCCCTCTCCAAATGGCATTCCTTCTGCCGGTGTTCCAAGCTGTGAATCTATCGCTACAAGTCTTTCCATATTACTTAACAATTCTTCTGTTGTTGCATGAATCTTTTCTTTAATATCCATTATTTTCACCTTTCCTTTTTTACGTTACTGTTCACACGATGTGCGACCAGCAACGCATCTCGCCATTTTAAATCGCC
>OHCI01000557.1_pt1 | contig 13669 bp, 9 predicted proteins | sample 1566751 | NCBI WGS metagenome assembly OHCI01 (sample SAMEA3879609, study PRJEB24766) | human gut metagenome | biome: human-associated habitat; feature: feces | place: USA | collected 1985/1987
GTCCGTTTCCCTTGCCCCGCCCTCCCCGGCGACGGAAACGGGCGTAAGTGTCGCCCGAGCGTGCGGCGCGGCACCGCTGGGCGACGGAATTGGACGTAAGTGTCGCCCGGGCGTGCGTCGTGGTGCTGTTAGGCGACGGAAACGGGCAGAAATGTTCTCCGAGCGTTCGTCGTGGTGCTGTTAGGCGACGGAACGGGACCGAAGTGTTCCCCGAGCGTGCTGAGATACACCGTTGGGCGACGGAATGGGGCAGAAGTGTTCCCCGAGCGTGCGGCGCGGCACCGTTGGGCGACGGATAGTGGCAGAAATGTTCCCCGAGCGTGAAGTGCGGCCACCTTGGGCGACGGAAGGCGGCGAAGCCGTCGCCCGGGCGTGTTTGGAAACGCTCTAGGGTGGCGGCTTCTATTTGATAAAGCGATGTCGGATAAGTGGATACTCCTATTTCAATCTGTAAGCTTCCAAAGCCTTCTCCAGTACCAGAAGCGCGCGGGCAAGGTCTTCTTTCTTAAGAACATACGCAAGCCGGACTTGATTCCTGCCAAGTCCCGGGGTGCTGTAGAATCCTGCTGCCGGAGCCATCATCACGGTCTCACCTGTGTAGCCTTCCGGGGTTCCGTCACCTTTGTACGAGAAGTCAGTCAGGCACCACGCACAGAAGTCCTCCGCGTTTTCTACAGGTAGTGACGCGATTGTATAGAAGGCTCCATTGGGCATTGGCGAATACACTCCAGGGATCTTGTTCAAGCCTGCGATAAAGAAATCACGTCGTGCGAGATATTCATCGAAGCATTCTTTTGAATATTCCTCGGTTCCTTCGATTGATGCTTCAGCGACAATCTGGCCGAGAAGTGGTGGACTGAGCCTTGCCTGGCAGAATTTAAGGATCGCTGCCATCGCTTCTTTGTTGTGACTGACTATCATTCCGATTCTCGTACCGCATTCCGAGTACCTTTTCGAGACAGAGTCTATGACCACAACATTCTGCTCAAGACCTTCAAGGCAAAGGGCTGAAAGATATGGTGCGTCCGTGTAACGGAATTCTCTGTAGACCTCATCGGCGAAGAGGTAGAGATCATGACTCAGAACGATGTCGCGAAGTCTCTGCAGTTCTTCTTCTGAATAGAGGTATCCTGTCGGATTGTTCGGATTGCAGATGAGAATGGCCTTGGTCTTGTCGGTGATCGCTTTCTCGAAGTCCTCCACTGAAGGAAGCGCGAATCCGTTCTCTATTTTTGATGTGACGGTCTTGACGGTCACTCCGGCGGTCACGGCGAACGATAGGTAATTGGCGTAACCCGGCTCGGTCATTATGATCTCATCGCCGGGATTCAGACAGGCCATGAATGTCAGAAGAAGAGCCTCAGAGCCTCCTGTTGTGACAATGATCTCATTGGCATTTACTTTTATCCCGAATTTGTCGTAATAACCGACCAGCTTGTCTCTCAGAGATTTGAGACCTTGGCTTGGACTGTATTCGAGAGTCGTTCTGGTTATTGTCTTCAATGAATCCAACGCTTTTTGAGGCGTAGGAAGATCCGGCTGCCCGATGTTTAGATGATAGACCTTTACCCCTTTGGCTTTTGCCGCGTCAGAAAACGGGGTCAGTTTTCTGATTGGTGAGGCGGGGATTTTTTCCCCACGAATAGAAATCTTCGGCATATTAATTATGTAGTTTGTCCAAATTTAGAAAAAATGTGGTTATCTTAGCAAGATAAATACAACTTTTTTAATATGAATGCCCGAATTCTTGTGGTCGATGACGAGGAGGACATCTGCGCGATTCTGAAATTCAATCTTTCCAAGGAAGGTTACGAGGTTGTGACCGCTAATTCCGCAGAGGAGGCACTGACGCTGGACATCGCGTCATTCAATCTGCTTCTTCTGGACGTGATGATGGGCGGGATGTCCGGTTTCGAGTTGACGCACAGGCTGAAAGCTGATCCTGCGACTGCCGGCGTGCCGGTCATCTTCATCACGGCGAGGGACACGGAGGACGATGCGGTGGAGGGTCTTGACATCGGCGCTGATGACTACATCTCCAAGCCGTTCTCGATCCGGGAGGTGGTTTCCCGGGTGAAGGCGGTTCTGAGGCGCACCGCGGCAAGGCGTGGGGAGGATTCGGGAATATTCATTGACGACGGGCGGAAAACCGTGACCATCAACGGGGCCGCGGCTCCTTTGACCAAGATTGAATATGAGATATTCAGACTCCTGTTCACCAACAAAGGGAAGGTTTTCCCGCGCGAGGATATTCTTTCAAAGGTTTGGCCTGACGATGTGATTGTCACCGATAGGACTGTGGATGTCAACATCACCCGCCTTCGCAAGAAGATCGGTGAATATGGGAACAGGATAGTCTCGCGCCACGGGTTCGGTTATCTATACGAGGAACAATGATAATACTGTTGTCTATAGTCGTTGTATTGCTGGCTCTTGCGTTGATTACGATGCAAGGACGGTATGTTCATCTTAAGAAATCCATAGATAAGGGGAAGGTGAGTATGTACGACAAACTGCGTGACAGTGAGGAGGATAAGACTCGCTTGAAGAGACAGCTGACTCAGAATGTGGCTCATGAGTTGAAGACCCCGGTCAGCAGCATCCAGGGCTATCTTGAGACGATAGTGTCCAACCCGGACATTGACAAAGAGACAAAGGACCAGTTCATACAGCGCTGCTATGCCCAAAGCCGCCGTCTGTCAAGCCTTCTCGCGGACATCTCGACACTCAATAAACTCGATGACGCCCCTCAGGAATATGAGTTTCAACCAGTGAATATCCCGGATCTGCTTCAATCCATCCAGCGGGACGTGTCCATGCAGATGGAGGCGAAACACGTGACATTCAGGGCTTTGGTTGATCCGGAAGTGGCTGTGGACGGCAATCCTTCGTTGCTATATTCAATATTCAGAAACTTGACTGACAATTCCATCGCATACGGGGGCGAAGGGGTTACAATCACCGTGCAGGTCTTGTCGGAAAGCGCGGATTTCTATACCTTCAGCTTCTCTGACAATGGCCCAGGAGTGGTGTCCGAGCATATTCCTCATCTTTTTGAGCGGTTTTACCGCATTGACAAGGGACGTTCCCGCAAGATGGGAGGCACTGGTCTCGGGCTTGCGATAGTCAAGAACTCTGTGCTGCTTCATCATGGCAACATCTCTGTCCGCTTAGGCATCGCCGGAGGCCTGGAGTTCGTCTTCACGCTGCCTAAGGCGGCTTAGGCTTGCTGTAAGTGTGTGGGGGCTCTTCTCCGTTTTTCTGTCACCACTTGTAATTTGGAAAAAAAATATTACTTTTGGGATAATATATTTGTTTTTATTAACTGGCGTAAGCCACAAATCCATTTTTTTATGAAAAAAGTATTTGCCGCCCTTGCCGCCCTTGCGATGATGGCAGCGGTTGTTTCGTGCGAGTATGACTCGCCGGACATCAGGTTTCAGCAAACCACGAACTTAACGAATGATTACAGCGCTCTGGTGAATGCGCTTCTGGATCAGACCAAAACTGTTTCGGAAAAGCTTAATCTTCTTGAAAAGGCCATCAATAATCAGACTTTCACTCTTGAACAGAAGATAGAACTTTTGACAAAGGCCTACGAGAGCGGTGTCATCAAGTATGAGGAGTTGATAGGGAAGACAATCGCGGCGATCAATTCCATGAGTACTTCCGTCGCCGAGAAACTCGCCGCCATAGAAAATGCTCTTAAGACCCAAACCTCGGACTTGAGCGCGAAACTAGCTCTCATCGAGTCTTCTGTCAAGCTGGGACTTGCCGACAACGCGAAGGCTATCGATCTCGTCAGGACAGCCATCGGCTCGCTTCAGGGTTCTCTGGAGGAGAAACTTGCCGCTGTGGAGAAGGCTGTGAAGGATCAGACGATGGATTTGAGCGCGAAGCTGGTTCTTATCGAGGGTGCGGTCAAGACTGGTCTTGCGGACAATGCTGAGGCGATTAAACTTGTGAAACAGGCGGTAGAGTCTCTTGAAGGAACTGTCGAAGAAAAACTTAAGGCTATCAATGAGACAATAGAAAGCCAGACCAATACCCTGTCCGGGAAACTTGCCGCGATTCAGGGTTCGTTGGATGCCGGTCTTGTGGGAGAAGACAGCACGCTCGGCCTTGTGAAGAAGGCTATAGATGCCTTGAACGCTACTGCGGGAACGGCCAATGATAAACTGGACGCCATCAAGAATGCGATCGACTCGCCTACTTCTGGGCTTAACGTGAAGCTTGAGGCTATAGAAGAGGCTTTGTCTCAGGGGCTGATTGATGTGACTAAGAAGCAGGATTTGATTCTGGCCGCACTCAACAGTGCGTCGACATACCATTTCACTGATGATGAACTTCTTGAGAAGGGGCAGGATTATTTATTGGTTGACGCCGCCTTCTGGGAGGCCAATCACGAGAACTATGAGGTGGTAAGGAAACTTAAGGAGTTGATTAAGTTATCTGTGCCACATAAATATAAGTTCTGGATCAAACTACCTTCCGGCAAGTACCCGATATCAGGCTCCGAGGACACAAGTTTTTATGGCCCCCTTTACACCGAAGGAGGAATTATGAAAGGCATCATGAACTCGGGAGAAGTGATTCTTGCGGTTGATTGTGACTCTTATCTCAATCCGAAGTGGCACACTGTAAATGGACACAAATGTTACTATCTTAAGAAAGTCCATAAAGGTTGCAGATACAATTTTGTAGTGAAAGTGGGCGAAAGGGCTGCCGGCAAGAAACTCAAGGTGGAGGGTATGAATTCCAAAGATCGTTTCATTCAAGTCACTTATGCTCAAGTTGGGGAATGCATTGAATATTGGCATCGGTCTGATGCGGTAAAGACCAGAACAGGAGTATGGGGATTTCAAGAGTTGCAGTATTACCCGTATCGATACCCGGATAATTCCGTAGAGTTTATAATAGTCGAAGATAATTAATACCATTCGCTACTTATGAAAAGATATTTGACAATCATAATGTTGGCCTTGTCCTCGGGCCTCTTCGCAGATGTTGTGGCGCAGGAGCGGGGGAACAGTGCCTACCGCACCTCCACCTGGGGCCTTTATGCGGAGGGCGGCGCAACGATGGTGCACGGACTGGGAATGTCAAGCGTGGACGCGGCGCCGGGTATGAATATATTCCCGGAGATAGGTGCCGGAGTCTCGTTCAACATCCGTCCGTGGATTCGTCTGGGGCTGAACTACGATTTCTCGAAATATGCCCGTGAGCAGCGGTTCTCTGAGTTCCAGCCTATTGAGATTCCTGCCGGGACCGGAACTCTTTCCGAGCGGTACGGCGGCCTAGTATATTCAAAGATGTGGACACATTATCACGCCGCTGACATGACTCTGGAGTTCAACATCATGGAGCTGTGGAGGAATCGTCAGGACAGACGCTTCAACCTTTATGCGGGAGCCGGTTTCGGCTGGCTTTTCGCCAGTGGCAACACCTACGACATCTCGATGGGACATGAGCGTTGGAGCGGGTCGTACAAGGAGACGATAAACACTTGGCTGGATGCGGTGAACTCCAGGCATAAGTACGATGTCGGTTATGTTCCGATGCTGCTGTCCGCCGAGTTTGACGTGAGTCCCGTGGTGACGGTTGGCCTGCAAGGCAATTACAAACGGCTTCTGAAATGTGATAACGCTCCCAAAGGGATCGCCACAGGCTCAGTGGTCTTGAGACTGAATATTCTTGGCTCAAAGTCAGGTTATAAGGGCACGGGACGAAAGTTGCGTGAGTCCGAGCTTGCCTTGGCCGCGATGACCGTGGCCGGGGCGGCAGCCAAGGCGGACTGTGAGGCTTCCGGCAAAGCCAAGGATGAGGCTCTCGCATCCGCCAAGACCGAGAACGCCGCGCTGAAGTCCCGGGTAGAAGCCCTTGAGAAAGAAAACGCTGAGCTTAAGGCGCGCCGCACCAATGAGATTCTTCAGGATCTTACCGTTCAGTTCTCCAATGACAGTTTCAAGCTCAGCGCTGCCGCGAAGGCTGATCTTGACGCTTTCGCTGAACGTATGAAGGCTTTGAATGAAACCGAACTTGTCGTTGTCGGAGAGGCTTCCGCTACAGGTGCCAGCGGACATAACCAGCGGCTCAGCGAACTGCGTATCGAGACAGTGCTTGACTATCTGCGGAAGCAGGGAGTTGATTGCAGCCGCGCTTTCCGCCAGCCTCTTGGAGATTCCGGCAAGGACGCTTCCGACGCAGCCCGCCGCGCGACGATCCTTGTTGTCTCCCGTGGAGAGTAAATGACGGATAATTAACCTGTTGAATGAGTATGCTCCCATCTGTCACAGATAGGAGTATATTCATTCGATATTATTGATAATATTCATTTTTATTAATAGGCGAAAGCCACTGAAACCCGATTTTATGAAAAGATTTCTTCTAACCCTATCCCTCTGCTCGCTGGTGGCGGCGGTTGTTTCGTGTGAGTATTACTCCCCGGACATCAGATTTGAACAAACGATTACGAATGACTACACTGAGATTGTCAAGGCTTTGCAGGATCAGACAATGAGCATTTCAAAGAGGTTGGAGCTTTTGGAGGATGCTATGAAGAGCCAGACAATGACCGTCTCTGAGAAGATGAATCTTCTTGACGCGGCCTTGAAAAACCTGACTATGACTCTTTCCCAAAAGATGGAGCTTCTTACAAAGGCGTATGAGAACGGTGTCCTCAAGTACGAAGAGATGACAGGGAAGCTCGTCGATGAGATAAGGTTGATGAATGCGACTACAACGGAAAAACTTGAGGCGCTCAAGGGGGCGGTTGAGGCGCAGACATCGGATCTTGTGACCAAACTGGACCTCATAGAGAAGGCTCTCTCCCTCATAGCCGAGAAGGCGGAGGACGGATTCGACAGGAACGCCGAGGCCATAGGTCTTGTGAAGGCCGCGGTCGAGTCGTTGACCGGTTCGATGGAGGAGAAGCTTGCGGCGATAGAGTCCGCCATCAAGAGCCAGACGACGGAACTGGGCTCGAAGATGTCTCTCATCGAAGCTGCCGTCAGTGCAGGCTTTGCTGACAATGCGAAGGCCATAGGGCTTGTGAAGGCCGCGGTCAACTCTCTGGAAGGGACTATCGAGGAGAAACTGACGGCTATCCGTAAGGCTATCCGGAATCAGACGGTTACCCTGTCGGGCAAACTGGAACTGATCGACGCGACGCTCAAGGCAGGATTCGCCGACAACGCGAAGGCTATCGGCCTTGTGGAGGATGCCATCGGATCCCTTGAGGGCACGGTAGAGACGAAACTGGATGCGGTCAAGAGGGCTGTCAACAGGCAGACAAAGGAATTGGGGCAGAAGATGAACCTGATCAGGGCGGCGGTAAGGAACGGCTTAGTCAAGAACGCCGAGGCGATTGATCTCGTGAAACAGGCTGTCGAGTCTCTCGAAGGGGCAATGGATGAGAAACTTGACGCGATCAACAAGGCGGTGGGCGACCAGACTGGCGCGTTGTCTGAAAAACTGGCGGCGATCGAGGGCGCTATCCAAGGCGGCCTTGTCGGAGAGGACAGCACGCTCGGCCTTGTGAAGAAGGCGATAGACGCCTTGAACGCGACGGCCGGCACGGCCAACGACAAACTGGACGCTATAAAAGATGCGATAGATTCTCCTATGTCAGGGCTTAACGTGAAGTTGGATGCGATAAAGGAGGCCGTGGCAAAGGGCTTGGCAAGTGTGACCGAGAAGCAGGATTTGATTCTGGCCGCGCTTAACAGTGAATCCTCTCATAATTTCACAGAAGACGAACTGATTGAGGTCGGGAATGACCATCTGTATGTGGACGCTTATTTCTGGAAGAATCATGCACAGGATGATTACGAAATAAATAAAGTGCTTAAAAAAATGCTCCCGCTCTGTTTCCCGGGCTCCTTTGAATTTGTCTATCGAAAGGATGGCGTTGACTATCCTCTTTCCGGGAACAAGGAGGGAAGTTCTTTCGGAAGGTTATATAATAAAAATTCTCATCCGAGTATAGATCCGCTGGATGAATTGATTCTGGCTGTGTCGTTGCGTGAAGATGGGAAACCTAACGTTTCGCCACTCAACGGGCATGATTGTTATTGCCTTCAAAAGGTGTATAAGGATGCGTGGTATGACTTTGGGGTAGCAAAAGGGGGAATGGCCAAAGATAAGGAGCTGAAGTGTATTGTTCCGGCCAGCAAGGACGACTCATTCGGAAGGCAGAACAGTACCGAGATACGTTATTCTGTCAGGCTCAAGGCGGAAAAGAAAGATGGTGTTTTCGGTTTCCGAGGTCTGCCGACCAAAAACTACATACTTGTCTTTGCCGACAAGTAAAAGTAATAATCCTCATCGTGGAGAGTAAATAACAGATACTAAACGCACTAAATGGATGTCCTCCTACCCGTTATGGGTAGGAGGACATTAGTTTAATATTATGATATTCAGATGATTGTCTTCCACGGCGAAACAGTGGTATGCTGGTGTAGTGCCACCATACCACTGTTCCCTACTCCCGGAAGCCTTTCGAGGCGCGGAGGAGGTGGCGGAGGGAGCTGGTGAGCTCACGGGTCTCCTGAAGGAGGTTCAGGTAGAGGTAGGCCACAGCTATGTTCTCCTTGGATGACTGCATCCGCTGCATCTGGGCCTCACGGGCCTTCTCAAGACAATCCTTCAGTTCCTCGGCCTCGCGGCGGACATCATCGACCTCGCCGTAGGAATCGGCCTGGAGAATCTTCCCGGTGCGCCTCAGCAGGAACAGCACCGTGTCCCTCAATGGGATATATTCCTTGACCTGCTCCTTGCTCAGCGGCACGAAGTTGTTGTCCACGTGTTCCTCGCACGGGTCGGCTATTCGCCTGAGGCAGTAGAGGATCTCCTCGCAGGAGTTCCTGCCGAGGTGGAACCAGGTGTTCTTCTCCATCGCGACCTCCGGGTCAATTTTACGGAACCCTATCATCTCCTTACGTCTGCTGTTCTTCAGCTCCTCCCTCTTGCGTCTCATGGTGCTCTCAGCCTTGTGCAGCATCCCGAGATCCTCCTTGATGAAGCCATCGGTGATCTGGCGGAAGGTTGTGTTGACATATTCAAGGAAATCAGACTGGCTGTCGGCTATGTGCTTGCTCAGAAGCGTAAGGATCTCGCTCTTGTCGGTGCTGAGCATCATCTGGTTGAAGGTCACGTCTCCGTTCTCTTCCTCCGCCTTTTTCTTGTAGCGGATGTTGCTGCGGACGAGCAGGAAGATGGCGAGCGCCATCATCACGCAGGCAGCCACGAATCCGCCGACGTGCATCAGCATCGCCACGAGGAAGCAGAGAATGAAGGCCGCTCCGGCTGTGATGAACCAGCCTCCGATGACGGAGACCACGCCGGTGACTCTGTAGACGGCGCTCTCACGGCCCCACGCGCGGTCGGCCAGAGAGGAACCCATGGCTACCATGAATGTGACGTAAGTTGTTGAAAGAGGTAGTTTAAGAGATGTTCCAAGGGCTATCAGCAGACCTGCCACAACCAGATTGACCGTCGCTCTGACCTCGTCGAACGCCGCTCCTTCAGGGAGTCGGGCCTCATCGGTGTTGAAACGCTTCTCGCACCAGGCCTTGACGTTGTCCGGAACGACATCCTGGAAGAAATTGGCGGTGTTGTTGGAGAATCTGACCAGAACCCTGGCGATCTTCGACGAGCCAAACATCTCGTCACCCTCGCTCTGTCTGGAAAGATCCACGGAGGTCTTGATCACGTTGTGGGCTTTCTTCGATGTCGCGAGCGAGAACACCATCACCGCGCCTGCCGCCACAAGGAATATCATCGGACTTTTGGCCGGTCCCTCAAGGGATGACATCATGAAGGTGGAAGGGTCCGAGGCTCCGCTTGCGGCAAAGTCAGTGTAGGCGGAATATCCCGCCAGAGGCACTCCGATGAAGTTGACGAGGTCGTTGCCGGCGAATGCCATCGCAAGGGCGAAAGTTCCCATCAGTACCAGAATCTTGAACACATTGACTTTCAAGAAATAGAGAAACTGCATGATGGCTGTTGACGCGAGGAAGCATATTCCCAGAATGGCAAGGGTGTGATTTTGGATATATTCGTAGATTTCCGGCGTGACGAAAGACATGCTTTTGATGCCTTTGAACAGCATGAAGTAGAAGATGGCTGTCGTGGCGACGCCCCCGAATATTCCTATCTTCCACTTGAGGTTCTTCTTGTAGGTGAATGTGAAGACAAGACGGGAGATGTACTGCAGGACGATTCCGAAGAAGAACGCTATGGCGACGGAAACGAATATGGCCATGATCATGCCGAGTGCCTTTTCCGTGTTCATCAGGTCGCCGACCGTCAGTCCTGTGGTGTCGTTCGCCAGCTTCAGAAGCACGAATGCCGTGGTGCCTCCAAGCAGCTCAAACACAAGGGAAACCGTGGTCGAGGTCGGCAGTCCGAGGTTGTTGAATATGTCAAGCAGGATCACGTCGGAGATCATCACGGCGAGGAAGATGAACATCAGCTCCTTCAGGGAGAACATCGCCGGATGGAATACTCCATTCCTTGCGACTTCCATCATTCCGTTGCTCATCGTCGCTCCCATGAACACTCCGACAGCGGCCACGATGATGATTGTCCTGAACTTGGCCACTTTGGCGCCTATCGCTGAGTTCAGGAAGTTGACAGCGTCGTTGCTGACTCCGACCATCAGGTCGAACACCGCCAGCACGAACAGGAACACCACAAACACAAGGTAAATCTCACTCATAAATCTTTTCTCTCTATTACGAACGCAAAATTCACCATAAAATGTTACCGGACGATTGCAACCGTGTTACATTTCGGTTACAATCTATTGTTTGTATTGGTGGAGCTTCGGCAAGCCCAAAGCATAGCCACTTGGCAGCGGAAAAATCAAATGGCGGATTTTGGTAACATGCAAAATCCGCCATTTGCCTTTTTCCGCTGTCATCAAGCACGGTAGAAGCCGGCTTATGATTGTGTGTGCCCCTGTCTGGGTATAATGTTCCAACCCTTGAACCGAAGTGACTGCACAACATAAAAATCCCTCTGAAAAATATCCAGAGGGATAGCAAATGGATGTGTCGGAAAATTATTTAGCCTTACCCTGCTTGGCCACAGCCTCCTGCTTGCGCTTGAGCTCCTCAGGATCAGCGAGATAGTAATCCTTCACGAGATTGAGGTCGTCATCGAACTCGAACACGTAAGGAGTCGCTGTCGGGATGTTCAGGCCGACGATGTCAGCGTCTGAGATTCCCTTGAGGTGCTTTACGACACCACGGAGGCTGTTGCCGTGAGCCACAACTACGATGTTGTCGTGCTGCTTGAGGGCAGGGAAGATCTCGCACTCCCAGTAAGGCATAACACGCTCGATGCAGTTCTTAAGAGCTTCTGTGCGAGGAATGTACTGGTCTGGAACGAGAGCGTAGCGAGGATCCTTGGTAGCGCTGTTAGGATCGTCCTCAGGAAGGTTGTGAGGAGCCACGTCGAAGCTGCGGCGCCAGATGAGCACCTGCTCGTCGCCGTACTTCTGGGCGGTCTCGGCCTTGTTCAGACCCTGAAGCATGCCGTAGTGCTTCTCGTTGAGTCTCCAGGTCTTCTTTACAGGGATCCAGTCGAGATCCATAGCGTCGAGGACGTTGTTGAGGGTCTTGATGGCTCTCTTAAGATAAGAGGTGTAGGCCACCTCGAAGGTGATTCCGGCCTCTTTGAGGGCCTTTCCGGCGTCGAGGGCTTCCTGAACGCCCTTCTCGCTGAGGTCAACGTTGGTCCAACCGGTGAACCTGTTCTCTTTGTTCCACTGGCTCTCGCCGTGACGGATAAGTACAATTCTTTTCATATTCTTGAAAATTTTGGTTTATTCCAATTGCCCGGTCACTGAGCATGTCGAAGTGACCGGGCTGCAAATTTACATCATTATTCCGATTCGTCAAATTGGTTGCCCATAATCATAAGCAGCTTGTCGCCGACCTTGAGCTTGACTGATCCGTCAGGAACAATCAACTCACCGTCCCTCTTTATCATCACAACACGGGTCCCCTCCGGTAATGCGACTTCCTTAAGTGTGTCACCGGCAGCGAGATCCGTCTCCGTCAGCCTGTGATCCATCAACTTGCCGGCCTCCTCCGGAATCTCGATGCCGAAAGTCTCCGGAGCCTTCTCCTGAGGCAGGGCAAGGTTCAGCTTGCGCGCCACCGCAGGAATGCTCATGCCTTGGATCAGCATGGAAACCATCGTGATGAAGAATACGATGTTGAAGATCTGTCCGGAGCCCGGAATGTCAGCCACGACAGTGAATATGGCGAAGATGATCGGAGTGGCTCCTTTCAGACCTACCCAGGAGATGAACACCCTTGCCCTGAACGAGAGCTTCCTGAAAGGCAGGAGCGAGATGAACACCGCCAACGGACGGCCTATAAAAGTAAGGAATATTCCGATGAGAAGTGCCACGGGAGCCACGGACAGCATCTCCTTAGGGTTCACGAGAAGCCCAAGCGTGAGGAACATTCCCATCTGCATCAGCCAGGTGACCGTGTCGCTGAACCTGAAGACCTCTCTCTTGTGGGTCATCGGCTTGTTGCCTATGATCACACCGGCGAGGTAGATGGCGAGGAATCCGTTGCCGTTGACGAGTCCGGTGATCGAGTAGATGAAGAACCCGATGCTCAGCACGAGGATGGCATAGAGTGAGGCTCCGTTCAGTTTCAGTTTCCCGAGAGCCCAAGAGAAAGCCCTGCCGAGACCCACACCCATAATAGCTCCTATTCCAAGCTGCATCGTGAATGTCAGCAAGGCGTTGCCGATCATCCGTGGGTAGTCGATGTCGATTCCGGAGGCCGGCTCGAAAAGCTGCTGGGCGCATTGGATCAGCACGATGGTGATGACGTAGGCCATCGGATCGTTGGAACCGGACTCCAGCTCAAGGACCGGCTGGAGGTTCTCCTTCAGCTTCATCTTTGCGTTCCTCAGGATGTTGAACACTGACGCTGAGTCGGTTGACGACATCACGGCCGCAAGCAGAAAGCACATCACGGTGGACATTCCCTCGGAGAGGTGTCCCACCCTTGTCAACAGATAAATGAATCCGCCCGTGAACAAGGCCGTCAGGAACACCCCGACGGTGGACAGCACGATTCCTTCTTTTAGTACGGGTTTTATCGTGTCGAACTTCGTCTCAAGACCGCCGCAGTATAGGATTACACATAGCGCTATGGTACCGATGAACTGTGCGATGTGGAAATTGTCGAACGCGAGTCCTAATCCATCGACACCGAACGCCATTCCGACGACGATGAACAGGAGCAGGACCGGGATTCCGAACTTGAAACCGGCCCGGCTGATGAGTATCGCCGTGAAAATCAGGATGGATCCGATGAGGAGTATGTTCTCCGGTGAAAAATGTATCATAGTGTTGTCCTGTGTTTCTTTTCGTAGTCCCTGCACCAGTCCTGTAGCGGGCATTCCCCGCATTTGGGCTTCCTGGCGGCGCAGATGTAGCGTCCGTGCAGGATGAGCCAGTGGTGCGCCCTGGCCCGGAGGCTTTCCGGGATGTGTGCCTCAAGCTCTTTCTCGACAGCGTCCACCGTCTTCCCGTCCGAGAGCCCCATCCTGTGAGATACCCTGAACACGTGGGTGTCCACGGCGATCACCGGCTTGTCGTAGATCACCGAGGCAAGCACATTGGCCGTTTTCCGCC
>OHCI01000561.1_pt1 | contig 13592 bp, 18 predicted proteins | sample 1566751 | NCBI WGS metagenome assembly OHCI01 (sample SAMEA3879609, study PRJEB24766) | human gut metagenome | biome: human-associated habitat; feature: feces | place: USA | collected 1985/1987
AAGATAATGCAGACTGGTATTTTTATAAATATTTAGAAAGTTTAGAAGGACGGGATAAATATATTTTCCCTATTAATGAAAAGAAAAAAGTTGAAGTTAAAATTGATATTTTTAATCCATTCATAGAAATCAATGGTGAGAAATTATTAAACCCTCGTTGGCATTTGTTCATTGCTTTGTTTGCTTATATTGATGCAATGTACAATCATCCTAATAATGATGATGCAAAGAAAATTATTGGAAAAGCTGGACATCCTTCTGGACGAATAAATATTCGTTGCAAATCATTATTAACATATATCAAAGAAGTTAGTAATTAAGCACGATTACTTATAATAAGCATTACCATTTTTGAGTAGTGCTTTTCTTTTACCTATTTTGGAAAGGATGGTGAAAAGATGGCTAATTATAAATCTTCGGATGAGAAAACTAAACAAGCCTTTGAAATAATCGAACAAGGTGTAAAGGATGTGTATTCTTCTGATTCTTTTAAACAATATTTATCTTGTTTAAGCAGATTCCACAACTACTCATTAAATAACACTTTATTGATACTGGCACAAAAGCCAGATGCAAGTTTAGTCGCTGGATATCGTGCTTGGCAAACAAACTTTAATCGTCATGTGGATAAAGGTGAAAAAGGATTAATGATTCTTGCTCCTATAACATACAAAGAAGATCGTTTGATGAATAAAGTAGATGAAAATGGTAATGTTGAATTAGATGAAACTGGTTTGCCAGTACAAGAACAACGGCAAGTGAATGTGACTCGTTTTAAGACAACTACTGTATTTGATATATCGCAAACTTCTGGTGATCCTCTTCCCTCTTTGATTCATGATTTAACGGGTTCTAATAATGAAGCTAAAGCAATCATTCAATCGGTACGATCTATCTGTACAATTCCCATTGAATTTAAAACAGAAACTGAAGATCTGAATCTTATGACAGGAGCTAAGGGATACTATTCTCTTAAAGAAGATAAGGTTGTCATTAATAAAAAGTTGGAAGATTTACAAATCGCCAAAACATTAATTCATGAGTATGCTCATAGCATACTTCATAAACAAACAGATAAAAATCAAAGCCAACGAGAAATTGAAGCCGAATCGCTGGCTTTTGTATTATGCGATCATTTTGGACTGGATACTTCTGAATATTCATTCGGCTATATTGCAAGTTATGCCAATAGAGATTTTGATGAATTGAAATCTATCTTAGTTAATATTCAAAGTACGGCTCATGAAATGATTGAACAACTAGAACCTGTATTCAAGGAGAAACTGCATATGATAGAAATGAAAAGTAAATATATAACACCATTAGAAATGGAACAAATGAATCATGATATTGTGATTCAAGTTTCTTCTTTGATGGAACAATATAAAGACGCATTAGATGATCCAAATGTATCCACTTCGGATATTCATGAAATGGTGGATCAACAAATCTATGATGTTATCAATAGTAAGCTTGAATATTCTGATCAGGCTTTTTTATTTGGAAACAATCACGACTATTATCAAACACTACGAACAATATGTTTTGAAGCATTCACGGATCCCAATTTTGATTTAAGTAAGAACTGGTTTATTGAAAATTCAATCGAACATAGAAACTATGAATTACTTGAACAGATTGCCCAACCGTTACTGACCAAAGATGCTTATTACATCAAATATGCAACACTTGGCTTTATGGATCTGAATGTGGAAATCATTGATGAAAATCGTTTTGCGATGGCTCATAACTATGAATTGAATGGAGATCTAATGGCTGATCCTGATATTGAATTTACAGTGGATAAAGAAAACAGACTGCTCTATCCACAGTCTTATCAACAGGATAATCTTCAATTCTACCAACGAGTGGATGGTGATCCATTTCGTGCTAATGAATTAAATCGTTTTATGAATCAGTGGATTCACAATATCCAGGAACAAAAATACAAAGTAGAAACAATTTATACAGATGAACTTGAATTATCCACAAAAGAAAATCCATCTGGTGTTCGAAAGTTTTGCAAAGAAAATGGAATCGCAAAGATGGCACCAAAAAGTAAGGAGTTGGAAAGATGAGTAAACGATTTATACGAAAAGATGTTCTAGAAAAAGTAAGAACCCTATCTGCCTTTGATTATTTAAGAAACTATGCTCCAGACCTCTTAGTAAAAAATGGGAGAACAGATTATTATCATCGAGATCATGATTCCTTGCATTTTTCCAATGGGAAGTGGTATTGGTGGTCACAAGGCAAAGGTGGTACATCTGCACTTGATTATTTGATTATAGTGGAAGGATACGAATTCAAAGAAGCATGCAATTATCTATCCGAATTAATGAATGTTAGTGCACCAGTTACTACTTATTATAATACAAAACCTATAAAATCATTTGAATTACCTATTAAAGATAAAAACAATGATTTAGTCATTCGTTATCTGTGTGAAATACGAAAAATCGATAAAGTTATTGTAGAGGATTTCATATCCAAAGGAATGATTTATCAATCTGCCAATTTCAAGAATGCCGTGTTCGTTGGATATGATGGAAATAAACCAGCCTATGCATTTAAACGAAGTATCTTTAAAAATTTCAAATTGGATCATGCTGGAAGTAATAAGGCATTTAGTTTCAATTACACAAATACAAATTGTGATGTTCTTCATGTATTTGAAGCAGCGATTGATTTATTATCCTATATGACTCTTTTAAAAATGAAAAAAATTGATTATACCGAATTAAATTATCTGTCTCTTGCAGGAGCCAGTGATAAGATAGCAGCTAAATCAGAAGCAGATATTCCCATTGCCTTAAAGGCCTATCTAGAAAGAAATCCAAATATCAAAACAATTGTTTTTCATTTAGATAATGATGAAGTTGGTATTGGTGCAACAGCAAAAATCATTTCTATTCTGAATTCAAAATATCAATGCATTGATGAACATCCGAAAATGCACAAGGATGTAAATGAATTGTTATTATACGTTAATAAATCAACAAATAATTTATGAGAAATACAAATAATTTGATTTTGAAGCATTATTTAGCTATGATGATTATGCAAAGAAGAGCTTTTAAAAGCTTGGGCTGGTCGTAAGACCCGGGTCCACACATAGGCGGGTAAGACACCCGCCATTTCTTTTGGAAAGATGAGTATGCATGAAAGAAATCCGAAAAAATATAATTTGTGATTATGATCAAGGGAAAGTAAATGCTTTCTCTTTTTTGTTGTTCAAATTTAGAAAGTGAAGGTGATGCAATTTGAATAAACAATTCGATCTATTTCAGAAAATGAAAATAAAAGAAGTCTGTGAAAATATCAGTCGTATGACCTATGCCTATATCAATCCAGACACAAAGCAGCCGACCGTTGTCCCATCAAAACATTATAAAGATATTCTAGATCAGCCTGTAGAAGTATTGGTTAATGATCAGGTAAAGAAGCAGTTCTTAAATATCATGTTTAAACAAATGAAAGCTTTAAAGGATGAAGAACCAATTCTGTTCGATGAAACATTGTTGTTGATGGATTTAAACAAAACACCAGATAATTTAGAGCTGAATGAAGAAGCTGCATTAAAGATTACAGCTACAGAACTTGTAGAAAATGAAAAAACGCAAAAGAAGAAATTTCATCTTGTGGATAATGAATATTTGAATGCCTATGAATCCACAAAGAATGATTCAGAATTGATGGCTCAACTTTTTGGTGAACAACAAAATGAACGAGTTTATTCTATTGAATTAGATGAAATGGATATGGAAAAGCCAAAGTCAAAAGGAGGAAAGAACAATGACTTACAACACTAGAATTTATAATTACGCAAACTTACATTCAGAAGATAAACAAATCGTACAGGCACAATTACTCATGTTGGAATCTGTAGAAGATACCATTACAAATTACACATATGCAAAAGAAACTTCCACAAATACTTTAGAAACAATTTCCTTTGAAGAAGGAATCCATGCATTAGAAGAAGCAAAACAAAATATGTATAACGATATTGTTGAATATATGATTTTTGCGATTGATAGCTATGAAAATGAAGTATATGAATTAGATACAGATGATCCATTCTATGGATTGTATGTAGAAATGGAAGACTTAGAAAATGAATAATGTAGAAACAATTGAATTCAGTACAGCGAATCTAGAAAGATTGGCTTTTTATTTTAAGAATTTGAAGATGGAGGTTAGTGGAAAATGGTACACAACGACAAAGTTTTAGAGGATGTAAATGCTCTGCTTGATTATAATGCCGTTAAAGATTATTTATTTATGACAGTCATTAATGCAGAAGAACATAAAAGTGATTTAGCCACTATGCCTCATACCATTATTGGCGATCTTGCGATTGTTTATAAGATTATGATACAAACAACAGATGAACGTTTTTGTTCGGCCAGAGTTACAAATCAACTCATGGATCAGTACGGAATTGATGTAAACAAACTTCATAATGATGCATTGATTTCTTCACCGAATATGATGAAACCAGAAATACTTCCATTAGAAACCATGTTGATGGAAATTCCAAAAGATACTGCTCTAGAAGAAAAAGAACATCAACTCGTTGTTTTAACAAATGAACATAAAACAGATGGTGCAGCCACAATGTTCTATGCTGGAATTTTAAATGATTTGGCTGAAAAATTAGAACATGACTTATATATCATTCCATCATCAACAGATGAGTGTATTGCATTATGTGATTCCCCTTCTTTGAATATTGAACATGTTAAAGAAATGCTTCTTTCTGTTAATAAATCAACATTGGTAGATCCTGATAAAAAGCTATCTGATCACTTGTATCATTATGATAAAGATGAACACATTTTAGAAAAAGCAGATGATTATGAAAAGCGAATCAACAAACATAAATATTCGCAATTACTTCATTAGAAATTGGAGATTTCAAAATGATAAAGTACGAAGATATCGTTAAAAGAATATCCACTATTGAAAAGAAAAAAATCAAAAATGAAGAACGCATCAAAACACTTTCTGAAGAAAATAATATTCTGACTGCAAATCTAAAACTACTGAATCAGAAAAAAGAAATGTTCGAAAAAATGGATCAAGATCTTGCCGATTTGATTCCGGATAAGAAAAAGACTGTAGCCAATTAATGTCTACAGTTGTAACAAGCAACGTCTTTTGGGGACAAAAGACAAGTATTTAGGGAATATCCCTAAGACCCTGAGCTATCACAATTTGTTGATAGCTCTTTTAAGATTAGAGGTACATGAAAATGCTTAATAGTATAACACTATGTTTTATCAGTTTCCTTGGTGGTGGAATGATTGGAATGGGTACAGTTTTATTTGTTCAAGGTGCTTTCTACAATGAAAACAAAACCGAAGAAAAAAGAAATCAAAGTCAGATTAACGAATAATGACTTGGATCATCTTAACAATTTGGTTAAAGAATCAAATCTATCACGAGAATCTTACCTTCGAATGTGTATAAACGGTTTGTTACCTAGACCTGCGCCTACTAAAGAATTAATCGAAGTAATCGAAATTTTAAGAGAGATTGCTGAAAATATGAATCAAATTGCGATATCTGTTTATACACAAAATGAAATTGATAAATCCTTTTACATGGAAAACTATGAAAAGCTGCAAGATCAAATTAATGAGATTATGATTTTGATTCGACAACCAATCAATATGGAGGAAGTATGGCAATTACCAAAATATGGGCAGTAAAAGATGATTTAAATCGTGTCCTTAACTATATTAAAAATCCAGATAAAACCAAAGAAGATATGAGTGATGGTTTAAAAGAAGTTTTAACCTACACCACCCAAGGCTATAAAACCAATGAAAAAGAATTTATTACCGGAATCAATTGTGAATCTCGTACGGCCTTAAAACAGATGATGAATACAAAGCTTTCTTACAACAAGATGGATGGTCGCCTTGCCTTTCATGCTGTACAATCCTTTAAACCAGGTGAAGTGACACCAGAGCAATGCCATGCATTAGGTGTTCAGCTTGCTAAACAAATGTGGGGCAACCGATTTGAAGTGGTTGTTTCTACTCATTTGGATAAAGAACATCTTCACAATCATTTCGTGGTAAACTCCGTTTCCTGGGTAGATGGTAAAAAGTATGACAATAAGAAAGCTGATATCGATCACTTCCGTGAATTAAATGATGCAATCTGTAAAGAGCATGGTTTAACTGTCATCACAAAACCGGAAGGCAAAGCGATGAATTATGGCGAATGGAAAGCCGAAAAGAACGATTCCACCTATTTACGAAAACTGATTCGCTATGATGTGGATTCTGTTTTATTGTATGCAAGAACTCCTGAACAGTTTCAATCTAGTCTTGAAGAAATTGGATATGTTGTAAATTTGAATGGTAAACATTGGACTTTAAAACATCCACAATCTAAAAGAACATTTCGCTTTTATAAACTAACTCGTGATAATCGATATGATGAAGAACATTTAATGGAACGGATTAACAGTAACTTTTTATTTCCTATGCAGTCATCTGTTAAAGATGTTATACCCTGTAAAGAATATCAAGGCAATCATAGAAAATTAAAAGGAATCAAAGCGATGTATATTCGATATTGTTTTGAATTAGGTATCTTAAAGCCAAAAAGCATACCACAAAAATATCCAAGTCCAGCACTTAGAAAGGATTTGATTTACATGGACAAAATAACAAATGAAAATACTCTTATTGGCAAGCATAATCTTGAATCGATTGAAGATGTGCTTGCTTTTAAATTGGATTTAAACAACCAAATAGAAAACTGGATGAATCAAAGAAGATCCATCTACAACAAAATCAAACGAACTCGTGATTCAGAATTAAAAAAACAATTAGAACAGGATCGAGATACACTCACTTCTAAAATTGCACATGGGAAAAAGGAAATTAGAATATGCGAAGATATAGAAAAGAGAGTACCTGACATTGAAGAAAAATTAAAAATGGTCAATGCATTAGAAACAGAACGTATACAAACACAAAAAGAATACGAAAGGAGCTTGAATTTATGAATAGTGCCGATACTGCAGATCAAATGATGAAGATGACATTGGAAGGTATTCAAGTAACTGCTGAAATTGGATTAAAAGCTGGCGGAACAGCTGCTAAATCTTTAGCTGTTACTTTATATGCGATTATTAGTGATAACAAGAAAATTAAGGGAAAAACAAATCTAGATAACCTATTAAAATCCAATAAGGAATTAAAAGTATTCGCGATTCACCATTCTGACTTAAAAAAGTTTTGTGAAGAAGCAAAGCATTATGGTGTTCTCTACTCTGTATTAAAAGAAAAGAACAATACAGATGGAATTGTAGATATTATGGTCAAAGCAGAAGATGCATCGAAGATTTCTAGAATGGTGGATAAATTTGACTTGGCTACTATTGATACAAAAGCCATTCGTGAATCTGTCTTATCACAAAAGGATATAAAGCCAATGAGTGATGAAGAGCATGATGCATTGTTATCAAAACTGATGGATGAAAAATCAAACCCCAACAAGGCTCGGACAAGCAAGGACGGTACTCCGTTCGAGCCATCTTCAAAAACATTGAAGAAAGAAAACAAGAAGAAAACCGTCGAAAGAAAAAAATCAACAGCTACTACGGATAGACCATCTGTTCGTCAGGAGCTAAAAGATATTAAGCAAGAACAGTTAAAATCTTCTGCACCAAAATATCCAGTAAGAAAGAAATCAAAAAAGAAAGTGAGATGACAAATATGCTTAACTGGTTTAAAAAACAAAATGATGAAATGATTGAAATCCAAGTCGATGATACAGAAAGAAGAATCATTGTTCGTGCTCTTGCAGATCTAAGAGATAAACAACGTATGGCACATAAAAACTATGACTTTCTAGATTCATTGATTGTAAAAGTTTGTGATGCAAATTCACCTTCTATAAAAGATCATTATGAGAGATGCTAAAAAAGATGAATATGTGTTTCTAGGCTTATTACTAATGCCAACAATTTGGTTTGCATTGCTTATTGCACCCTACATGGATAAAGGATTAATCAATGCAATTCCATATCTTAGCGAAGCTTTAAATCATCCCTTTTCTATTCAATGGACGGATTCAACATTAAAAACAATAGGCATCTTTCTAGTTATTTATGTTTTAGGTGTTGGTATGTATTTATCTTCAGCTAAGAATTATAGGCGAACTGAAGAATATGGTTCTGCTAAATGGGCAAACCCAATTACTGTTTGTAAAAAATATGCGAATAAAGATTACTTCGCTAACAAAGTCTTTTCCCAAAATGTTCGAATGGGATTAGATGGAAAAAAACATCGAAGGAATTTAAATACAGTAGTGATTGGTGGCTCTGGTGCTGGCAAAACAAGATTCTATGCCAAGCCAAACATCATGCAATGCAATACAAGTTTTGTTGTATTAGATCCTAAAGGTGAAATCATACGTAGTGTCGGTCATCTTTTAGAAGATAACGGCTATGTTATCAAAGTCATTGATTTGATCGATATGTCCAAATCTCTTGGATATAATCCATTTCATTACATTCAAAGTGACAAGGATGTACTCAAATTAATTACCAATCTGATTCGTAATACGACACCTAAAGGTTCTTCTACCAATGATCCCTTCTGGGAAAAAAGTGAAACAGCATTACTAGAAGCTTTGATGTTATATCTGTATCACTATGCACCAGAAGATGAACAAAACTTTACAATGGTCATGGAAATGCTCAATTATGCCGAAATCAAAGAAGATGAAGAAGATTATGAAAGTCCATTGGATGAGTTATTTAAAAGACTGGAAATGATTGATTCCAATTCACTAGCTTTAAAACAATACAAAATTTATAAACAGGCAGCAGGTAAAACCGCCAAATCGATTTTGATTTCAGTTGGTGTAAGACTTGCTGCTTTTAATTTGGAAGAACTTGCATCATTAACCAAATATGACGAGATGGAATTAGAACAGATTGGAGAAAGAAAAACGGCTTTATTTGCGATTATTCCAGACAACGATTCCACATTCAATTTTGTAGTTGGAATGTTGTACACCCAGTTATTTCAAATGTTGTATTACCAGGCGGATTATGTACATGGTGGAGAACTTCCTGTACCCGTCCATTTCTTGATGGATGAATTTGCCAATGTTGCTTTACCAGATGAATTTGATAAATTGCTTTCAACCATGCGTTCAAGACAGATCTTTGTATCCATTATTTTACAGAACCTGGCTCAGATCAAAGCGTTATACAAAGATAGCTGGGAATCCATTTTAGGTAACTGTGATGAAACGTATTACCTAGGTGGAAATGAACAAAGTACACATAAATACATCAGTGAATTGCTGGGAAAAGAAACATTGGATACAAATACGTATGGCAAATCTGAAGGAAGAAGTGGTAATTATTCTACAAATTATCAACAGACAGGAAGAGAGCTATTAACCGCAGATGAAGTTCGATTGTTGGATAACAACTATGGACTTCTTTTTATTAAGGGAGAACGCCCTGTCAAAGATAAAAAATATGATTTGTTGAAACATCCAAATATCAAACAAACATTGGATGGTGGGTGTGAACCTTATATTCATGGGCAGACACGTCATTTCATTGATGACTGGCAAAATATACTTCTAACAAACAATGAATATGAATTATTAGATGCAGAAGAAACAGAAAACTATTTAAAGGAGATTGAAGAAAATGAAGAAAGTAAAAACAATTAGAAAAGCATTACTCTTTGCTTATATGACATTGGTACTTATCACAAACTTTGCAACACCTATCTATGCAGCCAATGATCCAGTTACGGTTGTCAATAACTTCAGTGATTTTATGTTTGGACTCATTCGAGCTATTGGCATGATTCTATTAGGTTTTGGAATTGTACAGGTTGGTTTATCTTTAAAAAGCCATGATCCAAGTCAAAGAGCCAATGGATTTATGACAGTAGTTGGTGGTATTGTAATTACCTTTGCTAAAGAGATTTTGAATATTATTGTAGGTTAATGTATGGATGGAATCATCGATAACCTAACAAGTGCAATCAATACCTGGAATTCTAAGCTTGCTGAAATATGGTTGTTATTAACAGAATCACCAGAAACATTTAAAGGTGGAGATATATGGAAAATCATTGTAAAAGTACATGAAGGTTTACAAGCTATTGGACTTGCCCTTCTTGTACTTTTCTTTGTATGGGGATTAATACGAACCTGTACAAGCTGGCAGGATGTTAAACGTCCAGAGCAAGCCTTCAAACTATTTCTAAGATTTATTATTGCCAGAGGTCTTGTCATGTATGGAATGGAACTGATGACAAAGATTTTTGAAATTGTACAAGGTATTATTCAATCTATTACAGAAACTGTAGGACTTGGCGTATCCAATGAAACAGTAATTCCACAGGAAATAGTAGATGCGGTTAGTAATACAGGATTTTTAGAATCTATTCCACTTTGGGCAGTTACATTATTAGGATCAATATTTATCACAATACTTTCATTTGTAATGATATTAACTGTTTATGGAAGATTCTTTAAGCTTTACATGTATACCGCTATATCTCCAATCCCACTTGCAGCAGCTGCAGGAGAAAGCACACAAAATACTGCTTTTACATTTATTAAAAGCTATGCAGGAGTATGTTTAGAAGGAGCCATTATCGTCCTTTCATGTATTATCTTTTCAGCCTTTGCATCAAGTCCACCAGTAGTGGATTCAACAGCATCCAGTGTATCTATGGTATGGAGTTATATTGGTGAATTAATATTCAATATGTTAGTTCTTGTAGGAACAATCAAGATGTCAGACAGAATTGTTAAAGAAATGATGGGACTATAATATGTAGCTACTCAGTTACCACATTTGTTGATATTTTGTAAAAAACTGATTATAATATATACGAAAGGAAGTGTTAATTATGCGTAACGTAATCAATGCTCAAAAAGATGATGTATTTAGAATTCGTATGAATTCAGAAATTAAAAATGAATTAGAAGAAGTTTTTGCGAAAAACGGCTTAACTTTAACGGATGCGGTTAATGTATTTTTTCAACAAGCATTAAATACTGGAGGCTTTCCATTTTCTGTAACTGAAGATAATGCTGAAAACATGAAAGCCAAAGCTTTAACTAAACTCATAAAAGAATTAGAAATTGGTATGAATTGTACTGAATCTTATTCTGAAGAAGAAGCTAAAAAAATATTAGGTTTATAATATGCAAATTATTTACAAGAAGACAGCTATTGATGATCTTTTAAACACTGAAAACTATATTATTAGTCGATTTAACAACAAACAAGCTGCACAAAAATTAAAAAGCACCCTTGTAAATACGATTGCTTTATTAAAAGACAACCCTTATTTAGGCCCAAAAATGTCGGATCGATTTAATGTAGATACTCCATTACGTTATTTCGTCATATCAAAACAACTTGTATTCTACAATATCAAGTGTGAATAAAACTTAGAAAAAAACATAAAAAAAGGCCGCACTAAAAAGAGGTGGTCAAAATCACTAAAAAAACAATTTCAAATTATTGTTTATAACTGAATTGAAGAAAAATCAAAGTTTGAATCTTTTAAGAATTGTAAAGCAGATTCAACTGTCATTATTGGTTCTTTTTTCGGCTTTGGATTTGTTAAAGATTCATAATCACATGGATTAAATTCTTCACCCGTAAGAATCATGTGATATATACAGACAAGCATCATTCGTGCTATTGCGATAATCGCCTTCTTATGGCCTCTGCGTTTTTTGATTCGACAGTATTTGATTCCGAAGTATGAATTCTTGTCTTTAATAGAAGAAAGTGCACATTGAACAAGCAATGGTTTTAGGTATTGACCAGCTTTAGAGATGCGAACGGATTTTTTCTTATTTGCACTTTCATTGTTTGCAGGAGAAAGACCTGCCCAATTGACAAGCTGCTTATCGGATTCAAACTGATTCATATCTGTACCAATCTCAGAAACAATCAGGATAGCTGAGAGTGCACTGATTCCTTTGATATGGGTTATGTGTTGGAAATAGTCTCGCAATGGATAAGCTCTTTTGATAAGTTCAGCTTCGCAGGCTTGAATCTGTTTATCGAGATACTCAATATGATTCATAACTGTATCCATTTTAAAGCGTTGATCTGATTCGATGTGGTATCCCTGTAATGAATCTAAGATTTTATCTTTATCTTTGCAGTTTTTATGAATAAGTTTCAAAATCTTGTCATCTTCAATTACTTCAGATTGCATCAATTCCTTCATGATGTTTGTAGCAGTTTTACCAAAAGGATCAGAAACTGCAGAAGCAAGACCGATATTAGAAACTGTCAAACAATTCTGATATCTGTTTCTTTCGGAAGAACGCATATAGACAAGCTTGCATCTGTAACGAGCAATTTCTCTCATTTCTCGAATCTCTTTTTCAGGAATAAAAGAATGTTTGACAAGATCACACTTGTAAAGGTCGCAAATCCATTTGGAATCTCGCTTATCAGTCTTTTTGCCTTTAATGGCTTTAACATATTTTGGGTGAGTAAGACAAATGTTCAATTCAGTTTCAAGGACGTTATAAATTGGAATCCAGTATTTACCTGTAGATTCCATACAGACATCATAACAATCATGTGATATAAACCACTCTTTTAAACGAATCAAGTCCGAATAAAATGTGGAGAATGATTGCTGAATATATTCAGTAGTTAGAGTTTGTTTGTCTGTAGTTCCGATTGTAGCAACAATCAGATTTTTGTGGACATCCATACCACCACAAATAAAGCGAACAATTTTAAAAGTCATAAAAAATCTCCTTTCTGTGAAAGGAGAAGTGGCATTGACGGTCATCAAAGCGAATCGACAACAGTTGATTAAACAATTATAAGTGTCCGGGCTCAAAGTCCCCTATTATTTGTGCTTGAAATGATGACGGCAACTTATAAAAATGCAGGTTAATTCTATCGAGTAGAATACCTACTCACCTCCACGTGCTCTGTCGTGTACCACCTCTTTTTCATGGTAACACATAAAGCGTGGGAAAAGAATTTATTAATAAAGTATTTGTGTCCGCGCGACTTTAGGCGCGGGGAAATGGAGGAAAAAATGAAAATATCAACTAAAGGACGCTATGCCCTTCGCCTACTTATAGATTTAGCTCAACATAATGATTCAGGTTTTATAACACTAAAAGACATTGCCGCAAGACAAAATATCTCCAAAAAATATTTGGAACAAATTGTACCCATTCTTACCAAGAGCCAAATGGTTCAATCCAATCGTGGTTTTCAAGGTGGATACAAACTTTCTAAAAGTCCAGATCAAATCTGTGTATATGATGTATTGGTCGCAACCGAAGGAAATTTATCTTGCGTTGCCTGCCTAGATTCAGATGTAAATACATGTCCTAGAAAAGAAGATTGTGCAACACTTTATATTTATGAAGGATTAAATCAAGTGATTAAAACCTATTTAAAAGGAATCACACTCCAAGACATTTTAAGTCACGAACAAAGCTTTGATTATATAATCTAAGCTTTTCTTTTACTTTTTTTAAAGATAATATTACAATAATGGATAGGAAATGAGGTAAATTTATTATGA
>OHCI01000569.1_pt1 | contig 13373 bp, 7 predicted proteins | sample 1566751 | NCBI WGS metagenome assembly OHCI01 (sample SAMEA3879609, study PRJEB24766) | human gut metagenome | biome: human-associated habitat; feature: feces | place: USA | collected 1985/1987
TCTATTCAGATGACAGACGGTTATGATGACGATCTGTGCAGGGAGCTTACGCGAATAAAAAGGGACGGGGTAAAAATACCGCAAACCAGGGATCAACATTCCTTTAATTTCAGCAGAATGTATGATGCGTCAAATAAAGACATTACATTGCAGTTGAGGTTTGAAAATTCGGCATACAATACTTATCTCAAAGGCTTCAAAGGCTCTGTTACTATAACCGCTCTTGACTGAGCCGACCTATACGAAAACGGAGGTAACAGAATATGAAAAAACGAATACTCAGTATCCTGCTCACCCTTTGTATGGTGCTATGCCTTGTGCCGACTACGGCGTTTGCCGCGGGCGGTGCAAAAGCCATTCTGCCCGGTACGAGCGTCCAAAGCATATTAAAGATCGACAAAAGCAGGCTGTCCTTTGCGGGGCATGAATGGTGGGTGATCGGCCAAAAGACCGACAAAAGCAATAATGCGCCCATCATTACCCTGCTTGCGGTAAACAATGATTTCGGAGATGTCCCGTTCCGCACGGGGAGCGCCGTGCCGTTTGAAAATGCAAGTCGCTACAGCGAGGACAACGGTTATTATGCCAACAACCCGTCCGATATGTCGCAATGGAGAAAGCCCAATGAGTATGCGGGAAGCACCTTGCAGCAGAAAATGGTTTCCTTGGCCGAGGCGATCCCCGAAAAGGAGCAGGCGGTCATCCGCCCCAAGGACATCACCGAGGGAATCACCGGGCAGGAGGTCAAAGCGCAGAAGCTCTGGGCCTTGTCGCAAGAGGATAGTATTTATTTGTATAGAAATTCGTGCAAGTACGCTGCAAAGTGGTGGACGCGTTCTTCCAATGAGGTTTACGGCTACGGATCGTGGACGATTCATCCCGATGGCAGAAGCGGCAGCGCCCTCAACGTGGACTACGATGCTGCCGTGCGGCCTGCCATGGAGCTGGATCTGTCCTCCGTTCTCTTTATATCTGCTGCCGAGCACGGAAAAGTTGCAGATTTAACGACCCCGATCGCCGAATACGCCGGAGATGAATGGAAGCTGACCTTGCATGACAGCGACCGCGACGATTTTACGGCAAAGACGGTGCTGGTCAACGGTAGTGTGCTGGAGGTCGAATACAAGAACGCAAAAGTGGGCGATAATGAATATATATCTGCCGTTATTAAGGATGCGGACGGGAGCATTTCCCGCTATACACGCGTTGTGCAGCTGGACGGCACGACAAACGGTACACGCGGCAGGGCAGCGATTGACCTGACCGGCATAGACATGACCGGCAAGACGCTCTGCGTGTTCAACGAGCAGTTTAACGGCGATCATAAGACCGACTATGCCGGCGCACTTCGGGAAGTGAAGCTGACGGACGAGATCGACGAGCAGTTCACCCTCGCCCCCGGCGGCAGATACTATTTCGACCTGTCGGCGCTGGGGATTCCCGGCACGGTGAACAGCACCCTTGACGGCGGCATCCAAATAGACGGCACCCTGCACTATGTGCCCTTCACCTACGTGGGGACGGTGGACGCTTATTCGCTGGATAGTGCAGCTGACACCGATACCACCTCCTACGAACACAGCCTGTTCATTGCGAATTACAACGTGACCCATTTCGTGAGTTGGGATGCACTGGACAAACAAGGGCTGATCTTCGGAAAGACTTACTCAAGCGGAAGCATCGACTATACCATGCGCGCCCCGTCTGCAGGAACCGCCTATAACGGCCACTATGGCGAAAGCGGTATTCCCGCCAATAATGAATGGGACACGATTTTGAAAAAATCCGGTCAGAATTCAGAAGACAACACAACCGGGTATATCAAAAACTGGTGGCCGATGGCTTCCTGGGGGCAGGACACCTGGAGCAATGATACGCGGCATCGTACGCTCCGCGGGTACACTTCGGCGCACTTCTGCTACGGTCATTCTGCAACCGGTTCTATTGAGGACCTCGGTTTCCGCCCCGTCCTTGAGCTGCCGACAGATCTTGCCGCCGACAGTCTGAAAATAGTAGAGCTGCTAACGGGTGAATTTATGCCCGGCGAGCAGCAGAACTGGATCAACATCATCGTGAAAAAGGGCGAGAGCTTCACTGCACCCTCTGCCGAGGGACTGCCCCTTTCCGATGGCATCTCTGCCGACACGCCTATGTGGTGGGTAGACGGAAACCTAAACTTCTATAAGCCCGGCGATACCGTTCCCGCGGATGTTTCGAGCCTCTCCGCTTTCTATGGCGGCTTCGGTCTGTTTTTGGATCGTGGCGACGGCGAGGTCGAGGTCACGCCGGACAATTATACCGATATTTTCGGCGACGGAACTGCCTCCTTTGTTCTGCCTAAGGGCAAGATCCTTTCTACTCTTGTGGAATCAGGGAATCTGACACCCAAGGATATTTTGGAAATTTATTCGACCGGCAAGCTTGAAAGGTACGGCAGTGTTTTCCCGAATCTGAAGCTCAAGAATGCCGACCTGACTTCTGTGAGACTGAGCGAAAAGTACATCGGGCGTGGAAACCCGCTCTTTATCACGGCGGACGGAAAGAATACCATCGGAAGCCTGACCGGAATTATTAAGAGCAGTAACACCCTTTGCGTTATCGGCGACGGCTCGCTGACGCTGAACAGCGCACTGACGCTTGGGCGATACACCCAGTTTGGCGGCGGCAGCGTCATCATGACTGACGGTCTGACAGCGTACGATCTTTATATAGACAGCGGCTCGCTTACCGTAACGGGCGATACGCAGGCAATTACGCTGCGGAATCAAGCTCTCGGCGATCTGCAAATGGGCGACGGTGTGCGGCTGTTCACGGGCTCTTCGGCACAGGATGCCACAGAGGCTGTTATTCCGCAGCTTTCCGCTGAAATGCAGGAACTGTATCAGCGCTATCTGGCGGAGGACAACACGCTGACAAATGAAGAGTATTCCGCGCTGAACAGCGCACTCAGAGAGCAGTCTAAAGCTATCTTCCGTCAGCTTTCCGACAAGACCTATGTGCGTTTCACAAACGCTTGGGATGTTGCCTATCAGCCCGGAGAAAACGGCTCGGGCAATGCGGTCACAGATATTAAGTTCTATAACGATGCTCTCACGCTGCGAGGTGCTTTGTTCACTCGCACGGGGCACACGCAAGTAGGCTGGGCGACCGTGGACGGCGGCGAAAAGGTGTACGGTCTTGATGCTGTTTATACGCAAAACGAGGCGCTGACGCTCTATCCCGTGTGGAATACGAATCAATACACAATTACCTTTGATACCAACGGCGGCAGTGAAATCGCACCGATCACACAGGACTACGGCACGGCAATTACCGCCCCTGCCGACCCGACAAGAGAGGGCTACACCTTTATCGGCTGGGATATGGAAATTCCCAAAACCATGCCTGCCGAAAATATAACGCTTAAAGCACTGTGGAAAGACATTGAAAAGCCCACGGGCGAAATTATCATAGGCACAAATAAATGGCGCGAATTCTTAAACAAGCTGACCTTCGGTCTGTTCTTTAAGGATACGCAGGAGGTAACGATAAACGCTTTCGATAACAGCGGAACCGTGTTTGTCTCTTATTTGGTGACCGATCGTGACCTCTCTGAGACGGAACTCGGCTCTCTTGTGTACCGTGCGTATGATGAGCCGTTTTTAATAGAGCCTAACGGAGAATATATAGTTTATGCAATGCTTGTTGACGAGAGCATGAACATAACATATCTTCGCTCCGACCGCATAACGCTTGATAATATCCGGCCTGTAATCGGCGGCATTGAAAACGGCAAGACCTACTGCGAGGCACAGACAGTTACAATTGACGAGAAGTATATAGATACGGTTACCGTAAACGGCACAAAGGTCATGCTTGATGAAAACGGCGGCTTTACTCTCTCTCCTGCGGACGGCGAACAGAAAATCATTGTCACCGATAAGGCAGGCAACACCGCCGAGATGACCGTGACGGTCCATGACGGGCACACCTTCGGCGAATGGGCATCAAACGGCGACGGCACGCATAGCCGTGAATGTACCGTGGACGGCTGCAAGGATGTTGAAACAATGGCTTGCTCGGGCGGCAAGGCAACCTGCACCGAAAAAGCGGTATGCAACTACTGCGGCAAGGCTTACGGAAAGACTGATTTAAACAACCACACCGACTTAAAGCACATCGATGCAAAGGCGGCAACCGAGGATGCCGAGGGCAATATCGAGTATTGGTACTGCGGCGGCTGCGATAAGTATTACAGCGACAAAGACGGTATAAACGAAATTAAAAAGGCCGACACCGTAACGGCTAAGCTGCCGGGCAATCCGAAGTCTCCCCGAACCGGCAACGCAAGCGACCTCGCTTTATGGATTTCCCTGCTGCTTGTCAGCGGCGGCGTAACAGGCGTCACGGCGGGCCTGCGCAAAAAGAAAAAGCACAAAGTATAATTTTTTCGTTTCCCTTTTCTGCTTTTACGGCAGTAAAAAGCCTCCGTTTTTTAACGGAGGCTTTCGTTTATTGCGGCTTATGCATATTCTCGATTTTTTTAATGTATTCGGTGCTGTTCTCAAGAAACTTACGAGTATCAAAGGACTCGTTTTTAAGGCTGTTTTGAATAATAATACCATCGGAAACCATCAAAATAAGCCAAGTGAAATAGTCGGCTGAAACAACGTCTGTTCTCTCGGCGATTTTTGCCGAAATGAGCTTTTGGAATTCATCATAGCGATGAATCAGCTTAGCTCGGATTTCCTCGTCGCCGAGCAATGCCGCGTCAAAGAGGTGAAGCCTGAGCCCGGCATAGGCTATATTTCTCTCGATTACATAATTTACAAGACGGTGCGGCGAGGTATCCTTTTCCTTGTTTTCCGTCCATTGTATCAGCTCGTCCCATTGGCGCGAAAGATAGCGGTCGGTAACGGCAAAAAGAATTTCGTTTTTGCTTTTATAATAGTAATACAGCGTACCCTTCGAAATATTTGCCTTTTCGGCTATTTTCGCGAGAGTCACCTCCGAAAAGGAATTTACCTTTAAAAGCTCCTCAGCAGTATCAAGTATGATTTCGTTTATATTTTCGGGTCTTTGAGCTGCCATAATACCCTCCTGCAAAATTTCTTAAAGTATAACACGAACAATCGGCGATGTCTACAAAACAATATTCACAAAAAAAATACATAAGAGTGATTTTTTTAGTTAAAAGTATTGACAAACGCTTTTTGCGGAATTATACTTGGCTTATGAGTCGGTCAGTTAACCGACATATTTTTTATGCACAGTCGGGCGCGTGACCGACTGCAAGGCTGATTAAAAGAGGCTTGAAGTTATGAACATATCATCAATTAACAAAAAATTGAAAAAGACTTTCGGCGGAAAATTCAGTGCTTCAAAGGAGAACGGCTCGATTTTTGTTCGAGGCAAAAGCTCCGATTGGGGCGAAATCGTCGCGGCTTGCCAAGCGGCGGCAAAAAAATTCAGCACAACGCATATTGTCAACGATATTGTTTACACGGGCGAGCAGCCCGCTCCGACGCGTCTGCCGTCTCTCAAGGATGATTTCCTCGATGGCAGAACACCCGACGTGCTTGTTATCGGCGGCGGCATTTCAGGTGCTTCGATAGCAAGAGAGCTGACCAAGTGGAAGCTTGACGTTTTACTTGTAGACAAGGAGGCGGACCTTGCGCTTCAGGCGTCGGGACGCAACGACGGCGAGGTGCACCCCGGAATCGACCTCGGCAAAGGCTCACTCAAGCACAAGTACATTCGCCGCGCAAACCATATGTATGCAGACGTTTGCCGCGAGCTTGACGTTCCGTTTAAGCAGGTAGGTCAATATGTGCTTTTCCGCAACGCCGCGCTGAAGCCGCTTATCGGTCTGTATGCTTTTTGGCGGAAGCATCACGACGGCATAGAGGACACCGAGATAATCTCGGGCAAGGAGCTTATGCGCCGCGAGCCGAACCTCACACCGGAAACAAAATTTGCAATGTATAATCCGAGCGCAGGCTGTGTTTGCCCTTACGGACTCACCATAGCCTATGCCGAAAACGCCGTTCAAAACGGCGCGCAGGTAAGCCTTAACACCGCCGTGCTCTCCATGGAGGTGTCGGAGCATAACATCATAAGCGTTACCACCAACAGAGGCGTTATTCATCCGAAAATCGTTATCAACGCCGCAGGCGTTTTTGCCGAGGATATTGCCGCCATGGCGGACGACAGATTTTTCTCGATTCATCCGCGCCGAGGAACCAACTCGATTCTTGACCAAAAAGCAGGCGCATATATGCACTCGGTAGCCTCCGTAAAGGACATAAGCGTTCACGGTAAAACCCATTCAAAGGGCGGCGGCATATTGCACACCGTCCACGATAATCTTCTCGTAGGACCCGACGCCGTAGAAACGGTTGAAAAGGAAAATACGGAAACACGTGCCGAGAGCATTAAAACCGTCTTCGACAAGCAGACTCAAACAATGCCGGCGCTGTCAAAACGTGATATAATCACTTATTTCACGGGCGTTCGCGCTCCTACCTTTGAGGAGGATTTTATACTTGAACCCGGCAGAAGAACAAGGAATTTGATTCACGTAGCCGGTATTCAATCCCCCGGACTTACAACCGCTCCCGCGGTTGCCGTCGATATGGCGGAGCTTGCGGTCGATATGCTCGGCAAGACCGAGACGGTTGAAAAAAACAACAATTATAATCCTATTCGCAAAGGCGTTCCCGTGCTTCGCGAAATGGACGACGATACAAGAGAAAAAATGATAGCCGAAAATCCCGACTACGGCGAGATTATTTGCCGCTGCGAGCAAATCAGCAAGGGCGAAATTCTCGACGCTTTGAAATCCCCGATATGCGTTCCGACGGTTGACGGTATCAAAAAGCGCATAAGACCGGGAATGGGACGTTGTCAGGGCGGCTTCTGCTCGCCGCTTGTCACCAAAATAATTGCCGAATTCCTCGGCGTTCCGCTGTATGAGGTTAAAAAATCCTCGGCGGAAGCGGTGATAACATACGGCGAAACAAAGGTAAACGAAGGAGGCGAAGAGTGATGACGACAGGTAACTATGACGTACTCGTTGTCGGCGGCGGTCCTGCCGGACTTGCGGCGGCGATAAGCGCTCATGATAACGGTGCCAAGGTTCTCCTTCTTGAAAGAGAGGCAAGGCTCGGAGGAATACTCAAGCAGTGCATTCACGACGGTTTCGGTCTTCATCACTTCGGCGAGCAGCTCTCCGGTCCGGAATACGCCGAGCGGTTTGAGGATGAGCTGTACAAACGCAATATCGAATACAGCACCCTGACGTTTGTCACGAAAATAGACAAAAACGGCGACGGAAGCTTTTCGGTGCATACCGTCGGCAGAAGCGGCGTTTCGATATTTACGGCAAAGGCGCTTGTACTGGCTACGGGCTGTCGTGAGCGTACCGCCAAGCAGGTATTTATTCACGGTACGCGTCCTGCAGGCGTTTTCACGGCCGGAACCGCACAGCATTTTACAAATCTGCTTGGGCTTATGCCCGCCAAAAAATGCGTAATTCTCGGCTCGGGAGATATAGGACTTATCATGGCGCGCCGGCTTACGCTTGAGGGCGCAAAGGTTCTCGGCGTTTATGAGGCAAAGCCTACACCGTCGGGACTTACGAGAAACCTGCATCAATGCCTGCACGATTATGACATTCCGCTGCACCTGTCGCACACCGTCACTCGCGTGTTCGGAGTTGACAGGCTCGAAGCAGTTGAGATTTCAAAGGTTGACGAAAATATGGCTCCGATACCCGGCACACAGAGCCGCGTCGAATGTGACACGCTGATTCTCTCGGTCGGATTGATTCCGGAAAACGAGCTTGCCGAGTCCGTCGGAGTAAAGCTTGACCCACGCACAAAGGGTCCCGTATGCGACGGACAGTGTATGACGAGCATCGACGGCGTATTCAGCTGCGGCAACGCTTTGCACGTCAACGATTTGGTTGACTTTGTTTCGCAGAACGCCGAGCAGGCGGGAAAATCAGCCGCTGCTTATTCCGCCAAGGAAAGACGGCTTATTGAGATAACCCCGGGCGACGGTTTATTGTACGCAGTACCGCAAAGGCTCAATCTCAACGAGGATAACAGTAAAACAGACCTGTATTTCCGCGTCCGCGAGGAGGAAAACAACTGTGTGCTTCATATTTACGCGGACGGTAAGGAAATACTTAAAAAGCGTTACGCATTTATGCGTCCGCCCGAAATGGAAAATCTCACGATTGATTTCAGCGCATGCGAATTAAACGAAAACAGCCGAGTGGAGCTTCGGCTGGAAAGACTCGGTAAAGGAGACGGTGTAAAATGACAAAAGAATTGGTTTGCATCGTTTGTCCCCGTTCGTGCAGAATGACGATTACATCAGACGGCGACGAGCTTGTTGTGACCGGCAACACCTGCAAAAGGGGCAAAGAATTCGCCGTAAGCGAAATGACCGACCCGCGTCGTACCGTTTGCACAACGGTGCGCACCGCCTTCCCTTCGGTACCGGTTCTGCCCGTTCGCGTATCGGGGCCGATTCCCAAAAACAGAATTTTCGACCTGATGCACGAGGTAAACCGTATCACCGTTTCAAAACGACTCGGACGAGAGGAAGTCGTTGTACCGAATATTCTCAATCTCGGCGTGGATTTGATTGCAACAAGCAATATCCTGAAGGACGAGAAGAAGCAACCTTAAAAAAGAAAGAGGGGAAAATCTTTAATGGAACAGTCACTTGTGCTGACCTTTGACGTCGGCACGCAGAGTGCAAGATGCTTGCTTGTCAATGAGAGTGGAGACTTTGAGGATAAGGAGCAGCAAAAATACAAGGTTCCTTATTTATCAAAACAGCCCGGATGGGCAGAACAGACCCCGGATTTTTATTTTAACATTATAGCCGAAATGTCAAAAAAGGTTATCGAAAGAAATGCCGATAAGCTTGACCGCATAACAGCCGTATGCCTTACCTGCATACGAGACACGGTGCTTTGCCTCGACAAAGACAAACGTCCGCTGCGCGACATAATATTATGGCTCGACGAACGTGAGGCCGACGAGGACGGACAGATTCCGGCAGCAAAACGCGCATTGTTTTCGCTTGTGGGAATGGGAGAATCGGTAGATATGATTTACCGAGCCTCTACCGGCAACTGGATTATGCAAAACGAGCCCGAAATATGGGCCAAAACAGACAAATACGTTATGCTGCCGTCATATCTCAACTATCTTTTGACGGGCGAGCTTAAGGATTCCGTGGCAAATATGATAGGTCACGTACCGTTTGATTACAAAAACCGCCGTTGGATGAAACCCGGTGCTCTCACGCGCTGCGTGTGCAATGTTCCGTCCGAAAAGCTCTGTGAGCTTGTTCCGTCGGGCGAGGTTATAGGTAAAATCACAAAAGAGGCATCCGAAAAAACGGGCATCCCAATGGGACTTCCGCTTATAGCAACCGGCTCTGACAAGGGCTGTGAAACCATCGGTATGTCCGTTGTAAAATCAAACCGAGCGGCAATTTCCTTCGGCACGACCTCAACCTTACAGATGGCGGTTAAAAAATATTTTGAACCGCAGCCTTATATGCCGGCTTATCCGGCTGTTCCGAACGATATGTTCAATCCCGAATTCGAGGTCTATCGCGGATTTTGGATGATTTCGTGGTTTATAGAGCAGTTTGCCGCGAAGGATAAGGTTGACGCCGCCGAGGAGGGCGTTTGCATAGAGCGTTATCTTGACGATAAAATCAAGAATATTGAGGCCGGCTCCGGCGGACTTATTTTACAGCCGTTTTGGACTCCGGGCATCACGAACCCGAATGCGAGCGGCGCAATTATAGGCTTTTCGGATTTCCATACGCGTTATCATTTGTATCGTGCCATAATAGAGGGCATCTGCTTAGAGCTGTACCACGGGCTCGTTAAAATGCAAAAACGCTCAAGCGTCACGGTAGATGAGCTTTATGCCGGCGGAGGCGGCTCCAGCAGCCCGGTCGTATGTCAAATTGCCGCAGATGTGTTCGGATTGCCCGTACACCGTATTCAGACTCACGAGGCGAGCGCAGTCGGCTGTGCCATGGTCGCGTTTATTTCACAGGGCGTTTACGGTAGCTATGAGGACGCCATAGAGCATATGGTACATAAAAAAGACGTATTTATTCCGAACGAGGAAAACCACCGAACCTATATGAAAATTTACGGCAAGGCGTATTCTCACCTTGCCTCAAGATTAAAGCCAATAGAAAAATACCTACATCATTTTCAAACAGGAGGACACTGATAATGAGTACAAAACCGTATAAGGGCTTTGAGCCTAAATGGATGCTTCAGAGAGCACCTGAGAACAGCTATCGTTCAATTTTCCGCTGGGGCGACCCCGACTTCTTCAAATATCCGAAGGAGAGCCTTTACAAATATGTTAAAAAACGCTGCAATCTCAAGGACGAGGAGTTTATGCAGTATAATGACGATTTGGGTCTTGACCCCGTAAATCTCGGCGAAGAGCACGCTCCGAAGATTGACAAAAAGCACGTAAAGGCCATTGCCGCAATAGTCGGCGAAAAGAACGTCTCACAGAGCGACTACGACCGTCTCGCCGTTTCCTACGGACAGACAATGTACGATCTTCTCAGAATGCGTCACCGTCGTTTTGACTCTCTTCCCGACCTTGTTGTTTTTCCGGAGACAAGCGAGCAGATTGAGAAAATCGTAGCCTACGTCACAAAGAGTAAAATACCGCTCTATGTTTACGGCGGCGGCTCGTCGGTTACAAGAGGCGTTGAGCCCATTAACGGCGGCGTTTCTCTTGATATGCGCCGCAACTTCAACAAGGTCATTAAATTCAATGAGACCGACCAGACCATTACCGTTCAGGCAGGTATGTCCGGACCAAAGCTTGAGGAAACGCTTCAAAACGCTCAGAGCCTTTTCGGTGCAAAGCGTCCGTACACCTGCGGCCACTTCCCGCAGTCGTTTGAATATTCCTCCGTCGGCGGTTGGACCGTCACACGCGGTGCAGGTCAGAACAGCACCTATTACGGCACCATAGCCGATATAGTTGTTTCGCAGAAATACGCCACACCGATAGGTAAAATCGAGACAAGTCACTATCCGAGAGAGGCAACGGGACCGAATCTCAATCAGGTCATGATGGGCGGCGAGGGCACCTTCGGCGTTCTTACCGAGGTCACGCTCAAGTTTTTCCGCTGGATGCCCGAGAACAGAAAACGCTTTTCTTATATGTTCAAGGACTGGCCGACAGCTATGCGCGCCGCTCGTGAAATGATGCAGTGTGAGTGCGGCTTCTCCTCTGTTTTCCGTCTTTCAGACCCGGAGGAGACTTCATTAATGCTCCATCTTTACAACGTTGACGAAACGCCGCTTGAGCCTCTTCTTGATAAATTGGGCTACAAGGACTTTGAGCGCTGTCTCTTCCTCGGATTTACAGACGGCGAAAAGGGCTTCTCAAGAAACGTTGCGCATAACATAATGAAAATTGCCGTTAAGCACGGCGGTATCCCGATGACCGGCTACGTATGCAAGGGCTGGGAAAAGGGCCGCTTCAACGACCCGTATCTTCGCGATACACTCATGGATTTCGGCTTTATGATTGATACGCTTGAGTGCACGGTCAACTGGTCAAATATGGCTCGTGTTCACCGCGAGGTTCGTGAGGTTTGCCATAAGCTTCCGAACACAATCGTTACAACTCATATGTCGCATTGCTATCCGCAGGGCGCCAACCTCTACTTCATCTTTATGACTAAAATGCAGGACGAAGAGGAGTTCCGTGCTTATCACGCAACAATTCTCGACGCCATACAGAAGAGCGGTGCGGCCATCAGCCACCACCACGGTATCGGAAAGATGTTTGCCCCGTGGCTTGAGGGCTACCTCGGCGAAAAGGAATACGGCATAATCCGCACGCTTAAAAACTATTTTGACCCCGATTACCTTATGAATCCGGGCGGAACCATAGGCCTTGACCTTAAGCCCGAGGACAAAAAGTATCTGCGTGAGCATACCGAGTATGTTGACGAGCTCAAGGACTGAAAAGGCTGTTGAAGCGCGGTTCAAAGCCGTAACGTCAAGCATAAGCACATAAAATCAAGGCTTTCGTTTCAGGTGAGACGAAAGCCTTTTTATTGCCGATCACAGAAAAGCTTACTTTTTGTATAAGCTTTCGGCATTTGCGGCTGTTGACTGTTTGCCGTCATAATTATATAATAATTTATAACATAATTTCGCCGCATATGTGATATGCCGCACAAGCAAAGAGGTTCATCATGACAAATAAAAGCTATTCAATTATTTTCAGCAGCCCGACAGGCAACACGAGGCTGCTTGCCGACGCCATTCGCGACGCGCTGCCGGAGGAAAACTGCAATTATTTCGGAGTGAGCGAAAACGCCGATACACAATCCGACATTTTATTTATAGGCTTTTGGACGGATAAGGGAACCGCCGACAAGGCGACCTTGGATTTGCTCGAAAAGCTGAAAAATAAAAGGATTTTTCTTTTCGGAACGGCGGGCTTCGGCGGAGACGAAGAGTACTTCAAAGAAATCCTCGCAAATACAAAAAAGAGCATTAGCGGCAGCAACATCACAGTCGGCGAGTATATGTGTCAGGGGAAAATGCCGCAAACGGTCAGGGAGCGCTATATCAAAATGAAAAGCCTGCCGAATCCCGCGCCGAATCTCGATATGCTGATTGAAAACTTTGACCGTGCTCTGTCTCATCCCGACGAAAACGATTTAAAAAGGCTGAGGCTCTCCGTGGAAAAGCTGTAATAAGAAGCGACAGCGCGACCTACCCCGCTAAGCTGTGCCGCGTATCATATTACTATTGATTTATTGTAAAAATAATGATAAAATATTCAGCATAGCACGTAAGCAGGTGTAGTTTAATGGCAGAACATCAGCTTCCCAAGCTGAATACGGGGGTTCGATTCCCCTCACCTGCTCCATAAGATAAAATCGTCGCACCAATGCGACGTCAATGATTAAATCAATCTGAAAAGATTGATTTTTTTTGTGCGTTATTACAAAGGAAAAGGAAGGAATGATATAAATGAATAATTTAAACAACAATGCAGAGGATAGATTTGTTGTGTCAGATAAAGATATTAAATGGGGTATAAATGGACAACAAAAAACGGAAGAGGAAATTAATAGGTACATGGCAGAAAAACGAAAAAAATTACAAGAAGTTTCTCTTGATAAATATATGATAATAGGTAGTGTTGTCGAAATTCAGGGAAATTTTGATAAACTAATGATAATCGGGTATAAAGTCAAAGATAGAGATGGGAAAATTATGGATTATATGGCTTGCAAATATCCGAATGGTGCAACAGATTCATTAACATTTTTTAATCATAATGATATAAAAAAAA
>OHCI01000584.1_pt1 | contig 13108 bp, 7 predicted proteins | sample 1566751 | NCBI WGS metagenome assembly OHCI01 (sample SAMEA3879609, study PRJEB24766) | human gut metagenome | biome: human-associated habitat; feature: feces | place: USA | collected 1985/1987
CGAGCTGGTAGTAAAGGCTTATAGCCGCAGAGAAAACCACGCCTTTTAAGCGTGGTTTTTATTCTTTGAGCGTAATACAGCGTGAAAATGCTTATTTTCCTGTTTTTGTCAACAATAAATTTTTTGTAAAAATTTTGTTGGATTTTTTATTTGAACATTTTCGAATCATAATACGCTTTATATAAAGGTGATATAGCTATTTTTGCTCAAAATGCTCATTTTTACTCTGAACAAATTTCGCACAAATTTCTAGCATTTTTGTCCGAGAGTTGTGCTATAATGATATCATCAAGTAAGTGTATACAGAGGACCTGAAACGTGCGTTTAGGTCCTTTTTTCTATGCAAATGGAGGTGGATTATTAAATGAAAATTGAAGATAGGGTTAATGAAATTTCTGAGAGACTATCTATTAAATCTAGTAATTGTCACGAATTTACATTAGTAAGAGATATTATAGATGATGATGAATATTTAGACTTGTTTTTAAGCAGTGATGATTACTATGATTTTGAAATGAAGGTACTAAGTAAAGAATGTGCATTAAATGAAATTTATGCTCAAGTATCAAGGTATGGTACAAGAGCTGAAAGTCACTGGTGTAGGATTATGGAGCTTTTTGGAGAGCGTAGTTTTAAAGTACAGTCTAAAGGTGGTCAGTTTCTGATTGGGAATGATATGTTTAAGACTTTTATTAGCAACGATAAATGTTTGGGAATGAATCAAAATGTTAGTCATGTTGCTGTCTTTAATGTAGATGACGAGGATTATAAAAAGGTATACAGATGTTTTGGCAAAATGATGGACAGGGATAAATATCATTTAATTTTTGGTGAATTTAATATTTATGATTATGGTGGAGGTAATATAGCAAGTTGTGTGGAACCTTGCCGAACATTAAAGGATGGTCGGTACCGTATATATACTTATGATGGATTTGTTGCTTTTGTCGAATACTAAATGAAGATAATTAGAATTCTTCATTTTATTTAAGTACGAAAGGAGTGATGAACATGAAATACGTTTTATCGAAACAATGCAGTTTCAACAGAAACAAGGACAGCCTGATAGGCTATACGAATCTATCCTTTCGTAACGGAGTATGGATACCTCAATATCATCTGAATGTAGATGATAGTCTGAATTCAGCGTATGAAGATAAAATGCAGGCTTTTTGTAAATATATTAAAGATGTGATTGTACCGAATGGATATGAGTCAATCAAATATTTGGTAAATCGCTTAAATTTAAAAACAATTGGACTAAGCCGGTATCAGCTCTATGCTTCTACAGACGAAGCAAACTTTTGTATACGTTTCGTAAAAAAGATGTATGCGGAGGACCTGATCTATATTCATATGTTCAGAAAGGGTTGATTGCATTTCGCACAATTTTCTAGCATTTTTGCCAGATTAAAATGGTAAAATATAGATGAATTAAATAAGGTCGTTTCACGGACCTTGGCAGTAATGCCGAAAGTACAGATGAATTTAAATCATACTTTCTACATTCGTGAAGAGGTTAAAATTTATTAGTAGTCTGTAATGCCATTTGAGGTTGCAGTACAGCAAATTTTCACATGGTAGTGAAGGATAGACAATGTATGTTAAAGCACACATTAAGTTGCAGTACAGCACGCTTTCGTATGGTAGTGAAGGCTTCGGGAACAGGAGTATATATGCAAATGAATGAGTACGGCACAGATTTGGATGGCTATGAAGTCCAAAACATCAAAATTCACTCCCAAATTCGCACAAAAATCTAGCATTTTTTGAAAGGATACATGGTAAAATATAGTTGTAAAGAGAAATGATAAAAAATTAAGGCAAATTGCCTTAATTCTTAAATAGGGTCGATTCACGGACTTTGGCAGTAATGCCGAAAGTACAGATGAATTGGAATCATACTTACTTCATTCGTGGAGAGGTTAAAATCTATTAGTAGTCTGTAATACCATTTTGCGTGAAGGTATATCACACTTTAACATGGTAGTGAAAGCTTAACAAAATAGAGCAGGAAAGGATGTATTATATATGAAAACAAAACAAATTTTAACAGCAGGTGCGATTGCATTAAGTATGATTTTGACTGGATGTTCTTCTTCATCGACAGAAACAAAAGATACAAAGACAACAGAAGTCGCTAAGAAGAAAGAAGTTAAAACACTTGGTAAAAAGACAAAGGATTCAAAATCTTTGAAATTCACAAACAACACTGGAAAGAAGATCACAGTATTCGAAACAAAATCAAGTTCTGAAGAAAGCTTTAGTGATAACTTGTTGGAAGATGGTGATTCTGTAAAAAACAAAGAAGAACGTACTTTGTATTACACTGTCAAAGAAAACGATAAGTTGGATGTGAAAGTAGGATTACAGGATCAGGACAAAACATTTGTATTCAAAGATGTAGATACAGTAGATATAAAGAAAGTGGATGTTTCTTTAAAAGATGATAAAGTCAATTTAGACGTAACAAAAAAAGATGGCAGTACTGCCACTTTGACACCATCTGAAGATTCTGCAAAGACGGAGGATGAGAAAAAAGATGAAACTGAAGTAAAGCAGGAAGAAAAGAAAGAAGAAACCGCAAAAGCCGATTCTTCTAATAAGTCAAATACTTCAGAATCGAAGAAGGAGAATACTACGGCTACTACAAATACAAGTTCAAACAAGAACAACTCAAGTGCCAGCAGTTCAAAACCTTCAAACGGCAGTAGTAACAACTCTGGCTCATCAAAGCCATCTAACAATAGCAGTTCTAACTCAAGCAGTTCTAAACCTGCTGAACATACACATAACTGGGTTGCTGTGACTGAAACTCGTACAGTTGTAGATCAGCCGGCCTATGACGAACAGGTTCCAATTAAAGAGATGAGAGAATTTGCAATTTGTAGTGCTTGTGGAGAAGATTTAACTAATATGGATGACGCTGCGTTATCTAATCATTTGCATAATCACATGATTAATGGTGAGAATGGAGGATATTTCTCAGATTGGCGTGAAGTAGTCACTGGCTATCAGACGGTGCACCATGATGCGGTGACACATACCGAAACTGTGACAACAGGATACAGATGCTCGACTTGCGGCGCAACAAAATAGATTTATATATTTAAGGTGGAATAAAATATTCCGCCTTTTTTTTAAGGTTGGTTCACGGACCTTGATAGCAATATCGAAAGTACAGATGAATTAGGATCATACTTTCTTCATTCGTGAAGAGGTTAAAATTCTATAGTAGTCTGTAATGCCATGCGTAGTGAAAGATGAATTTGAAGTGCAATATCAACGTTATAGTTGTACATTAGTATGCTTTCACATGGTAGTGAAGGGATGAACAGGTTCCAAGTTGAACATCAGTGTGCTTTCACGTGGTAGTGAAGGAAGACCGGATGAAATGATTTTTCTAATTGCGTTGTAGCTTAGAGTATTCTTTGAGTTGCTTCATAAAAAGAAGGTGAAGATTGAAAATGGAATTTGGATTAGTATTGATTTTATTTGCCGGATTGATTGTTCTTAGTGTGTTTTTTTTATTCACTAGTCAACATTTCAAAACAGACCGCAATCAAAGAAAAGAAACTCTTAAATAAAGAGATATATTAATGTTAAAAAAAGGAACTCAGGCGAGTTCCTTTTTTGTTTACACGCAATAAAGCGGTTAACGCCCGTACTATTGCACCATTTTATGGAACAGGAGGCGATATAAATATGAACAAATACAGTTTATTGGATTTTCCTTAAATTGAGTTGAAAGAATGTCAATGTTTTTTCCTTTCAGAACATTGATGTTATTAAAACTAAAAAAACAAGATTTCTAACGTTAGAGATTTTTAGGGATAGAAATAAATAAAGGGGAACGATTTAAATTAAGGTCATTTACCTTAATAGGAAGGAATGAAAGTATGAAAAAGATTAAGAATACATTTCTCGCCTTTTTTGTAACTGCGTTAACTTCGCTGAATCTGGTGCTTCCTGCTTATGCAGAAGAAACGACTGCTCAAACAGTAAATACGGCAGGTTTTTCAGTGAATGTTGTAGGGGATGGTACAGTTACACTTTCATCAGGCGATTTCACAAAAACGCTGTCTGATGGAGAAAGTTATAATGCCAATTATAACGAAGGTACAGAGGTTAAAATTGTTTCTAAATCCAATGAGAATGCAGTTATTGATGATATTACTTTAAATGACAGTACAATCTCAGGATTTACAACTGGCAAAAAATCTTTCAGTTTTGCATACACAACAAAGACGGCTGATGCTTCTTTTAATGTAGTATTCAAACAAAATGAAACGCAAAAAGAAGAAAACAGCAATTCAAACAAACCTGAAAGTGATGATTCTTCTCAGGACAAAAGTTCCAATGAATCTGTTTCTACTTCAAATGATGCAGAAGCTGAATCTGAAGATGCAGATAAATATGGCACATTTGACGTGGATCTTTCAAAGATGGATATAGATACATCTAAAACCGTATATACAAAATACTTGTATGCAATTCCAAGTGCTGTATCTGAAAACGATACAATCACTTCTGTATTGATTGATAAAGATCCAAAGGATACGATCTATACACAGGCAATGGAGCCAAGCACAGTATATACAGATGGAGATGCTTACTATATTCAGGCAGACACACCTTTTGTTAATGGTTTAGCCAAGAAGAATTATCCATACGATTATGATGTGGCTCGTGGAAATGATTATGGTCAACAGCTAACAGAAGGCTTTTCTTATGATAAGAAAACTCACATCTTAAAAATTGATAAAGATGTTTTCAAAACTGTGGCTAAAGAAGCAAAAACAGATAACAATCCAAAAGAGGATTTTTCAGATTTACAGGTACAGTTTTTAGTTCCTGCTGATGTAGAAAATGATGTTAAAGTTAAAACTACAGTTGTTGATAAGACAGGTTCTATTGACAGTGTAGTAGGGGATTCAATAAGTTTACGTCCTTTCATGACAACACGTTTTCAGCTTGCTTCTGAAAAGACCGCAAGTAATATTATTCCAAAAAATATAAAAGTATATGTGAACGGTTCAGATGTTCCTTTGGAGTCTGAATATGGTGCGTATGACCCTGAAACAGGAGAGATGGCACTATCTTATATGGGTGGTGCTTTAAAATCACTAGAGATAGTTATCTCCAAGTCAAAGGGAAGAGCAGTGGGCGTTGGTTTAGGTACAGCCAAAGTTGGAAGTATCAATGTACTGGCTTATTTAGCAGAAGGAACAAAGGATGTGTTTAGCGTTGGTTCCTCTATTGATGTAGTAGGTAAATTCGGTAATAACAGCTACGTACAGACAATTGACGGTCCATTGGAACTATATAACAAATCTAGAACAACAGCAGGTGGATATTTCAATACTGTGGACTGGAATGATGGTGATGGTGGAGAGTGTACTATGTCGGAGTCTGCTCTAGCGGTTCCTCAGTCTATTACTATGAATGGACAAACTATTGATTTTACGATGCGTGATATCAATGGAAACAGTTATGGCAAATGGGTCAATGGAGGATATCATTTAACTGATATTTCAGATCCAGTTGCATTCAATGGTGCAATTCAGGCTTTCTGTCACCATATTAAACAATCTGTAGGCACAACTGATAAAGGCAGCCGTTATGCTTTGCGTTATCCAACCTGCACATTACGTGTGCTAGATGCGAGTACAATTAATGGATACAGACATGTTGTATTTGGATTTGAAACAAACCTACATCATTTTGGTGGTTCAACACCTCAAACCGTTGGAACCGTATTTGAACTTGCTTTCAAGGTACAGTCTAAAGGTAAATTATGTATTAAAAAGACTTCTGCAAACCCAGCTGTCACAGATAACAACCCTTGCTACTCATTGCAGGGAGCTGAATATGGTGTTTACAAAACGGAAGCTGATGCAAAAGCCGATAAAAATAAAGTGAAAACTTTAACGATTGGGAAGTATGACAGTTCTGAAAAATACAAAGACTGGTCAAATGAAGTTGAATTGGATGCAGGAACATATTATCTAAAGGAAACCAAAAATCCAAAAGGCTATGCTTTGAATAATTCAGTTGTTTCAGTTGTAGTAAAAGCAAATGAAAGTTCTTGGATTGGCTCAAATGGTGAATTCAAGGATTATCCTCAGTCCGACCCAATTGGTATTTTGTTAGGTAAAATTGACAAAGAAACCAACAAGAACAAGCCACAGGGATCAGCTTCCTTAGCAAATGCTGAATTTACGATTAAGTATTATAAAGATTTGTATGATTCCGACCCTGCTAAATCAGGTCAAACTCCTACTCGTACTTGGGTACTAAAAACAAACTCTGAAGGAGATTGTCAGTTGTTAGATGAATACAAGGTGTCTGGTGATGATTTTTATTATATGTCAAATGGAAAGCCTTCTTTGCCTATAGGTACAATTACGATTCAGGAAACAAAAGCACCATCTGGTTACTTTATCAATAATGAAGTATTTGTCAGAAAGATTACAACATCTGGTCATGTTGAAAGTGTAGAAACATATAACTATCCTGAAGTCAATGAAAAGGTAATTAAGTTCGACATCAAGAAGGTACAGGCAGGAACTTCAACACCAGTTGCAGGTGCTGTATTCCTTCACACTATGCCAAATGGTTCAACGAAAGAATTAACAACAAATGGCAGCGGTGAAATTACGATCACAGGTTTGGCTTCGGGCACACACAAAATCAAGGAAATCAAATCTCCTGATGGTTATCAGTTGAATCCGAACGAAGTTGTATTCAACGTAGCTTCTGGTACAGGCAAGATCACATTTACATCTGGTACAAACAGTCTTGTAACACAAGGTACAAAGGATTCAGGGGATGGCTATGCTACATTTAGTGACAAGGTTAATCCATTCAACTTGAAAATCACTAAAACAAATGAGCATGGAAAAGTCTTGAAAGGTGCTGAATTCCGTCTATACAGTGATGCTGATTGCAAGAATGTAGTGGATACACAGACTTCCGATGACAAAGGTTTATTAACTTTCAAAAATCTGGATGTAGAAAAGACATACTACTTCAAGGAAACAAAAGCTCCTCAAGGCTATAGAATTCCAATCGATGAAAACGGAAAGGCTTATGTACATTCCGTATATGTTTCAGCTACACCACAGACAAATACATTTAACTTCACTATTGATGGAACAAAATACGATACATCTAAGACAACGGGTAATGTTCGCTTAGAGGGAACTAAAAAAGATCGTGTTGTTGCAATAGATATTACAAACAAAACAACACAGTTATTGCCTGAAACAGGTTCAAATGGAACAATCCTATTAATTGGATTAGGTGTTGCCGTAATAGCTTTTGCTTTATATAAATCTAAAAAAGATAAAATGATTTCTAAATAATGAAGAAAGAGGGATATTAAAATGAAAACAAAAAATGTGGTTTTTGCAGGATTAACTGCATTGTCTATGACTTTAAGTCCTGTAGCAACTTGTGTTGCCCAATTAGTGACTCCAGTCTATGCTGCTGAAGCAACACAAACTTATGCGACTCCAAACGGAGTTGCTGATTTTGGTAAAGGTAGTGCTTCTATTACCATTACACCAAATGCAGGACAATCTCTAGTTGGTAAAAAATTTAACGTATATAAATTATTTGACGCTGAAAATGCAGTGGATAATGAATCAATCAACTATACATGGAACAATGATTACAAAACAGCTTTACAGACTGTTGTTGGTAAGAAAATCAACAAATCTGCCTCTTCAGTTACTGAATATGATGTAATTGACTATATTCAAACTTTAAATACAAACAAAGTGGAAGGTGCTCAGGCAGATCAAAAATTAGAAGGCCGTTACAGCAATTATCGTCACTTTGTAGAAGCTTTAAGAGATGAACTTGTTAAGGAAGGTCTTTCTCCAAATACAGTTAATGTTACAGCTGTAAATGCAGTCGATGGTTCTGTTAAGTTCAGTGGATTGGGATATGGTTATTATTTAACAGATGAAGTTACTGCTGTACAGGATACACATTCAGCAGCTTCATTGATTTTAACAAATACAGCAAATCCTAATGCTCAGGTTAATATCAAATCCGATTATCCTACTTTGATTAAGAAAATCAATGAAGATGACAACAATGTAGGATGGAATGATATTGGGGACTATGAAATTGGACAGACAGTTCCTTACTACCACGATACATATGTACCAGACATGAATGGATATCAAACATATAAAATGATTTTCCATGACAAGATGGACAATGCATTGACTTTCAATAAAGACTCTGTTTCTATCACAATTTCAAGCAACAAGAAATCATATACATTAAAGAGTAATGAATTTAAAGTAGTTGAAAATAGTGGTGAAGACACATTCTATGCAGAAATTCCAGATTTAAAAGCTATCGTTGACAAACAATTCCCAGAAGGAATGAACAACAACAACGAAAATACTTATGGCCAATCTGTTCGTTTAAACTATAATGCGACATTGAATGACAATGCATCGACTCGTACTGGTCGTGCTGGATTTGAAAATGCTGTTCGCCTTGAATATAGCAACAACCCAGACAGTGATGGAAATGGTTCTACAGGAACAACTCCTTGGGATACAGTAGTTTGCTTCACTTATAAAATCAATGGTTTAAAGGTCAACAACCACAACAAATTGTTGAAAAATGCTAAATTCCGTCTATACAGTGATGAAAACTGCACAAATGAAGTGTATGTTAAGAAATCTCCAAACGGATATGTTGTTATGAACCGTGATTCTTTAGGTGGAACTGACCACACAGGAGGAGCACGCCCTAGCAGTGCAGTAGAAATGGCATCAGATGCTAAAGGTGTATTTACAATCTTAGGTTTAGATCAGGGAACTTATTACTTAAAAGAAACGGATTCACCAGCTGGATATCGAGAATTGCAAGACCCAATCGTTATCACAATCAAACCAACATTCACGGATGAACGTAACAACTACAACGCAGGTGAAGGTGCTACTGACAAGACTTTAAAAACATTAGAAGCAACTGCTCATGTTAAGGAATTCTTAAATGGTGCTTACAAAGAAAGCGATACTAACTTAAAAACAGATGTAACAGATGGTTCTGCTAACATCACTGTTGTCAACTATGTAGGAACTAAATTACCAATCACTGGTTCTAACTTAACTATGATTTGCTTAGGTGCAGGTACAATCACAGTCGTTGGTGCATTAGCATTAGATAAAAAACGTAAAAACAAAAAAGACTAATTAGAAAATGAATGAAATGGTTAGGATGGCAGTATTGCCATCTTCCATTTTTGGAGGGCTGAATTTTGAAGTCGATTATTAAAGCAATAAAAGAAACGAGCTGGACAGTACGTATCCTTGTCATCATGGGCATAGGATTATGTTCAGTTCCACTTGTTTCAAGTATTCATAGTGGTATTCAACAAAACAACATGATATCCACATATGAAAGTGAAGTAAAACAAACTGACAAATCAAAAGTCAAAGAGCAGATACAATCGGCTCAAAAGTACAATGATATGTTATTTCAAACCAGAGGTGCATCAGTCGGAAACATTGATACTGAAATACTTTCAGACGAAAACTACGAAAGCATTTTAAATCTGACTGGTAAAGGTATCATGGGTTCGATAGAGATACCAAAGATAGGCGTTGACCTTCCAATTTACCACGGAACAAGTGATGATGTATTGTCAAATGGTGTAGGTCATTTACAGAACTCATCATTCCCAGTCGGCGGTGAGAATACTCGTACTGTTTTGACAGGTCATAGGGGTTTGCCAAACGCAAAGCTTTTTACAAGGCTTGATGAATTAAAAAAAGACGATTTGTTTTATATCCATGTTGGTAACAAAACATTAGCTTACCAAATCTATAAAATTGAGATTGTTAAAAAAGAAGAAGCTCCTGATGTTCTTGGAATTGAAGAAGGTAAGGATCTTGCAACTTTGATTACATGTACTCCATATGGAATAAATACACACAGATTGATTCTGACTGGGAAGCGTGTTCCGTATAGTGAGAAGAAAAAAGATGCCATTGAACCAGAAATGATGAGTTGGAGAGAACTTCTATTTACAGCACTTCCATTTTTAATTGTATTTATGTTGATTGTTAGATTTATTTTAAATAAGAGAAAGGAGAGAAAGTTAAAATCATGAAGATTCTGAAAAAAATTGGTTTAGCATTAAGCCTGATGCTAGTTTTAGTACCATGCTTAAATGTGCAGGCTAAAGATATTACAGATAATCCAGATGTAGGGGACATTACAATTCTTCCTGAAGAGGATTTGACTAAGGTTCCTGATAATGGGTTAGGTTCAATCTCAGTAGAATTGACAGATGCTTATGATAAATATCTTTCCAAAGAAAATGTTAAATTCGGTGTGGTTCAGATTGCTGATATCGTAAAAGGCGAATATATCATTAAATATAAGCCTTTTGCAGATGAGGATTTGGACTTGAATGAGATTAAAACAGCAGATGAGATCGACAAAGTAGCAAAGGATCTGGCTAAAAAAGTTGAGACTCCTGACTATGAAATGACAACGGATGAAGAAGGAAAAGCAACTTGCAAAGATCTTCCTGTTGGTGTGTATCTAGTCTATGTTGAAGATTTGGCTGATTTTGAAACAATCACTCCATTTATTGTTGGAATTCCAACATGGGATGATGAAGACGAATTGTTCCAGTATGATGTAACAGTATATCCAAAACATACTGCTTTACCACGTATCTTGGTGAACAAGGTTGACAGTGTAACTGGACAGAATATCAAGTCAAACAAATTTGAATTCACTTCATATTCACAGGAAAACTGTGCTGAAAGTTCAAAACTTGAAACTATCGCAGGTGATCAGGAAACTGGTACTGCTGAATTCTTGATTCGTTATGGAACAACTTATATCAAAGAGTCAAGTGCTCCGCAAGGATATAAGTTATCAGATGAGGTTGTAAAGGTTAAATTTACGGACGAAGGATTGTTTGTAAATGACAAGGAAGTACACGTAGATGATAATCATCGTTATTCAATCGTATACCAGAATGTCTTGTTGCCTAGTGTAAATACTGGTACTGCTAAAAACAAAGACATGATGTATATGATGTTAGGCGTAGTAATTATTGCATTAGGTGCTTCCATTGCAACTGTTCGCAAGATTCGCAGAAGTGAAGATTAATTTTTAAAAGGAAGGTACACTAAAATGGTACCCATAAGGAGGACAACAACGTGACAGTTGTGATACTCACTTGTGGGTATCTTTTTTCGTTGTTTTAAAATAAATATGTCAAGAGCCAAAAGATTTACGAAGGATGAAATAGACGTATTGTCTAAGTCACCCTATGTAAAAAATATTCGAGAAAACAGACTATCATTCACCTATGAGTTTAGATGTATTCTTTATGATGAATGGATCAAATATCCTTCAGTGGCTCAAATAAGAAAAGTTCTCACGTTACATAATTTTAACTGTACAATAATCGGATGTGACGTTATTAACAGGCTACATAGAAATTTTAAAAGAGATGGTCGTCCTACTGGTGGGAAGAATAAAGTGTTTGGAATACGAAATTCATTAGTTGAAAAGTATGATAATGAATTTTTGATTAGTTCAGGAATTTTTATGAAATTCGGAAAAGGAATTCGATTCACTTCTGAATTTATTGATAAAGTCTATAAAGAATATCCTAAAGTATCTATCGAAACTCAGTTAAAATCTTATGGTTTAGCCCCTAAAAGAGTTGGTTATCAAAGAATCTACATGTTAAAAAAGGTTCTTGAAGGTGTAAATCCACGTGATGAAAAAATTGATTCAGATATAGTAACCAAATACATTCATCATCCATATGTTCAAAGGTGTACATCTAAACAATTTGTTCTTAATAATAGTTTTTATAATGAAGCTTCTAGATTTAAAGATTTTCCTATAGATGAGGTTCTTGGCATATTTGAAATCAATGGATCTAATCTGCCTGTTGGTGTATGTAACAGAATTAAACATAAATTGAACAACTGGAATATTGAATCTTTGAGTGTCTTAGATGAAGTTGATTTGGATTTCAAAATTCGTGTTCAATACAATAAGATTCAAGCTTTAGAAAAGATGTCTTTGATGCATTTCAACAGATTACGAAACAATCTTCCACACTATACTTTCAATCAAAAGAAAGTGTTGTGTATGTGGATTAAGGACCTTCCTCATGATCGATACGATTATTCCATTCAATCGATCCTTAAGAAGATTGGATTATCCAGATCATCCTACTATTCGATTCTTTCAAATGACAACTATGGTATGAAGGATAAGCAGGATGAGATTGATTTTCAACATATAAAGAAAGTTATGGACTATAAAGGGTTCAAGAAAGGTTCACGTATCATTTATATGATGCTTCCTGGAATGTGTGGTGTACATTTTGGAAGAGCCAAGATCCTTAGACTGATGAAAAAATATGGTTGTGTATGTACTGTGCGTAAGGAACGCCCTGAATCAAAAACGAATAAAGAGAATTTAAAAAACAATCGAAAACCAAACCTGTTAAAAAGAAGATTTCGTCTGGCAAGACCTAATGAAATACTGCTTACAGACGTGAGTTATTTAAAATACAGTACAAATAAAACGGAATACTTTTCATGTATAAAGGATGCGGTCACAGGCAGAATCGTAAATCATGTTACATCTTCTTCTAATGATTTGAATCTGGCTAAAGCTACGATAGATTGCCTTGATCCTTCTGAAAATGCTCTTTTCCATTCAGATCAGGGGACACTTTATTTTAACGATGCATTCCAGAATAAATTAAAAGAACTAGGTTACGAACAATCTATGTCCCGTCGAGGCAACTGCTGGGACAACTCTAGTCAGGAGTCCTACTTTGGACATATGAAGGATGAGTGTGACTTCTCTAAATGCTCCACTCCGGAAGATGTGAAGAAAAGAGTTGATGAATATGTGTACTACTACAATTATGAACGTCCTCAATGGAAACGAAATAAGATGACTCCTGTGGACTATGAAAAATATCTTTATTCAATGTCGGATGGTGAATATTCAAAATATATGGAAATCGAGCAGGAAAAATATGATAAGATGATGGAAAAAGCAGGAATAAAGGCATTAAAACGAG